>PVBE012617329.1_pt1 | contig 17589 bp, 13 predicted proteins | sample 1631181 | NCBI WGS metagenome assembly PVBE01 (sample SAMN08397723, study PRJNA350692) | Marine metagenome, whole genome shotgun sequencing project. | isolation source: water | place: Pacific Ocean | collected 2012-04 | reverse complement strand
TCTTTCAGAGGCCGCTGAGATCCGCATTCCGGACAACAGTGCGTATGACCAGATACCGCCTCCAGAACGATTTCGACTTTTTGCTCCTCCAGCCGAAGATCCACGTCTATAACCTGCCAGGCATCATCCAGTCCCAGCAAAAACGAATAGTGTTTTGCTAAATCAGACATAAAGAAACCATCATCAATACCATCGAAAATGCCAAACCAATAACATACTACCCACTAAACTGCGAGAGGAACCCCCAGCGGGTGAGTGCATCGGCACGCGCTTTATTGGAATTGTAAGTAGCCGAATCCAGCGGGATCTGGCTCCGTTGCCGCCGGTTTGGTCCAAGACTGAAAACCGATGCCTGGCACTGTGCGTTGAATACCCACCGCCCACGTCGCGGCTCGAGGGAGCGGGCCGGAATGCAGCGCAGCGAGCGGAATCGCGGCCTCAACGACCCACTCATTGCGATCCGACCGAGCCGCCACAAACCATTGGGGATCCCAGGTGGTATCGCCCCAACACGCATCGCCAACCCAGCCGCGATGGTCGATCGTCAAGCGGTAATAGGTGGCAAAATCTCGGTCGATATCGATTAGAACATCAATCCGATCGTGATGTGACAAGTCCGGATCGCGCGGCCGGGGCTGAGTCTCGACTTCATATTCCACCCCCGAGGGAATGGCACAACGCGCCGCGACGTACAGAAACTCGTTGTCGTGCGCCAACATGACTTCGGTTGGCCAGGCTTCGTCGTCTTTCAAACGGCTGCGAATTGGCACGGTCTGTCTGTCCTGCCAGACGCCATCGTCCAACGTGCCATCGAGCTTTGGCTTGCTGGCTGTGTTTTCGCACTTCAGCAGGGTCTTGGGTGGTAGGCCTTTGCCATTGGCAAGCCACAATTCGCCGCGTGCACACTGCGACCACATATCCACCCGATGGCTGCGAACGAGTCCAGCGAACAGATGGTTGGCTTCGCGAAGTTGCCTGCTTTCGCGATGTGCCGAGGCAATCGCGAACTGAATCGACGGTTCGGCAAATAGTGTGGGGCGAGATTGTCGGACCTGTTTTGCCAACGCGAAAACGTTGGCCGCCCGCTGACTCACCAATCCCGCTGAACCACTTGCGTTCTGTCGACTGGCGAGTTGAAAAACCGAACGGTCGGTGGGATTCGCGTTGTCGAAACGCACCTTCGACGGCTCCAAATCGACTCCACCGCCTGACAACACCGGCACGGGATTTCTGGTTTGTCGATTCCGATCGGTTTCACGATTGGCTATTTCGCCACTGGCATGATACTGAATCAGCCAAACTAGCACCGATTCGGTCAACGCGTGATCCGGGTGATTCGTCACCAAGGATCGCATGACGTCAGCGGCTAGATCATGATGGCCTCCGGCCAGATAGCTCTGCGACAATTCGTAGAGCGTCATGCAGGCGGCGTTTGAATCGAGCCCGCGTGTGAGGTCGTCGAGTTGCGCCAACCAACTGATTCCAGCAGTCGGATCTTGACGATTTCGCGCCAAGAGTTGATCCACGGTACGGCGTCGCCGCGCGGCATTGGTCAGCGATTCGAGGTCTTCGTTTGAGCGGTTTGTTGCGTGGCGTCGTGAGACACCCGGCTCGATCATTAACCCGCTGAAGAAGTCACGCGTGCCGGCTTTGTTCGATGTTTCGTTGATCAGCAGTTCAAAGCCCAATCGCGTAGGACTTGGTTGCCAACGATCAAAAACCAACCCTCGTGTCCGGGCGGCCTGATCGGCCAACGAACTTCCCAGGCGTGTCGCCAGCCGAGATGTCTGCAATGTCACCGTGCCGGTGTGATCTCCCGGCAACACGCCGAAGACCTTCTTGACTTTCCAGGGCGCCAGTTGGGCAACCGCCAGCTGGTCGGGAAAGGCTTTGGGGTCTGCCGCGCGACGCACGGCCGCAAGCACGATTTGGTTGATGACATGCGCCAGCGGGTCTTGCATGTCCGGACTGGCATTCTCGGTGACAATCACGTCGGGTTGCCATTGACGTATTTTGCGGATGACGAGTTCTTCCATCCGCGCGATGCCCTGGTTGTCGTTGACGATATTCCAGCCCGCAATGATGGCCTCGGCAGGCATCTTCAATCCACGCTGGCGTAGTGGAAACTGCCACGACGCCTCGCTGAAACTGCCCCCAAGCTCCGACACGGCTGCCTGGCTGCGTTCTGCGGCCGACGACTCCTTCTTCTGGGAGGCTTCAATATCGCGACGACTCATGATCTCGACAGCGGCGAGATATCCTTCGTCACCGCCGAGCCGCGCCAACATCTCGAATGGAATGCGCTGGGGTTCACTGACCACCGTCAACAGTGCCGCTCGACGCGATTCGCCTCGCTGAGATCGCCACGTCCGACCGCCGTCTTGTGTGACCAGCGTCGTGCCCATCGCTCCGACCGCCCAGCCATGTTGGGCGTCGACAAACGACAATGCGGCCAGCGGCATACGCTGGCCGGTGTCGAACAGTTCCCATGATTGGCCCGCGTCGGCAGAATGCAGTACAGAAGTGCCCGGTGCGCCGGCGATCCAGATGTGCGCGTCAACGGTGGCAATGGCGCGAAAGTCGAATTGTCTGGCGACCCCTTCAGGCAGCAGGACACGTTGCCATGATGCGCCATGGTTGCCGGAACGCCACACACGGCCGCCGTCGCCGACCGACCATCCAACTTCTCCGATGAAGGTCACGTCCCGCATCGGCTTCCAATCGGACACCGGTTTTTGCGAACGCCGCATCATCCCCGCGGTCACGCCGGCGACGGCGCTGTCGCGCCCCACGACGATTCCCTGCCGGTCATCGAAAAAGTATGCACCCAACCAGTGGCCAATCCGCTCGGCCGGAACCGCGGTCCAGCTTCGACCGCCATCGCGAGTGCGAAAAACGCCCGAACGATACATGGCCGATGAACTACCGACCACCCAGCCGTTTCGTTGGTCAAAGAAAGTCACGTGACGCAAACTGGGCAAGGTTGAGGCATTCAGACGTTTCCAACGTCGGCCTCCGTTGTCGGTGTACAACACGACAGCCGATGTCTTGTGTGTCAACGGATGAATCCATCCGCCAACGGCCCAGCCTTGGCTCTCGTCAATGAAGTGCACACTCTCCAGGCGACAATTCACTGGTGAATCCGTCAGCTGCCAATGCCGCCCAGCGTCTTCCGTTTTCCAGATCGCGCCTCGATCTCCAACTGCCCAGCCCTCACTAACGCCGATGAATTGAACGTCCGTTAGTTCGGCATCTTCCAGCATCTCAGGTGACGAACTGAGTGGTTCGGCGTTGGCTGAATGTACACCTGCAAGGGCGACAATCAGCACCACGCAAATTGTCCAACACAGAACGAGTAATCTCGACAAACGCATGGTGACGCCTCTCTAGACCTGTGGACCACCGTGCGCACGTCGATGCGCACGTAGAAAAAGCGTCGCGAAGTTTAGCGGAACCCCGTTCGGTAATCCAGATCGAAGCGAGAGACGATTGGGGACGTCGACGATCTTCTAAGGGGTCGGTCCAAAATGCTCGCTGGCGGCTACGAACAGATCCAGGCCGTGAACGTGGCCATCGTGAGCCCAACGCTGATGATTGCTAGCAGAAGGCCTGCTACCGAGCGCCATGCTGTCGAGTCGTCATTAAGCTGTGCGGCTCGAGCTTCCTCACTAAATGCACTGTCCCACACCGGTCGGTTTTCGTTGCTGGCTGTCATCGACGAAACTCTCTGCTGGCTATTGATGTCTATGAGAGGGGAGACGACCGACATCTGAGCTAGGCATCCAAATGTCGGCCCCGACGATGTACTAATAACCTAATCCAAATCGTGCCTGGCGCAAACCGACGTTACACCGCTCAAACAGCAAACCCATTTGGGCGTCGCAGAAACTGGCGGCCCAGCCGTCCCACCAGAATTGCGGGCAAGATGTCCACATCGTTTGCCAACGGTCGAGCATGTTCAGAAACCAGCGCCATCCGCGTTCGAGTCTTTGAAAGGCATTACAGTGTTTAGCATGCTTGCAAGATCCAACGCCGAAGGCGTTTCACATCCTAGCCCAGGGTCAGCGGCGCAGCCGCGCCACCCTGGGTAAAGGGAAAGGAAAACAGCTGCACGCTGAAGGCGTGCGACAATCCCGAGTGGTACAACGCCTTCAGCGTTGGTTTGGTTCGTTCGGTCCGTCTGTTGGACGCAGGCGACGGGCGGAAGCGCCCGCCCTACGAACGGCTGCAGCCACCGCGCACGCATTGAAAGAGCATGGTAAACTGCCGTGGCCACAGACGGCCCTACAAACTGACTGTTGATTCGGCCTCGCCGGCCTACAAGGAGAAATGCGTTGCGATATTCCATTCTTTCCACAAGCTTGATTCTCAGCATGGCCTCGGTCCTGTTCGTTTCGCCTAACGCGAGGGCACAAGAGACGGTCGCCATGCCCAACGGCAATGAACGGTTGGCGGTGACCGCTATCAGTGACGCAGCGCTGAGAGCTCACATTCGATTTTTGGCCGATGACCTGCTGGAGGGGCGAGGTCCCGGCACGCGTGGCGATCAGTTGGCTCAGCGATACATTGCGACGCAGTTCGAGGCACTGGGATTAAAGCCGGCGGCGGACAATGGGAGTTGGTATCAGCCCGTTCCACTAGTTGGCACGAAAACGCATCCGCCAGCGACGATCACGTTTCGTCACGGCGACGATGCATTGGAATTGAAATACTCGGACGACTTCATGGCCAACGCGGGTCGCCCCGCCAAGCAGCTCGGGTTTCGCGACGCGGAAGTGGTTTTTGTGGGCTATGGGATTGTGGCACCGGAATACGATTGGAATGACTACAAGGGGGTCGATCTGAAGGGCAAAGTACTGTTGATGATGAACAACGACCCCTCCGATGATCCCGAGCTGTTCGCCGGAAAACGGCGTTTGTACTACGGACGTTGGGACTACAAGTATGGCATGGCCGCCCAGGTGGGCGCGGCAGGCGCGATCATCATTCATACGACAGCGTCCGCCGGCTATCCTTATCAAGTTGTGCAAACGTCTTGGGCTGGCGAAGAGTTTGAATTGGAAGGGCAGACCGGGCCCCGCGACGACATGAACGGATGGGTTACCGAAGCGGCAGCTCGCCGGCTGGCCACACTGAGTGGACATGACCTCGATCAGCTTCGCGCTGCCGCCGAGCATCGCAAGTTTCGCCCGGTCCCGTTGGGTACGACGCTGACGATCGACCTGCGCTGCGAATCACGCAAACAGAAGACGGCCAATGTGCTCGGTCTGCTAGAAGGCAGTGACCCGGAGCGGAAACGCGAGATGATCGTTTACATGGCGCATCACGACCACATCGGAATGTCTGCTGAACGAGACGAGCGTGGTGACAATATCTACAACGGTGCCATCGACAACGCGTCGGGCGTGGCCGCTCTGTTAGCGACTGCCCGGGCCTACACGCAACTGAAGGAGCGACCTGCACGGTCGATTCTGTTCGCCGCTGTCGGAGCCGAGGAGCAAGGATTACTGGGCTCGGAATACCTCGCCGCACATCCCCCGGTTCCAGCGGGCTACATGGGTGCGGTCATGAACATTGATGGATTGAATTTCTACGGTCGCACGCGCGACGTCAATGTGATCGGCCACGGTAAGTCGAACTTGGATAGCCTGGTCGGTGCGGTGGCTCGCTGGCAGGATCGGCACGTGACGCCCGATCGCTTTCCGGATCGCGGTTTCTATTATCGGTCGGACCAATTCAGCCTGGCCAAGGTTGGCGTTCCAGGCGTTTATCTGCACGCAGGCGTCGATGTAATCGGCAAGCCGCCGGGGTGGGGCCAGCAGCAGCGCGAAGACTGGGAAGCGACCAACTACCATCAGCAGAGCGACGAATACAGCGACGATTGGGATCTCGGTGGTGCGATTGCGGACGCTCGGTTGCTGTTCTATGTCGGGTTGCGAGCGGCGCAGCAAGACAACATGCCGGCCTGGAACCCCGCCGACGAATTCGAGGCGGCGCGGAATCGCGCAATCGATCAGCGAGCTGCCCAATAGGCACACCCGTGTGGCTGACACGGACGATCAGACGTCGCAAACTTGTGCGGCGTGCCGCAGTGCTTTGACTTTGTCGTCCCAGGTGGGAATGAACTCTTGGGCGACAAAGCCTTGGTAGCCAGTGTCCACAATCGCCTTCATCACGGCTGGGTAGTTGGTCTCTTGCGTATCATCCAGTTCGCCACGCCCCGGATTTCCCGCTGTGTGATAGTGGCCGATGAGATCCTTGTACTGACGGATCCGGCGGATCACATCACCATTCATGATCTGAACATGATAGATGTCAAACAGCAACTTCATGTTTGGCGAATCGACGCGTCGAATCAGGTCGACGCAAAAATCGACATCGTCGCCAAAATAACCTGGATGGCCTTTCATCGGATGCGTGTCGTCGCGTGAGTTGAGATGTTCCAGGCAGAGATTCACTTTTTGTTCTTCGGCGTAATCAATGACCGACTTCCATAAGTCAACGCAGTTCTGCGCGCCTTGTTTGTCCGTGATCCCTTTTTCGCGCATTCCGGTAAAAGTAATCACGCTCGGACATCCAACGGAGACAGCCTGATCGATGCTCTCGCGCAGTTTCTTGGCGTTTGGCTCGTGGTTGTCACGAGTGATCGGACCGTCCTTGAATCCGTGGCTACTGACCAACGAAATGTTCAGGCCCAGACCACGAACGGCTGGATAGTCATTCCACGAGATTCCTTCAATTCCAACCAGCCCGATGTCCCGACAATGTTTGGCCAATTCGATGGCCGGCATCGGCTTGAAGCACCACCCCATAACCGATTGACGAATGCGTCCCGTGGAGATCTTAAAGTTGGCATCGGCAGCTGCTGCGGGCAGCTGTGCGTGAACCGCGGTCGCCGCGCCGCATAGGCCTGCAGCGCCAGCAGCTTGTAACAGTTGTCGTCGTGAGAATGTCATGAAGTGCTCCGTCGTTGAATCGATATCGTGGTCCGCAATAGTTGCGCGACAGGCTTACAGCGGTGTGTGGGTCTAGGGGAGAGAATAATAGTTACTCGTACAGTGTAACCGAGTTTCAACTTGAATTCGTCCCTGTTGTGTCTGAAGTTTTCCGTGCCACACGTTCGCCTTAGCGCGTCGCTCAGCCTGCTTGGATCATGTCAATTGCCTCTTGACGCGTTTTGCAGACCGACCAGAGGGAGATCAGATTGGTTAATTCCAGGATCTCCTGTTCGTGCACCGAGACTTGACACAAGACCATCTGACCACCTCGGCTCTTGATACGTTTCCAGAACTTCACGAAGAAGGTCAGGGCCGTCGATCCGTAGTAGTCGGTCTTGTGGAAGTCAATGATCACGTTGGTAATCGTTTCCGAGTCCAGCGCTCGGAAGACCTCGTCGGAGCCGGCTTCGAGCGTGTCGAATTCGAGTTCTCGAAGGTCTGTGTTGGGAATCAGGATCAACGTATCCCCAGAATGCTCGAAATCAAAAATGGAATTCTTCGTCATGATTAACTCTCGCGAAGGGCCGTGTGGAATCCCAAATTCAACAGATCGACGTCGACAATAAACTGTTAACGGTCGTCGTCGCAAAAAAAGGGCGATTCTCTGATAAGTCAATCCCACATCTTGGCACGTTCGCCGCCAGTTTTCAATTGGATCGAACGAGAATCGCAAACTGCCGTATGGGTTTCGTCGTCAGATCATATCCATCGAAACGCGGAGCGTTCCAATCAGCCACGTTCGGTTCTTGTGTGTCAATGTTTCCGATGGATCGGTTGACGCGACCATACATCGCGGCTTTACTCGGCAAGACCTGTCTTCGACGTATCAGGGGCGAACAGAATCACGACCACACCGAGCGCATAGATCAGGCTGGTGATCTGTCCGATCCTGGCGTAATCACCACCGAACGAGTTCACCAGCATCGCGCCACCCAAGACGCCAAAGGCCGTTATGATGCGTCCGAAATTGAAGCTGACGCCGGCACCCGTCGATCGAACGCGAGTTGGAAACATCTCGGGTAAGCAAAGCGGCAGCCAGCCGAAATAGAATCCGCTGAACAAGCCGATCGCCGCGGTCCAATACAGAAACTGAGGGTCAGTTGGTTCGAGAAACCAGAAAAGATACTGGGCTGAGAACAGCGCGGCGCAACTGACCAGCCCGTAGAACAAACGACGTCCGATCAGCATCGCCAAAGCGCCGCCCAGCAAACTGCTGATCGATCCTGGCAGGGCGCGGGCAACCATAATACGTGACTTGAGTGTTGGGTCTGAATTGACCTCGGCGGTCGTCGCGCGATCACCGACTTTGCTGGCCCAAGCATTGGCCCAATTAGTACTACCCCACCCGCCAAAGAGCGGCACTGTACCGAGTGCAATGCCGATCACCGTTGTTCGCAACAAGGGCGGTCGGAAGATCTCTGGCAGAGACCAGCTTCGTGCCACTGCCTGATCAGCTCCCCCGCGGTCGGGATCCGGTCCATTCGACTTAGCCTGTATGGCCAACCAACGCGGCGACTCAGGCACAGCGACCAGGACAAACAGGCCCAACACGAGCGGTGATCCACCAAGAAGGAGCGTCCACCGCCAACTGTCGGCGGTGATAAACCAGACGCATGTCAGGATGGCGAACAACAGAATGCCCACGTTGGCCGCAGTACCAATGGCACCCGCCAGGAATGGTCGCGAGATATTCGGCCAGGCCTCGGAAACCAAGGCGATTCCGTTGGGCCACATCCCACCGATCCCAAGGCAAGTCAAGAATCGCAGAACCAACATCTGGTTTGGTGTTTGTGCCATGGCGCTGAGAAGCGAGAAAACCGAGTAGCAGAGGATGCTCAACGCCATCGCTTTGCCACGGCCGTAGCGATCGCCGACCTTGCCTAACACAAATCCGCCAGACGCTGCCCCCAACAAGAACGCACAAATCAACCAACCGAACCATTGGCCGACCTGACCTTCATTGGCCGATCCCAGTAGATCTTTGACCGCGACGCGCATCACAAGCGATGAGATACATAAGTGAACGCCAGCGAACATCCATCCCAGGAAGGCCGTTACCAGGACCAAGATGCAACCCGCTCGCGACAGGGCCTCCACTGCTTCAGCGCTGCCCGGCGAGTCAGGATTCAGCGATCGTTCGTGTTCATTCATGGGACGCCAACTGATTGAATTTACGCGAGAAAATGGACTTCGAGGCAAGTCAGAGTGTACCTGACGTGGAAAACGTTTGACACAGGCCGGCGGTGCGTTTATCACGAAGCACTTCAGCACGATCCACAACAAGGCACGATCCACAACAAGGCACGATCCACAACAAGGCACTTCGGATGAAAACCATCGATTCAGTCACGGCTCAGAAGCATCAGGCCTCCGATCAGTTTCAGGCAGTTTCCGACGTCAGGTCTACAGGAAGGAGGAAGTGCTTGCTCGTCGCCTTTGCCGTGCTTCTTGGCGTCGCTGCGGCACGCGAGGCCGGTGCGGATCAACTCTGGGCCGGTGCCGCGAAGGTCGACATCACCAACATTGAAGCCGGGCCGGTTAATGACCGCTTGTACGTCAAAGCGCTCGTCGTGAAAACTGCAGATACGACGGTGGCACTCGTCACGGTCGATGCCGTGGCGATCGCCGAGATTGGTTCGATTCGCAACGAGTATCTCGGCAACGTGCGTGCGCGCCTCGAGAAGGAACTCAGCATTCAGCCAGCTAACGTACTGATCAATGCCAGCCATTGTCACGGCACTGTCTGCACAGATATCGAGCAGCGCACCTTCGAGGCGATAGAGCAAGCTATGGGGAAGATGGAACCTGTGACCATTGGAACCGGCACGGGGCATGAAGATCGCATCATGGAGAATCGCAGACTCAAGCTGAAGAACGGTAAGGAAATTGACATTCGCCATGCTTACTCGCTGCCACCTGACGAGGAAGTTGCCGAGGTCGGCCCCGTAGATCCCGAAATTGGCGTCCTGCGGCTGGATAGGGAAGATGGTCGCACGTTGGCGGTCGTCTACAACTTCGCCTGCCACCCCATCCAAGGCGTTCCCAGTGGCGGCAACACGGCGGATATGACCGGCTTTGCCTCGACGGTGATCGAGGAGAATCTGAGTGACGGTACAATCGCGTTATTTTTGCAGGGTTGCGCTGGCGACATCAATCCAATCGCCTACAAACTAGTCAATCGCCCTCGTGATGCCGAGCCGTTGGGAAACCTGCTGGGCCTGAGCACGTTGCGGGCAGTTCGAAAGATCCAGAGCAAGGCAGACGACCGGCTCGTTGTATTGAATGAAGTGATCGCCTTGCCGCGGGCCGATCTGGCGCAACGAATTATCGCCATGGAAACCGAACAGCTGCGACTGGTGCAGTCACTGCGAGGCACCTTCCTCAACTTGCAGTCGTTCATGCCGTTGGCCGTGAAGTATAACCTGTCGGCTGAATTCCCTTCTGCTTACTCGTACCGGTACCTCCACGAAGAGGCGATGGGGCGCGACGACTTGAGGAAGCTTGATATCCTCAACCGGAACAACATGAAGAAGTACATTCGCAACATCTACATCATGGAGCAGCTGACGCGATTGAACACCAACCTGGCCCTGTTGCGCAAGCACCAAGCGAATCTCGTGGCCGGCGGCAAGCGGACGATCGATGTCGAATTGCTGGGAATCAGGATCGGGGATTTTGTGTTGATTACGTTTCCGGGCGAGCTGACCGTGCGAATCGGACTGAACATCAAAGGCGAGTCGCCGCATGATTTGACGTTCGTTGCCGGCTACACCAATGGCTATATCTACTATGCTCCGACGGCCGAACAACTTCGCAATGTGGGAGGTGCTCAAGAGGATAGCGATTGTCTCTTGGCACCAGCGTGGCAATCGCTGTTTGAAAACAGAGCCGCGGAGATGTTGCGAAAACTCTAGCGAGGCTGTTTCAAAGTCAGTTCTCTAGTACTCTTCAACACGCACGGTGGGGCGAGGTGATCAAGAACGATCCTCATCAGCGAACAGCCACAGACGCGGTCCAACCTGCGATGTCGATCTTCAACAACCCTTGAACAGCACCAGCGCGCCGAACAGTACGGCAATCCCAATGATCCACCACCAGAATCCGGGCACGTCATCGCCAGCGTAATTGGGATCGGGCATGGGGCTGCTTCTGTATCTTGTTTAGGAACTGTATGGATCGACGGTGTGATGCCGTCTTTCGAGCGTCGCACCGAACCGGTTTCCCACCTGTTCCCCATGTGCCGCGCTGCTACGGTGGTCTAAACTGTTGGAGATCCCACTGGGAGAGAATTCTCTTCCGAAGGGCCGGCACGATCGACACGATGATCGCGGCAGTCCATCCGCTCATCGTATCGCCATCATATTCGTATCGCCAGTGTGGCGCTGCGGTCTTGGCCAGCAATAAGGAACATCTGGATGACGAATTCACGTCGCGTGGTAATAACGGGTGTCAGTCGTGGCCTGGGCCGGGCGATGGTCGAACAGTTTATTTCGCTTGGTCATCAGGTTGCCGGCTGCGCGCGATCCATCCAGGAAGTGGCTCGTCTCAACGATCAATTTGGTACACCGCATCGGTTTGACGCTGTTGATGTCAGCGACGAAGCGCAGGTCTCCGTTTGGGCCATGCACGTTGTCAATGAATGGGGTGCGCCCGATCTGTTGGTCAATAACGCGGCTATTATTAACGAGAATGCGTTGCTTTGGGAGACTCCCGTCGACGAGTTTTCGCGAATCATCGACATCAACATCAAGGGAGTGTTCCACGTCGTTCGGCATTTTGTCCCAGCGATGGTGGAGAAAGAGGCGGGCGTGATCGTCAACTTCAGTTCGGCGTGGGAGCGATCCACGTCGCCGCAAGTTGGGCCCTACTGTACAACCAAGTGGGCCATCGAAGGGCTGACACGTACACTCGCTGATGAACTGCCGTATGGGATGGCGGCGATCCCTTTGAATCCCGGTGTGATACATACTGATATGTTGGAGCGTTGTTTCGGCGACAAAGCACGGTCCTACCCTCTGGCCGCAACCTGGGCCAAGACCGCCGTCCCATTCTTGCTCGAACTGAGCGGCGACGATAACGGCGACCCGTTGACTGCGCCGAGCTAGGCGGGGTTTGATAATGATTGCACAGCCGACTCCCACGACACATCCCGCGGCACTCGCCGAAGAGCAGTTGATTCAGGAATGCCAAAGTCGTCGTCAGCGGCGCAGCGGACCTGGTGGTCAACATCGCAATAAGGTGGAAACGGCCGTCGTGCTCACGCACCTACCTTCGGGGATCCGGGGCGAGGCATCCGAGCGGCGGAGTCAGGAACAGAATCGCGTGATGGCACTGTTTCGGCTGCGTGTGAACTTGGCGTTAGAAGTGCGGATGGAGTGCGATCTGACCAAGCAGAAGCCAAGCGACTTGTGGCAAAATCGCTGTCGATCGGGCCGTATCGCGATCAATACGACGCATGTGGATTTTCCTCAAATGTTGGCCGAGGCGCTGGACGTTCTCGCCGCCTCTGAATTCGACGTCAAAGCGGCGGCGAAATGGCTGGCGTGTTCGACAACGCAATTGGTCAAACTGTTGCATCAGGAGTCACGGGCAATTCAGGCGGTCAACAGGCGACGCCGGGATGCCGGCTTGTACCCGCTGCGCTAGCGGGCGGGCGATCCTTCTGGCTGAGGCCCGAGTCAAACGCCCGAGTCAAACGGCCCGCACGGTGTCGTCAGCGCTGTTTGCTCTGTTTTGGTTTGCCCTGTTTGCCACGCTTCGACCGCCTCCCGAGAAGCCTCCTGCCGGTGTATGATGGGGATGTCTTTGGAGCCAGTTTTTCGCGAGGCCTGTCTTCCCCGTGCAGATCGTCAATATTACCAGGGCCGGCGCGCCATCCTCACCGGTCTCCGCCACAAAGGGCCGTTATGCGTTTGTCAGCCTGGGGTGCGCGAAAAACCTGGTGGACAGCGAACGAATGCTCGGCCTCTTGCAGCTCGATGGGTATGAACTAGTCGCCGACCCAGACGGTGCCGATTTCGTCGTCATCAATACCTGTGGGTTCATCGACGAGGCAAGAGCCGAATCGTTGGAAGCGATTGACGAAATGCTGGAACTTAAGCAGCAGAAACGCACGCGGGGCGTGATTGTGTCTGGGTGTCTGGCCGAGCGAAATCAGGAAGCGTTGTTGACCGAGCGGCCAGAGATCGATTCGCTCGTTGGCGTGTTCGGTCGTGAAGAGATCACGCAGGTCGCGGATCGCCTGGTGGGCAACTTGCACGAACAGCGGACGCTTTTCCGCCCTGCACCGATTCGCGCGTTGCCCGACACTGACCGGTTGCGCATCACCCCGCGCCATTTTGCCTACTTGAAAATCTCCGAAGGCTGCGATCGGCTGTGCACGTTTTGCGCGATTCCCCAAATGCGAGGCAAACACGCTACCAAGCCAATCGAACAGGTGATCAGCGAGGCAGAACAGTTGGCGGCTGATGGTGTCCGCGAATTGATCATCGTCGCTCAGGACACCACGTACTACGGCGTAGATCTGTACGGCGAACCACGATTGACCGAACTGTTGGGCGAGTTGGACAAGGTCGAGGGCATCGATTGGATTCGACTGATGTACTTCTATCCGATGTACATCACTGACGACTTGGTCGACGCGATTGCCTCGGCGGATAAGATCCTGCCGTACATCGACATGCCACTGCAACACATCAACGACGCGATCCTGCGCCGCATGTCGCGCCGGGTGACGCGAAGCAGGACCGAGGCGTTGATCGATCTGCTGCGTGATCGGATACCGGACTTGACACTGCGGACGACTTTCATCACCGGCTTCCCCGGCGAAACGGAAGCAGAGTTTACCGAGCTGGCTGAGTTTGTCGAAGCGCAGAAGTTTGACCATATGGGTGTGTTTGTCTATTCGCACGAAGAGAGTACACCGTCTTCAAGGTTGGCCGATCATGTGCCAAACGAAGTCAAGATTGAGCGACGTGAGCGGCTGATGGCCGTGCAGCAGCAGGTCGCATTTGAGCGTAACGAGGCGCGGCTCGGATGTCAGATGGATGTCTTGATTGACGGTCCCGTATCCGGCGAACCCAATGTCTGGAAGGGGCGAACCAAAGAAGACGCGCCCGACGTCGACGGTCTGGTCTACGTGACGGGCAACGAACATCATTTGGCCAGTGGCGCCATCACGCGTTGCGAAATTGTGGCATCGCAGGACTATGATCTGATCGGCGCTGCCCTTGGAAAGCCCTTATAGAACAACAATGTCAAATACCACACAAGACGCTCCCGCTGCGAAAATCTTCAACGTGCCCAACCAATTGACGGCGGCGCGGTTTGTGTTGGCCATCGTGGTTTTTGTGTTGATTATCTGGCAACAGTACTTCGCCGCGATGATCGTGTTTATCGTCGCGGCGTCGACGGACTGGATCGACGGCTATTGGGCGCGACGATTCAATCAAGTCACCAAGATCGGGCGAGTGTTCGATCCCTTCGTCGACAAGATCATCATTTGCGGCACGTTCATTCTGCTGGGTGCTGAAAGAGGCTCCGGCATTGAGGCATGGATGGCCGTCGTGGTGTTCGGTCGCGAGATGCTGGTCACCGCGCTACGTTCGTTTATCGAACAACATGGAGGTGATTTTTCGGCGAAAATGGCAGGCAAGCTGAAAATGGTGTTTCAGTGTGCGGCCGTGGTGGTCAGCCTGTGGGTGCTAAAGACCGGGCCAGAGGGAACGGCTGCTTGGTTGCACTGGACTCTGTTTGGGCTGGCGTGGCTGGCCGTGCTGTCGACCATTCAATCGGGCCTTGGCTACGTGTTGGCGTCGGCCAAATTCTTCAAAGAATGACCCTACTTCCGGCTGCATTTTCGCTGACAATGAGCCTGCTGGTCCTGGCCAGCATTTGGTCGTGGATGTTTGTGCTGAGAAAACTCATCGCGCGCGAACCGTTGCTCGCTTACGAACCGCGGAAGGCAGCGCGTTGGAGTTTGCTCGAAGTCGTTATCACGTTCATGATGATCATCTCGTTACAAGCCCTCGTGGGAGTCATGCTCTTAGTATTGGATTCGGCGAGTCCGAACGTCGCCCCTGTCGTTGCCGCCGGTGCCGAGCAATCACCGGTCACGGATTCCATTCTATTGCGTTGGACAATTGTGCTCAGCGGTGTGGCGAGCCTGGTGGCGTGCGGCCTGGGAGGGCTGATAATCGTCATGCGAACAGGATCCCGTTGGGGCACGGATTTGGGGCTGACATTGCGCCAAGCCGGCCGTGATATTTCGTACGGGGTTGTGGCATACGCATTGCTGGCACCGATCATCATGCTGATTCAAGCGACCTTGCATCATTGGTATCCATCGGAACATCCGTTGATCGAGTCGTTCCGATCTGATCCGACGTTAGGGTTCTATCTTGTCTGCGTCTTTTCGGCGGCAATTGTGGCGCCGGCCAGCGAAGAGTTTGTCTGTCGCGTTCTCTTGCAAGGTTGGCTCGAACGTGTCTTTGCCGCGACATCGTGCCAGCGGACGCCGTTTCTCGCTCAGGAGCAGGAAATGCCACGGCCCGAGCGATCTTTGGACGTGGATTCGAATCCGTACGCAATGCCGCCCGGCATGAGCGAGGTTGAGGCCGATGAAAAGGTAAGCAGCAACGTCCAACCAGTCGAGCCCGCCCGCCCGTTTCCGAGTGTCTTTCCGATCATCATCAGTTCATCGGTGTTCGCGGTGCTCCACTGGGGCAATGGACTTGACCCAATTCCGTTATTCGTGCTGGCGCTCGGGTTGGGATACCTGTATCAGCGTACACATCGGATTCTTCCGTGCGTCGTTTTACATTTTCTCGTGAATGCGTTCGCCCTGGTGATGTTGGCGATGTCACTGGTCGTCAAGTGACGGCATTTGGCGCGTCGTACCACGACAGAACGTGGTGTGGCGTGGCCAAGAACGATATGGGCGGTTCAATTGCGAGCGAATCGACGTTACGATACGCTTCGCGTTCTTGCTCCGAAAAGACCAGCAAAGGTGAATCGAACAATGGCAACAGGCTTTGGCATCGTTGGCTGCGGAATGATCTCGAGTTTTCATGCGAAGGCGATCGCGGACATTCGTGGCGCCAAGGTGGCCGCCTGCTTCGACATGTTTCCGGCCTCTGCCCGGCGGTTTGCCAAGGAAACCGGTTGCCGGCCATATGATGATCTGAAGGGGATGCTGGCCGATCCCCAAGTCGATATTGTCACGATTTGCACGCCTTCGGGCGCGCACATGGAACCTGCGGTGCAAGCGGCCAAAGCGGGCAAGCACGTGATTGTCGAAAAGCCGCTTGAAGTAACTATGAAGCGTTGCGACAAGATCATCAACGCCTGCGAAAAAGCGGGCGTTACGCTGGCCACGATCTTTCCGTCGCGATTTCACGAATCGTCACAGTTGCTCAAGAAGGCTGTGGATAAAGGGCGGTTTGGCCGGCTGACGGTCGGCGATTCGTACGTCAAGTGGTTTCGAACGCAAGAATACTATGACAGCGGTGCGTGGCGCGGCACGTGGAAATTGGATGGCGGCGGCGCGCTGATGAATCAAGCCATCCACAGTGTCGATCTACTGGTTTGGCTGATGGGGCCGGTAACCGAAGTCTCTGCGTACACGGCAACGCTGGCGCACAAACGGATTGAAGTTGAAGACGTCGCGATGGCCACGATCCGGTTTGCCAACGGCGCATTAGGCGTGATCGAAGCGACAACAGCGGCCTATCCAGGCGCGCTGAAGCGGATCGAGCTGCACGGATCGGAGGGTTCGGCCGTAATCGAAGAAGAAGACATCACGATGTGGGAATTCGTCAAGAGGACCAGTGCGGATAAGGCGTTGCTAGAGCGAATGCATGGCAAGACGAAGACGGGCGGTGGCGCTGCAGATCCAACCGCTATCGGCCATTACGGCCATACGCAACTGTTCAAGGATGTTCTTTCAGCCATCAGAAGGGGCAAGAAGCCCTTGATCGACGGGCCCGAGGGACGGCGTTCGGTCGAAGTGATTCTGGCGATTTACAAGTCAGCGCAATCGGGGCGTCCCGTCAAGCTGCCACTCAAGAGCGACCCCGTAATGAAACGGTAGTCTTCGCGATGTGTTGCCCTGGCGCACGGTTGTGACGACTTTACGGCCTGCTTGCGTATTGCCTGTGGTCGGTGTCGCTGAAGAGATAGCTACGTGGAAAGGCACTCTGTCGTCGCCGATGTCGTGGGGCATTGGGATCGCCGCCGGCAGAGCTGAATTTTCACGATTTGGCGGACGGCCTTGTGGCATCGGCGCGGGCGTTCTGTGCATGGCGCGCAATGGCTCTTTTTGTGAGCTATGGTTTTTTGTGGACCGAATCGTGGAAACACGTTTTGCGGGCACTAGTTTCCGACTCGCAGGTGGCGGCACAGTCTGTCTGGCCGCTTCCACCGGAGTTTTCCACAAGCCAACCTTCACAATAAGGTTCTTCAGAACAATTCGTGGGTGGAATTGGTTGTTCTTTTGAGGAGCGCGGTGGAGCCCCTCGGGACTCAGAACAACAAAGCCTGTTTTGTGTTTTGGGCGTTTAGGAGTTGGTCCGGCTCCGTCGTCCTTTCATCC
>PVBE010162020.1_pt1 | contig 17589 bp, 15 predicted proteins | sample 1631181 | NCBI WGS metagenome assembly PVBE01 (sample SAMN08397723, study PRJNA350692) | Marine metagenome, whole genome shotgun sequencing project. | isolation source: water | place: Pacific Ocean | collected 2012-04 | reverse complement strand
GATATTCCCAAACCCCTTCCCAAGCCTCCTCGCCGGGACGGGGTCTGATTTCGCTTTCGCTGCTGTAGACAAATCCCCGCTTCCACATCGATGACGGGATCCGCCAAGGCATCCCGACTGCGTTTCTGCGCTTGCTTGGTGGCACCAGGGAAAAGAAGGCAGGGGAGACGACCTTGCTTCTGATCTTGTACTGCACGTCACGCCCCGTGGGGCCGGCGGCGAAGAAGAGCAACTCTAACCGCGGGGCGACGCCTTCCTCGACTCGTGCACTGACCAGGCGATGGCCGCCGACGAATTCCTTCTCCTCGGGAAGGTGCGATCCGGCCTCCAGCTCTCGCAAATAGGCGTCGGCGCTTGCGGAGTCGGCCGAATCCACGGCGATATTGTGAGCGATGCGTTTCTCTTCTCTTGAAGCCGGGGGCGCCTGCGGTAGAGGGTTTGGGCGTTGATGCAGATGGTGGCGAAGCCCCCATTGGCCGTAGGGGTCATCCTTCACGCTGTAGATGGGATCGTTGCCTTGAAGAAAATACCATTCCGTCGAGGTCGGCTCTCGCCGACTTAGCGCGTGGCTTTCGATCGGGCGGTGTTCGGCCTCGCGGTCTGCCAGCCAGAAGGGCCCAATCGCGGTGACCGACGCACGGTACGCGAGGGCACGCTGCTCCGGGGCGCTGAGAAAACGCGAATCAGCGAGCAAATAGCGCTGCTTTCCTTGGCGCAGCCAAAGACCCGAATTGCCGATGGCTCGCGCTGGTCGGTGCAATGCCCAGCCTTGCGACCAGCTCGGGTTGAAACTCCGATGCACGGCGAACGCAGCGTCTTCCGGAACGGATTGGGATAGCCACCTGAGGGCCGCGATCTTGTCCACGTCTTGATGGATGAGCCGTCCGTGCTCGTTAAAGCGGCCCCCCGTGTTTCGCGATCCGACCAGGCCTCGAGCGGCATCGGGAATCATGAGCAAGGGGATGAGCAGAAACGCGATCCCGCAGGCCGCGATGAGCGTCGAGTCGGTGGGGTGCGCCATCGCAAGAGCGTGCCTTCGACGCAGTAGCGCGCGGGCACGGATCGCAACAGATACGGACGTGAACGCGATAACCCCGACGCCCAGCGCCACGAAAGGCGCAAAAGGCAAGGGCCAAAAGATGTGCACGCTGGCGCCCTGGGTGAAGCCAAAATAATCGACCGCTGCTGCGACCAAGAACGCCAGCGGAATGAGTTCCATCGGTCGCCGAAACCAAAAGAGTCGGACCACACACACCGGGACGCTGATAAGCCCGGCGATGATGGCCAGCGGCGTGAACGAAAGCTCGAGCCATTCGCGTCGGTACGCCAGAGTTTCCCAAAGCGACTTGCCGCCGCTACCCGAGCGAAACTTCGCCTGACCGAGAACCCGCTCGAAGCTGTCCGAGGCGTAGAGCGCGAGAACGTATCCGCTCAAAGTCACGACCGCGATCACAACAGCCCCGAACCACCATCGGCTAAAGCTCCGTCGGTCCAGAGAACCAAAAAATCGCCTCATCGGAGTTTGCTGCGTGCAAAAGAGGCCACCTAAAACGAAAGCCAGAAATACATAAGCAAACCAGTCCGCGTTTGCGGTCCATCCCACCCCAATAAGGCTCGCCACTAAGAACCGGCGACGCCTCGTCTGGAAGTACCGCACGCTTGCCCAAGCTGTGAGCGAGCAACCAAAGATCACCCCGCTTTCGAGCGTGTTGACCTGAATATAGGCGACCGTGATCGGAATCACGACGTAGGTTGCCGCGGTCAGCCCGGCGGCGATCGGCGACCAGAGGGCGCGCGCCAGCCCGTAGAGCAGCGCGGGTGTGGCGACTCCCATCAGTACCGGCAGCAGGCGAACCGTGAGGTCGCTGCTCCCGAACACCTTGAAGAACACGGCGTTGGCCCAGAACACGCCCCACGGGTGGTTGCGATAGGCGTGAATCGCGTCCGGCTCGGCGAGAAAGTAATCCCGAAAGGGAGCGATGACGCCCCACGTCCACATATTGTCGGCGACGATTCCCCGCTGCGCGCTGATCTGCACATGCCCCGCGCCGATCGGTCCTGCGATTTCCCAACCGGCCGCCAGCACGAACCACAACAGGGCCAGGGCAAGCAGCACGCGTCCACAGCGCTCTTCCCACGGCGCAGCAGGCGGCAACCCCCTCGAATTCAGAGGCCCGAAGGGCAGCGCCCGGGCCGCGTCGACGTTATCGGCCATCGAGTGAATCCCGCATCTACCAGAGCCAGCTAGCCTCCGACCCCGGTAGCGGCAAGCCCGAAGGGCGACAAATGGCCGCACGGGACGGCCGGCGGGTTGCCAGACCTCGGAAACGAGCTATTGCAGGTTCTGGCGCGCGGGTTAATGTCCGTCGCCCGAACGCACGAGTGGCGGAATTGGCAGACGCGCCGGATTTAGGTTCCGGTTCCGAGAGGAGTGGAGGTTCAAGTCCTCTCTCGTGCACCACTTACGTGAGGGGTCTGTGAGGACCCCTCTGCTGCGCCGAAGGCGCAGCATTCACCCGCGCGCGCTTTGCGCGCGCTTTCCGTTTGTGGGGTTTTTGGTTGGGCTGGCGCGGCCCCTCTGCTGCACCAAAGGCGCGGTAGAACGCTCCGCGCTACGCGAACTCGCCGCGCCCCAGCCCGCCAGAAGCCGCGCGATTCACCCGGCCGCGGGCAGTGCGGTCCGGCGCCGCTCCGCGCTAGGCGAACTCGCCGCGGCCCAGCCCGCCAACGCCCTTCGTGATGGTCATCACCGGTACGCCATGAAGGCCGTCTTCCGTGAGAATCTCAAACGCAGCGCGCTGCTTGCTCGTGAGAGTGCGCGGTGCTTTGCCCTTTTCTCGGACCGTGAGTTCACAGCGCGCGATCTTCGAGTTGAGGCACGTTTTCACGCCGCCCGGCGGGTTGCGGTAGGGCAGCCCGACGAAATCATCGCCGTTCGCGGAGATGGTGCCTTCTATGGAGACGTCCTCTGTCGCCGATGCGAACGTCCAGTTGAAGTAGTCGTAGCTACCGCTCGCTTTGAGTGATTGTTGAATCGTACTCAGTCGGTGCTCGCGACCGTCCAGGCGAAGGGCCATGACGGTCATGTGTGGGGTCCACAAGGGACCGATCTTGAGTCGACCCGTTCCAACTTCGAAAAACGTGTCCGGCTCGTCGTCGAATCCCGCGACCTGACCCCAAGCGTAGCGGTCGGTATGCTTGCTGCCCCAGTTGTGATTTTGACTTCCGACCCATCCGTCGATGGGGATCTCTTCACCGTCGATCTTCAGCGAGCCGGAATAGACGGCATTCGGGGATCCGATCAGGCCCTTCGCTTTCGGGATCTTGGCCTTGTAGAGCTTGTCGGCCAGGAGCAGGAGGGGCTCGGTCGGCGACGTATAATCCAGCGACCACTCGAGCCGGTGTTTGGTTCCCGGGATTGCGCCCTTTAGCGACGTACCGTCCAACGTCGAGTCACCGATGTTTGCCTTCAGCCCGGACGGCGCGAAGTCGCATTGGGCGATGGGCAGTTCTTGCTTCGCTGCGCAGATCGATTTCGTAGCGCCGTCGAAGTACACGCCCCAGAGCTCGCCCTCGGCTTGGTCTGGTTTCTTCGCCGGCGCGAAGATCGTGTAGCGGATCCAGAAGGCCCGGGGCAGGGTGGGGTGATTGGCTCGTTGGAACCAACTTTCGTAGTGGCCCGCGCGGGAGCCCGGGACAAAACGGGCGCCGTTCCAGCTTGCTTTGGTCTCGCTCATTGGCTTTCGGCGCTGGATACTAGGCGATGCGCCGAGCTTGAGGAAGGCTCAATGACTGGCCGCGGCTCCGGGCCGTCTTCCCGTGTGGCTCAGAGGTCGGACAAGGCACTTGGCAAGACGAAAGCCCCGTTCGCGCCGGGCACGAAGTCATATTCGCTCGTGACCGCATCCACGTTGAGCCTTCCGTAGATGTGTGGAAAACCGTCTGCAGAGTCAGCGCGCGTATCCGCGGGCGATTCGTAGCGAACTTCCGCCTTCACTAGACCTTCGTTGATCACCAACAAGACGAGATCCGGCTGCCCTCGGTAGAAACGGTTCGCTGTTTCCACCGTCTGCGCCACCGTCGAGCAGTGGATGAACCCCTCGCTCGCCAGGCTCGCCGCGGCGTACGTGCCCTCGCGTTTGGCGTTTTCCCAATCCGATCGCTTTGCGATGTGAAGAATGATGCTCACTCGCGCGACGCTAGCACGCGGCCGCCGACCCGCAGCCTCTACTCGTTTGGCGACTCAGTCGGCGTAAGCGTCAGCGGTTTCTCCTGAGACATCGGCTTCACCCGGTCCGCATGCGGCAGGTCTGGGATCACCTTTGTCTGGTGCACTTCTAGCTCGCAGCGTGCCTTGGGGTCGTCGAGGCCGCTGCCGTAGGGCACGGATTTGTCTTTGGGTCGGACGAAGACCTTTCCGCCCTCTGGCGGCTTCGGAATGATCGCGCCCGTTGTGATCGGCGGCCCGGCGATGGCGTTCTCGATGACGATGACGAGGTCGTTTCCGGAGATTTCGTATCCCCAATACGAGCCACCCATGCTCTCCGGCGTGGCGTCGGCACAGAGCACGTTCTCGGAGCTAAACGCGATGACCAACTGCGTGTCCGGGTTCGTCTTGGGGTAGGTTTCCTCCCACTGGAACGCGGTATCAGAGGCGCTGCCGACGACGGCTGCCAGACAATTACACGTGGCCGTACTCGCCGCATCCGGGGCCAACCGAAGGTCGGCGCGCGCGCCAAGCAGGCTGTAGTTGACGGGCTCCTTCACGCTCGGTGGCAGTTTGACGTCGTTGGCATCGGTGGAATCCAAGGATTGGCCAAAATCGCCGTCCCCTTCCTTGTCATCCATGTCGAGCGTGCGCGCCTGCATGCTCGTCGTCGCGTGGCAGCCCAAGAGGGTGGCAGCACCGACGAGGCCAGTGGCTAATAGAGCGAGTCGGATCCTCACAGTTCTCGCAGCGTGGCATTCGGGGCGGGCCACGGCCAACTTTGCGGAGCGGCTGTAACTGAGAGGCCTGAGGGCCGGCAGGCAATGGCCAAGCGGGGCTTTGTTCGGACGAGCGAGCGGCCTTTGCGATAGGCTCGCCGCGCTTCCCATGGACCTCGACTCTGTTCGCGCGCGCCTCGCAGGCACCCCTTCCCTCACGGCCCAGGGCCGACTGCGCGCCGTCCATGGCCTCAGCGTGCGCGTGACCCTACCCGGGGCACGCATCGGCGATGTGCTCGAAATTCAGAGCCGAGCGGGCCCCCTTCAGGCCGAGGTGGTGGGCTTCGATGGCGGCGATGTGGTGGCCATGCCTCTTGGGGAGCTCGTCGGGCTCGCGCCCGACGACCCGGTCGAGTCGACCGGGATGCCCCTTCGCGTTGCCGTCGGAGACGCGCTGCTTGGTCGCGTCTTGGACGGCCTGGGCAGGCCTTTGGATGGTCCCTTGCCGCCCGATGCGAAGCTGACGCGGGTACCGGTCGACCGAACGCCACCTCCGGCCCTTTCTCGAGCACCGGTGAACACGCCGATGCCAACGGGAGTGCGCGCCATTGACGGGCTGCTCACCCTGGGCGCGGGACAACGGGTTGGGCTCTTTGCGGGATCTGGCGTCGGCAAGAGTACGCTGCTCGGTTCGATTGCGCGGGGGGCTCAAGTGGACGTTGTCGTCGTCGCGCTCGTCGGAGAGCGTGGACGTGAGGTTCAGGAGTTTCTTGAGGATGCTTTGGGCGAAGAGGGGCGAAAGCGTTCCGTCGTGGTCGTCGCGACGAGCGATGCGCCCGCTCTCGAGCGGCTGCGCGCGGCCCAGGTTGCCACCGCTGTAGCCGAGCACTTTCGGGACGAGGGCGCGAGCGTGATGCTGCTGGTCGATTCGGTGACGCGATTCGCGAGAGCTCAGCGTGAGGTGGGGCTCGCCACCGGCGAACCGCCGGCTCGGCGCGGATACCCGCCCAGCGTGTTCGCCGCGCTTCCCCGGCTTCTCGAGCGTGCCGGCCAAGGAGCGAAACAGAGCGAGGGCCCGAGCGGCTCCATCACGGCCATCTACACGGTCCTCGTCGAAGGCGACGACATGGACGAGCCCATCGCCGACGAGGTCTGCGGAATCCTCGACGGGCACATCGTCCTGAATCGCGAGATGGCGGCGCGCGGCCATTACCCGGCCATCGACATCCCCGGATCCCTATCTCGCGTCATGCCGCGCGTGGCGTCCGAACCCCAGCGAGATGCGGCCCGGCAACTGCGCGCCCACGTCTCCACGTACGAACAAAAGCGAGACCTCATCGCCCTCGGCGCCTACGAAAAAGGCTCCGACGCCAACTTGGACGCGGCCATCGCGGCCATCCCTGACGCGGACAAATTCCTTCAGCAGCCCTCGCTCGAAATCGCGCCCTTTGAGGCTACGATCGCGCAGCTCGAGAAGCTCGCGGCGCGTCGATATCGCTGACGCTAGGCTGGCGCTACGACGACGCTCGCTTGGCCTGCTTGGGCTGGATCTCGTCTTCGAGTTCGAGCAAGAGTTTGCGGGCTCGCCGGCTCAACTTGCGCGGAACCTCGACTTCGGCAACCACGTGCAGATCACCGCGGCCGCGGCGATCCAGGCGCGGAACGCCCTTGCCACGGATAGTGATGATCGTGCCGGGCTGGGTGCCCGCCTTGATCGTGACACCCGCCGTCGTCCCGTCGGGCAGATCGAGCTCCAAATCGGATCCGAGCGTTGCTTCCGCGAACGAGATACTCTCTCGGATGATCAGGTCGTAGCCCTCGCGCTGGAAGTCTTCGTCCGCCCGGACGTCGACATCGACGTAGAGATCGCCAGGCGGCGTGCCGTTTGGACCTGGCATGCCTTGTCCCGGCACGCGGAGGCGCACCCCGGCGTCGATACCGGCGGGAAAAGTCACGGTCACTTCGCGTCGCTTGGCGACGAATCCCTGAGCGTTGCAGTCGCCGCAGGGATTCTTGATCACCTCACCGCGTCCGCCGCATTGGGGGCAGTTGGTGCTGAAGACGATGAACCCGCGCTGCGTTGTGGCCTGCCCGGAGCCGCGACAATTGCCGCAGGTCTGCCGTCCCGCGCCATTGCTGGAGCCGGAGCCGGAGCAGGTTTCGCAGCGCGCTGCGCCGTTCACCGTTACCGGGCGTTTGCAACCGGTGAACGTGTCTTTGAAGTCGATGACGGTTTCGACCCGTAGGTCTTGGCCTCGCTCCGGGCCCCGTCGCCGCTGCTGGCCGCCACCAAAACCCCCAAAAAAGTCAGAGAAGAGGTCCTGGAAATGATTGAAAATGTCGCCGACGCCGGCGTTCTGGAAGTCCTGTGCGCCCGAGCCGTTGACCGCCGCGTGCCCAAAGCGATCGTAGGTTTGGCGCTTCTGCGCGTCGGACAGGACGCTGTACGCCTGGGTTGCTTCCTTGAAGCGAACTTCCGACTCGGCGTCGCCTTGGTTGCGATCGGGGTGATGCTTGAGGGCTGCCTGGCGGTACGCCTTGCGGATGGTGTCCTCGTTGGCATCGCGCTCGACGCTAAGGACCTCGTAGTAACAACGCTGGGTCATGGGCAGATCGCAGGGTACTCGGCACCAGCAAGCTAAGGCCTGCAGGTGGTCTGTCAATGGTCGGCCCGTGGGTCGGGCGTGAATTAGCTCAGGATTGGGGTCGGGCCGCCAGGGGGCTTGCTTCGTTATGTGGCCCGAGGCCGTCCTCTTACACGCCCTTGGGTGGCGCGTACAACGGCCGGGCAGCCGAGAGCACTACTCTGTCGGCTCGCCGCTCGGTTCCGTCGGCGCGGTTGGCGCGGCTGGCTCGGCTGGCTCGGTTGGCTCGATGTGCTCGAGCGCTTCCGCCTCGGTGACCAGCTCTCCATGTGGTTTCGCAGCGTTACGGTCCCGCAACGACTGGATGGTCCATCGCGCTTCGGCCAAGTCCGCCTCCAGGGACGCCACCTGGGCGGGATCCCCGCCACCGGCGGTCTCGGATCGGAGCAGTTCGAGTTCGGCGAGCAGCTCGCGGCCCAGTCGCTCGCCCTCTCGCAGCTCGCCCTCCAGGGCGCGAACCCTTGCGGCGCGCTCCCCGAGTTGGCTGTCGAGGGCTCCCAATTCTCCTTCGAGGCCCTCCTTGGCCGCCAGGGTCGCGAGCTTGGCTTTGGCCTTCGCCAGCGCTTGCTCGAGTTTCCGGTCAGCGTCGCTCGTCGCGTTGCGCTCTTCGCGGGCGGCCTCGAGTTGCCGCTCAAGGCGCTCAATCGTGTGGGCCTGCTGCTTGGTGCGCTTCTCCTCGGCGTTCAGCAATTCGTTAGCCCGATCCGCGCGAACGCTGGATTTTTCCGCTCGGGCCTTGAGGTCTCGGATCAGGCCGTTCTGCTTTTCGAGCTCTCCGGCGTTGCCGCGCCGTCCTTCGTTCTCGACGTGCTCGCGGGCCGCCGCTGCGTCGAGTTCCGCTTTCTCGATGGCGCGGCGGCTGCGCGCTTCGGTTTGAGCGGCGCGACGTTCGGCGCTGCGGGCGGCTTCGCGGGCGGTTCGTAGCTCGCTGCTACCCGAGACGGATGCCAGCACGTCCTCGCAGGGGAGCTGAACGACGGTGAACTCGTCGCAAGCGACCTCGTCTTGGCTGGCCAGCGCCACGAACCACTCAGGCTCCTCAGCGCCGCCGTGAATGAAGCCCGGATCGAGGCTCACCGCCGGATCCTCCTCGATACCGAAATCGACCACAGAATAGCCGACGTAGGGCGCCAGCCCGAGCATCCGAACCTGTTCGAACTCCTCGCCAACGAGGTCGAAAAGCTCGTAATACTCCGGAGGTTCCGCCTCGGACGATTCGGGAAGCAGGCGAGTCTCGCAGCTTGGGTTCGGCGATGCGATGTAGGCCACGCCGTCGATGCTCAGGGCTCTGCGGAGGCTCTTCAGTAGCTCCTTAGGCTCGGCCACAATGGCGATATTCTCGACGATGGCGATATCGTACGCGCCGTCGCGCACGCCGCCGGCCCCGAGCGTGAGCGGGGCGTAGGTGATGTGGCGCGATGGATTCCGGGTCGCGGCCTCCGTTACCCGCGCCGTGTCCGGATCCCTCACCTCAACTAGCCGGGCGCCGCGCTCGACGAGAGCCTCGGCCGTCGGCGAGAACGAATCGCCGATCACCAAAACGCGGTGTCGCGCTAAAAGCGCTTCCCCGTGCGCTACCAGCGCCAAGCTCGGAACGACTCGTTTCGCTTCAGCCATACAGCGCTGCGGAGCCTAGCAGGCTGCACTCATAGGCAAAGACCTTCCGTTGCCGGCTGGGCAAAAGAAGCGAGGGGCGCTACGGCTGCCGGCAGGCTGTGGGTACTTTGCAGGGGCTCCCGCAGTTGAGACCTAGGGCGTAGCGCTCAGCCTGCTGGCCGGTGCTGCGCCCGAGTCCGGTCCCGGAGAGGCAAAGCATGATGGCATCGGCGGTCTGAATCTCCGCTACAGGCTCGACGCAGAGTTTGCCGAGGCAGGTGGCTCGGACCAGGCCGTCAGCGAGCATTGGGCAATTCTCGTCGCTTTCGCACAGGATCGGGCGGCACGCGTCGGGCGGCGTGCCGGGCGGAGCCGAAGTGCCGGGCGAAGCCGAGGTGCCCGGCGAGTCAGGCGAGTTCGGCGTGCCCGCCTTCACGTCGCATACGGCGACAAGCCGCGACGGCGTCATCAAGCGAGGCTCTGTCTTCTTCCCCGCCTTTGGCGTCTTGGCGACAGGACCTGAGCGCTGAACCAGCTTGCACCGGTTTTCTTTGCACGTCGCCTCGAAGACTCGCCCTTCCGTGTCCGTGATTTGCTGCGGAGGCGCCGGCTTCTCGCATCCGAGACAGCTGAGCGGCAGAAATGCGAGAGGCCCCAGCGTGAGCCAACGATAAGGACGAGGGATGCCTTTCATGGCGTGCATGCTACCTCGCCAAGAGAACGCTCAGCCAGCTAGACTCAAGGCCCTCGATGCGTAAATGCCAGAGCGCGCTAGGCTAGGACCAAGCCCGCACTTCCACCCATCCACCCATCCACCCAACGACGGACGAAAGAAAAGCTCGTGCTCCTCAAGACTCTCGTCGTTGACGGCATCACCCCGGTGGGGGCGTACGCGGCCCTGCGGAAACGCGCCGGCGACGGCTCTTTCCTCCTAGAGAGCGTGGTGCCCGGTGAGCGCTGGGGCCGCTATTCGGTCCTCGGATACCGTCCGCGACGCTCGATCATCGTGCATCCGGAACCTGGCGTAGACCCCTTCGCGAAGTTGGCGACCTTCTTACCGGGCAGCCCGAAGACCACCGAATCCGTAGCCGAACGCTTCTATAACGCCCAGGTCGGCGTCGTGAACTACGACGCCATCCATTACGCTGTTCCGGTCAAACCTTGGGAGAATCGTGACGACCCGCTGGCCCGACTCGTCTGCGAAGCCTGCATCGTGGTCTTCGACAACCTGACGCACACGGCCACCGTCGCGGCGCCCACCCGAGAAGATCTGGAAGAGACGCTTTCGGATCTGGCTCACGCTCGTTCGCTACCGCCGCTTAGCCCACCCGCCAGAGACGGCGTGCCGAGCGGTATCGAGGTGGATACGACCGATGCCGAATACAGCGCGGCCGTCGAGCGCATCAAGGAGTACATCCGCGCTGGCGATGCGTTTCAGGTGGTGCCGAGCCGTACGTTCTCCGCGCCGATGGGGCACGCGAGCATCCTTGATGTCTATCGCTCAATGCGCGTACTGAGCCCCGCGCCTTATATGTACATCGTCGAGCTGCCGGCGACCGATGACGCTCCGCCCGTTGCACTGGCCGGCGCGAGTCCGGAGACGCTCGTAAAGGTCGAAGACAACATCATCCACGTTCGACCGCTTGCGGGCACCCGACCGCGAGGGCGCACGCCCGAGGAGGACCGCGCCCTCGCCGCGGAAATGTTATCGGATCCGAAAGAGGTCGCCGAGCACGTCATGCTCATCGATCTCGGCCGCAACGATGTCGGTCGCGTCGCTCGCAGCGGTAGCGTTGTGCTGCCCGTTCGAATGGAGGCCGAGCGATTCAGTCACGTGATGCATATCGTGAGCGAGGTCCGCGGTGAGCTTCGCGATGGCTACGGTCCTTGGGACGTTCTGCGCGCGTGTTTTCCGGCGGGCACGCTTTCCGGCGCGCCCAAGGTCCGCGCGATGCAGATCATTCGCGAGCTCGAAAAGGCACCGCGCGGCGCGTACTCCGGCGCGGTTGGATACGTGACGCCCGGCGGCGACATGGATTTTGCGATTGCGATCCGTACGGTCGTGCAACGCGGCGATCGATTCGAGGTGCGCACCGGCGCGGGCATCGTCGCGGACTCGCAGCCCCAACTCGAATGTGACGAAACGCGCCACAAGGCGGCCGCGGGTCTGGCGGCAGTGGCCGCGGCACATCACGCCGCTAGCGGCAGGTAGTTTCGCTTATGGCTCGCGGCGTGCGCTGGCTTCTCAAACCCCCAGATTCGATCCCAACGAGCGTCGACCCTTCGAACGATAGCTGGCTCGGTGGCTGGCTTCAGTTCTGGGCCGAGCGCCTGCCGGAGTGGGCGCGCGATCCGGCGTTTTGGTCAGTCGTCACGGTTGTCTCGGTCATCGTTTCCGTCGGCGGACTGGCGTTCGGCATCGTCGCCTTGCCGTGGTTTCTTAAGCGCGTACCGGCCGACTACTTCCTCGGGCGGCGGCATCCGATTGCGGCTTCGCGCCGGATCCAATTCGTGCGCCATTGCCGAAACGCCGCCGGGTCAATTCTGATCGCCCTCGGCGTTCTTCTGCTTGTACTACCGGGTCCCGGCTACATGACGATTTTGGCGGGCGTCATCGTTGTGAACTTCTCGTGGAAGTACCGCCTTGGCCGGTGGATTCTGCGCAAGCGCGGGATCCGTCCGGCGGTCGATAGGCTTCGCCGCAAGGCCGGCAAAGAGCCGCTCTTGCTGCGCGAGGAAGAAGCTGGCGGAGAAAAGGACGAGCTCTAAAGCCAGCCCGCGTCTCGGTACCATTGGGCGGTCAGTCGAGCGCCTTCCTCGAATTGTACCTTTGGCTGCCAGTCGAGTTCACTGCGCGCGGTGTCGCCATCGCAGACCCAGTGTGGGGCGAAGAGTTCGTTACACTTGTCGCGCGTTAGCATCATCGCGCTATTCGTCGCCTTGCCCCACATCTCCGACATGAAGGCCGCGCTCTTTACTACCGGCCGCGGGATGCTGAACTTGAGCCATGCGCGCGTGCCGAGCGCGCGTTCGATCTCCGAGAGCATATCCGGGACGGTGTAAGTTCGGCCGTCTTCAACAAAGAATACGGAGCCGCTTGGAACGTCCGCGTCCGCTGCCGCGATGCACGCCGACGCGCAGTCCGCGCCGTAGATCATGCTCAGCGTGTTGTCGTCGCTGCCAAGGGAGGGAATGATGCCGGTCTTGACCGCTTTGAAGAAGGCGAGGATTTCGCGGTCGCGCGGTCCGTAGATCGCCGGCGGCCTGATGATGGTGATGGGCAGCAGGTCCTTGACGGCGAGGGCCGCGCGTTCCGCGGCGAGCTTGCTCCGACCGTAGTGGGTGACAGGGTTGGGTACTGCGCTGGTGGGGACGGGCGAGCCGTCGGCGCTGGGGCCGGCCGCTGCCAGGCTAGAGACGAGGACGAAGCGGCGGAGATCCTTACCGTGCTTTTCCGCGGCTTCGAGCAGCTTGCAGGTACCGGTCGTGTTCGTGGCGGTGAAATCCTCGGGGCGCTTCGCTTTCACGAGACCTGCGGAGTGGATAATCGCTGTGGCGCCGTCCACGGCCCGCTCGAGGCTCTTGGCGTCGCCCACCGCTCCCTCGAATAGCTCTACGTTCTTGAGAGTCTCGAGGAAGCTGGTGTCGCTCGTGCTGCGCACGAGCGCGCGCACAGCGCGGCCCTGAGTAGAGAGCTGCTCTGCGATGTGTGAGCCAAGAAAACCGCTGCCGCCGGTGAGTAGAATTGTCATCGATGTGTGGTTCTTTTCGAGCTGCCTGCGTTTGCGCGCTTACGCCCTTACAGGTCGGCCTCGAAGATTCTGTATGTCTTGTAGATTTTCCCGCCCATGACCTTGATGCCTACGTTGACGGGATGGTTGTTCTCGAGCGTCCAGGACAGTTCGCCGACCTTCACGCCGCAGCTCTTGGCGCCTTTGTGAATGCGCGCGTAGAGGAACAGGCTGAGGGCTGCATAGCGACGCTGCTTTCGGTACTCCTTCTTGATCCCAAGGATCATGAGCCGAGCTGTCTCGGGACCCCGAACCTTGAGTCGCCAGAGCATTTTCGCAAGTCCGACGGGCCGCAATTTCCCGCCCAGGTCGCGAATTGCTTCGTTGAGGTTGGGCAGCGCGAGCGCCACGGCGGCCGGTTCTCCATCGATTTCAGTGATGAACGTCATCTTGGGGTTCAAGATGAGCTTCATGTCCTTGGCCATCTGGCGGAGTTCGGATTCGGTCAGCGGGACGAACCCCCAGTTGTCCGACCACGCGTCGTTGAAGATGTCCATCACGATGCGGATGTCCCGCTCGAGGTGCTTCATGTCGACGTGACGAGTGGTCACCTCCGGCATGGCCTCGACCGATGCGAGCGCGTTCAACGCGCGCTTGTTCACGTCGCCGACGTCGTAGTGCCACGAATAGACGTCCATCACCTTTTCGAAGCCGCATCCTTCGATGAGGCCCGCCTGGTAGGGACGGTGGTGCGGCATCATGATCATCGGTGGCGTATCGAAGCCGTCGACGAGGCAGCCGATTTCTTCGTTCATCGAGAGAGAAAGCGGGCCGCGGACTTTTTTCATGCCGCGCGCGGTGAGCCAGCGCTTGGCTTCCTTGATCAATGCCTCGGCGACTTCCGGATCGTCGATCGTGTCGAAGAAACCAAAAAAACCCGTGTCTTCCTTGTACCGGCCGATGTGCAGATTATCGATGCTTGCCGAACAGCGGCCGACGCATCTGCCGTTGCGGTAGGCGGTGAAGAGCGTGCCCTCCCCGTGCTCGAAGAAGGGGTTCTTTTTGCTGAGGCGATCTTTCAGCTCGAGGTTCAGCGGCCGAACGTAGTTGTCGTCGCCTTTGTAGATCCCGTCGACCACGTCGAGGAAGTCGTTGAATCGACCTCCCCGGGTGCCCATCGGAGTTTCGGTTACCTTCACTGACATTGCGCGGAGCTAACGCCCGCCAAGGGGCCGTGTCAATGTGTCGGGCGTTGGCGGGCCCGTAATTCCTCTGCGGCCCGAACGCGCAGATCCTGGTCTTCGAGCAGATCCGCAACCGTGCGGGCCATTGCCTTCGCGGCGACCAGCATCGTGGCCATCCCGCCCGCGCTGCGCGCGTGCTCGGCGAACGCCCGATCATGGCATAGCGCCGTGCCAGGGGCGCAAATGCCGAGCCAGGCGTGCACGGCGGGAACCACCTGGCTCACATTCCCCATATCCGTCGAGCCGGCGCCCGCATTGTCGTCCGTCATGTTCGAGTTTCGGCCCAGTCCTTTCAGCGCGATAGCCATCCGCTCGGCTATGGGCGAGCTGGTCCACATTGCGTCGTACCCGCCCCTGCCTTCGATGGTCACGTCCACGTCGGACGCCAGGGCCGCGGCTCGCCCGCAGCGTTCGACGATGGCCCGGACGCGAGCCAGCTCCTGGGCGTCCCGCGCCCGTATGGAAAACTCGCAAGCGGCTCGCTCCGGGATGATGTTAACGGCGCTGCCACCCTCCGCGATGATGCCGTGAACGCGGACGCCGTCGCGGAAGTGAACGCGCTGGGAGTCCACGAGGCGAAAGGTGTCGAGGCAAGCTGTGAGCGCGCTCTGGCCCTCGTGGGGGGCGATGGCCGCGTGCGAGGACTTTCCCGCGAACGTCATTTCCAGCCATCGGTTCGCGAGGGTGGGGTGAGCGATGACGTCCCGGTCGAAGGGGTGGTACATCAGCGCAGCGTCGAGCCCGTCGAATACGCCGGCGTTGATTAGCTCGAGCTTCCCCCCGCCGCCCTCTTCGGCAGGAGTTCCGATGAGTTCGACGCTTCCCTGAACGTCGCCGTCGCCGGCGGCTTGCAACTGCGAGGCGAGCGATAGGAACGCACCCACCGCGCCGGCGGCGATGAGGTTATGCCCGCAGGCGTGACCCAGTTCCGGGAGCGCGTCGTATTCGGCCAAGATCGCCACCCTCGGCTTGCCTTTGCCGGCGGTTGCCCGGAAAGCCGTTTCTAGGCCGCCCGTGCCCTTCTTGAGCTCGACGCCGTGCGTCTTGAGGACCTCGTCGATGAACGCGACCGCGCGATGCTCCTCGTAGCGGAGCTCCGGATGGTCGTGGATTCGGCGCGCTAGGTCGCTCAGCTCACCGTCGAGGGTGTCCACACGCGCATCGAGCGCCTCCCGGTCAAGAGCCATGTCTTCGTTCTTGGGGGCCCTGGGCAGCCCAGTCAAGCCGCAGCCAAGCCGCAGCGCGCGAGGGCAGGAGCGCTGTGGGCGGCGCAAAGAGGCGGGCCGTCTCGCTGATTGGGCCGCTGGCCGATCCGTCATTGCGGACGGGACACCCAAGGGGTAGTTGCGGGTCTGCGCGGGCAGCTGCCGGGCGCCGCCCAGTAGCCCAGACACTCGCCCAGACACTCGCCCAGACACTCGCCAGAGGAGCACCAGTGAAGATCTTCATCGATACCGGGGACATTGCCGAAATCAAGGAAGCCGCCGCGATGGGCGCCATCGATGGCGTTACGACGAACCCGTCGCTGCTCGCCAGGGCGGGACGCCCGCTGCGCCCTGTCATCGAGGAGATCTGCGAGATCGTCGATGGCCCCATCTCCGCCGAGGTGCTCGCGACGGACGCCAACGGCATCCTGAAGGAGGGCCGCGAACTGGCGAAGATCCACCCGAACGTCCACGTCAAAGTGCCGCTCATCGCCGAGGGCCTCAAAGCCGTCCGCGTATTCGCCGACGAGGGCATCAAGACGAACGTCACCCTTTGCTTCTCGCCCACACAGGCACTACTCGCCGCCAAGGCTGGCGCGACGATCGTATCGCCCTTCGTCGGCCGTCTCGATGACCTTTCCGAGGACGGCATGGATCTGATCCAACAGATCATGACGATCTACCAGAACTATGATTTCCAGACGGAAGTACTCGTTGCGAGCATCCGTCACCCCATCCACGTCGTGCAGTCGGCGCTCATGGGCGCGCATATTGCGACGATGCCCTTCAAAGTCGTGCAGCAGCTCGTGAAGCATCCGATGACGGATATCGGGCTGGCGCGCTTCCTCGAAGACGCAAAAAAGATCCCCAAAAACTAGCCGAACTCGGAGAGAGGATTGGCGAGTCATGCCCGTCTACGTTCGTCGGGAAGCCCCCGGATCACCTACGCTGGAATCCCGAACCGTCAGGCGGCTCGGCGAACGCATGCTGGCCGAACTGGAACTCGCCGACGCGGAGTTGAGCGTCCTGCTCACGAACGACGCGACCATCCACGAGCTGAACCGCGAGCACCGCGGCAAGGATCAATCGACGGACGTTCTTGCGTTTCCTCAAGATGAGGACGCGTTTGCCTCCGAAACCCAGGACGTGCGACTCTTGGGTGACGTGGTCATCTCGCTGGACACCGCGCAAGCCCAGGGAAAGCGGCGTGGCGCGGACCTCGCAAGCGAAGTGGCGTTCCTGCTCGCGCACGGGATCCTGCATTTGGTCGGTTACGACCACCAAAACGACGCGGACGAGAAGCGAATGCACGAGCGGACCAAAGAACTCGTCGCCCTCGCGTATCCCGCACCTTGAGCGCCCGACGCTATCGGTAGCTGCGGCTCCAGTGGCGAAATGGGTTTCCGCGTCAAGCGTCTCCTAGCGGTTTTTTGTTTGGACGATTCTCGGCCCTTTGGCGAGTGACCGACGAGTTGTGCGCGGCGTGCCGCGGCCGCCCGAGTCCGCGCTACGCGCGGCCGCGAATTCGACGAGCTTCGGCGATACATCGCGCGATTACTGACACTTGGACGCGATTCAATGAACCGGCGAGCACGCCGGTTCACGGCGGCCCGCCGCGCAAAGTTCGCCGCGTCTCGGACAAAAAGAGAAGCGCCCCGGCGCGCGTTTCCCTTTCTTTTTCCTTGAAAGGTCACTTCCGGCTTGTTACTCGTCGCGCGCAGGCCCCGAAGTTTTCGGGTTTCGTTTCGGAGTTTCGGGCCGCGATTTTTGGGGGACTCAATTCGAAATGAGGAGGAGCGTATGGCTACCAAACGGCTGACGAAAGCCCAGGTCATCACCCAGCTGTCCGAACTCACGGAGCTGGATAAGAAGACCGTCAACAATGTCTTTGATCGGCTCAATTCGCTGATCGAGAAAGAACTCTCACCTGAAGGGGCAAGCGAGTTCGTGATCCCCGGCCTCGTGAAGCTACGCGTCGTGAAGAAAGCGGCGACTAACGCTCGCCCGGGCATCAATCCCAAGACCGGCGAGAAGATTACGATCGCCGCGAAGCCTGCTTCGAAGAAGGTCAAGACGACGCCGCTCAAGGCGCTCAAAGACCTCGTCGTTCCCTGAGAGCGGCAGCGAGCACAAAACGAAAAATCCTCGCCTCGGTGTCCGTGGCGGGGATTCTTCGTTTGTGCGTTATCTAGCCTTCTCTTGGCTGCTGCGCGCCGGAGTCAGGGCCGCAGACAGCCGGAGG
>PVBE012249490.1_pt1 | contig 17591 bp, 9 predicted proteins | sample 1631181 | NCBI WGS metagenome assembly PVBE01 (sample SAMN08397723, study PRJNA350692) | Marine metagenome, whole genome shotgun sequencing project. | isolation source: water | place: Pacific Ocean | collected 2012-04 | reverse complement strand
TTTAGGGAACAAAGCGCTATCTTCATCGACTCCTACGGGTGGTCCGGATCATCGGGGGCGGGCGTACGTGTTCCATGGTTCTCCCTCGGGTCTGTTGCCGGAACCGGCATGGTTCTCCAGTGGTGACGAAGAGGAGAACACCTTCTTCGGCTGGTCGGTCGATAACGCGGGGGATGTGGACGGGGACGGATACAGTGATGTGATCATCGGCGCCAGCTGGTCATTTTCCGGCGTGGGAAAAGTGTTTGTTTACCCGGGCTCTGCCCAGGGATTGCAGAACACCCCGCTTTGGACCTCGAATGAAAGCGGTACGAGTTACGGAATTTCGGTCTCGGGAGCCGGCGATTTCAACGGGGACGGATACGGGGACGTGGTGGTTGCGGACATGCAGGGCGCCATGATCCAGGCCTCGCTGTTTCTGGGCAGCGCAAACGGCCCCTCCCCGGTTGCGAGCCTGACGTACTCTCCCGGCCTTGCGGATGGAATGATCAGTCACCCGGTTTCCGGAGGCGGAGACCTGAACGGGGATGGTTTTGACGAACTCCTGGTCGGGGCACAGGGGTGGGGAGGGGAAGGAAGAGTTTCGGTTTTCGACGGGTTCGACTTTGAAAGGGAACTTCCGGCAGTGACGCTCCAGCAGTTTGAGGCGGACGGGGTCACCCCCCTGGTCACCGGCGGGCTGGCCTGCGAAAGCGAGATTTCCCTGGGTCAGAACCTGGTCAACAACGGATCCCTGGGTGGTTTTCTCGGAGTCGAGATCGAGATCAAGCCGGTTGGAGTTGATTTTGACGGGACGGGGACGCTGGTTTCGGAAGGGCACGTATCCTCCGAGCCGGCGATCGTCATGACTTCCAGGCTCACCGCGGGGCCAAAACATTGGCGTTCCCGGATCATCTACCCCGGAACGATGGGAGCTTCCGCATGGTTTTCCCATGGGAACAACACGGAGTTGGATTCCGATTTTGAAATGCCCGTCCAGGAATGTATTGAAATCACCGGCCCCCTTCCGGCGCCGGAAGAGGGTGGCGGGGGTGGCCGTTGCGGCTGCACGGGTGCCGAGGCGCTCCTGATGTTCGGGTTGGTGGCACTCTGGCGGAGGCGGATCCATCGTAGATAGGGAAAAGGAGAAGTGAGGGGTATTGGAAAAGAGAAAAGGCCCCGGGATTTTTTCCCGGGGCCTTCCTTATTTGTTCAGGGTTTTTCCGGCTGACGGAAATAATCCTCCAGGAACTTCAGCTTGTCTTTGTTCAGTTCCCGCAAGGTTGGGTTAAGTTTCATGGCGGCTTTCATATCCGACAACGCCCGGGTCAACTGGGGGCGCGCTTCTTTCTGGATGGATTGCAGGTGCCGTCCCCAGGCGAAGTAACTGTTTCCCCGGGCCATGAGGACGGAGGGCTCGTTCGGGAGCAGCTTGACCGCTTCATCCAGGTCCTCTACCGCCAGGCTGAAGTTGGGCTCGGGGGCCTTTCCTTTTGTTTTCAGCGTGCTCGCGAGAAAGAGGCGGGTCACCCCCCGATTACCCCAGAGATTGGGCATGTTCGGGTTCAGTTTTTCTACCTGGTTGAAATCCTCGATGGCTTCCTCCAGGGTCTTTTGCGCATCCATTTTCCGGCTGATGCGCATTTTTCCCCATTCGAGTTTGGTATTTCCCCGCGACAGGATCGTGGAAGCATGGTTTGGGGATATTTCCAGTGCCTTGGTGAGATCCTCTATGGCGAGGTTGAACATCCGGTCGGGATCTTTTCCGGTCATTCCGTGGAAGGTGGCCAGACTGGACCTGGCATGAGCGCGTAAAAGCCGGGCCACAAGCCAATTGGGTGATTTTTTTACCAGGAAATCCGCCTGGTGAAGCGCTTCATGGAATGCCTTCCCCGGATTCTTTCCAGTGACAAGAAGGTACTTTGCGCGGGTCAGCCAGACGTTGCACCGGCTCACTCTCCATGGATAGACCGAATTTTTCAGTTGGATGGCCCGGGTGTAATCATTGATGGAAAACTGGAAATGCCGGTCGGTCTGCGGGTTATTCTTCGACATGAGGTAGAGGGCGTATTCCATGTTGAAGGCGGCTCTTCCTGCCCAGCACTCCGCATTTTTCGGGGCAAGGTCGAGCGCCCGGTTAAATCTCAGGATGGCGATTTGTTTTATGGCCTCCGGATCCTTCCCATCCCGGATCTGGAGCGACATCAGTTTCCCGGTGACAGAAGCGAGGCGGACCCAGGTGGAGGATAGATTTTCGTTCATCTTCTTGGCCTGTTCGAAATCGTAAATCGCCTTCTTGTAGAGGGGTCTCGGATCCTTGCCGCGGAGTTTTCCGAATTCAGCCCAACTGGCCCGGATCAGTCCCCGGTCGGACCAGAGTTGGATATTGGTCGGGAATAATTTCAAGGCCTGTCCGAAATCGCTCACCGCGCCTTCGAAGAGTTCGTCCGCGTTTCCGGACCGGTTTGCCTCGTAGGAGGCCATGTAATACCGGGCGGTGGCACGGTTGGACCATCCTTGGAAGTGTTCCCGATCCCGCTCAATTACCTTGTTGAGAGCCTTGAGGGCTTCCGCGTACTCCTTCTGCGGGTTTCCCCCTTTTTGTTGAAGGTAAAGACCCATGTGCACCCGGATGTTTCCGTTGGCGAGTCCAATCTGCACCAGGTCCGGGGATCTCCGGGAGGCCTCGTTCAATTGGTCGAGAGCGGCTTCGTAGCGCGAAGTGGGGTCCTCCCCCCTGCTCTGCAGGTAGACCCCCCAGTGCATACTGATGAGAGCCCGGTTCAAAAGGGCATTGCCCCTTTCGGAATCCAATTCGATCGCTTTCTCGTAGTCCCGGATCGCAATCTCGAAATGGTGAATGGGGTCTTCCCCCTTGTTTTTCTCCTCCATGGCCCAGTAGAAGCGGGCCAGTCCGCGATTTTCCAGGTGGGGGAGGTATCCCCGGTCATTTTCCAATCCTTCGGTACGCCAGCCGATCGATGCCTTGAAGGCTTTCCGGCTCAGTTCCAACTGTGCGAGAACATCATAGCCCTCTTCCAGGTATGGGTTTAAATTGATCGCGGAGGAGAGGAATTTCTCCGCTTCTTCAAGATTTCCGGTTACCCAGGAGTAGAGGCCCCTTGCGAGCGTGATCTCTTCTTTCTGGATGAGATCGGGATGTTTTTCCAGGCGGTCCTGGAGATGGAGAAGGTCGTTCTTGATCTGCATTTCCATCGCATGGGTATCGGGATCCCCCTTGACCAGTTCATCCCGTGACGGGATATGCAGCACGATCTCGTCCCCCTGCAGTTTTTTATCAATGATTTGAGATCCCGCCACCTGCCATGCTTTTTTTTCAAGGGCGGCAACTTTGGCCTGGTAATCCCAACTGGTGAGAACGATGCGTTCGTACAAGGCGGGGGCAAAATTAGGGTCGATCTCCAGGGCAAGTTCCTGTTGCGTGAGTGCTTTTTCGTTTTCCATCACCACGCGGTACATGCGTCCGAGGCGGTAGTGGGCTTCGGCGAAATCGGGTTCCCGTTCGAGAGCCTCCCGGCATGCGATTTCCGCCCGGGCGACATATTTTTTCATGGAGACCAGGTTTCCCGCACGGCGGAATTCGAGTGCGGCATCGAGGGCGGTCTTCATCCTGTCCCTGAGGTCCCGGATGGCGCGCTCGCGCGCATCCTTCCGCTCCTGTTCCGCCTTCGTATTATGCCGGGTCAGGATATCCTCCTGGTCCTCCCGGTTCTTTTGCCACCCCTCTTCCTTTCGCCGGAGGAACTCGAAGCCGAAAATACCGAGGCCGGTGATGAATACAAGCATCGCGACAACGGCAACGACAAGCCGTTTTCGTTTTACCAGTTTTTTTCGGACCCGGTAGATCAGGCTGTAGGGGCGGGCCTTGATGGGTTCGTGTTTGAGATAGCGTTCGAGGTCGTGGAGGAATTCTTCGGCGTCCTCATAGCGGGCGTTTTGATCACGACTCATCGCTTTCAGGCAGATCAGTTCCAGGTCAAAGGGGATTCCCGTGTTGACTTTCGTCGGCCGGGGAGGCTCTTCGTGGAGGATTTTCTGGTAGAGAGTGGCGGGGACTTCCGCGACGAAGGGGGGGGCTCCGGTAATGATTTCATAAAGCATGACGCCAAGAGCGTAAACATCGGTTCGCTGGTTGATTTCACTCGTCTTTCCCTCGACCTGTTCCGGCGCCATGTATTCGGGTGTGCCCATCACCGCCCAGGTGCGGGTCATCTGGCTGCCGAGGGATTCCGCCCTTGCGAGGCCGAAATCGGTGAGGACAACGCGGCCCGTATCCTCGATCAGGACGTTCGGAGGTTTCAGGTCGCGATGAATCACCCCTTTCTTGTGTGCGAAATCCATCCCGCGGGTGACATCCGCGAGAATATCAAGAAGCCGGGGTAAATGACGCGGGGATTCCTTCAAGACATCCGCGAAGGTATTTCCCGCAATGTATTCCATTGCGATGAAATGGTTCTGATGCCCTGCTGCATCCTCCGCCATGCTGACTTCGTAGACGCGGACGATATTCGGGTGCTGAAGCTGCGCTCCGATGGAGGCCTCGCGGTGGAGCCTTCGGATGTACTCGGAACTGGCCCCCACGTTGCGGAGGACCTTGAGCGCGACATGCCGCTTCAGTTCGGGGTCTTCCGCCTCATAGACCACGCCCATCCCGCCGCGGGCGATTTCCCGCTGAACGAGGTACTTTCCCAACCGGTATACCTTTGACGGAGGGGGGATGGGGCTGGGAAGGGAGGGCTTTTTCGGGAAAAGGGCCCGGGTGGAGCTTCGACGCCCGGGGGAACGGGTCGGGCCGTTGCATTTTGCACAGGGGGGCAACTCCTCCATATCCCCCGGTGTTTCGCTTGATTCGTAGATCTGGTAGCACCATTCGCAATAACGAACTTCCCGGCTCAGGCAGATCAGGACCTGTTTGAAAGCGGTGGTGTTCATGTGCCCCAGGTACATGAGGAGTTCGCCGAGTTGGAATTTCTTCCCGTCCAATTCCAGTTTCTTCAATTCCTCGCGACAATCATCAAGCTGGGTTGCCGTGATGTAGGCCCGGGTAACGGCAATCTGGGCAAAAGCCTCATCCAGTTCGAGACTTTCATCGTCGGTAAAGAGATCTTTCAGGATCCGCTCAAAGCCTTCCGGCGTTATCGAGTCGCTCGTCATACTCTCGATGGAAAGTATAGCATGGTGGTGGGATCAAATTTAACCATGGTGTGACATTGTCTTGAGGATGCGGAGGGTGGTATAATCTGCCCCATGGGAAAACCAGGAGATTCGATGATGCCGGGAGGGGGTGCATTCCCCTCGACGCAGTGGAGCGTGATCCGTCAGGCCGGAACACGGGGGTCACCCTCTTACGTCACCGCCATCGATACGCTTTGCCGTCTCTACTGGAAACCGGTTTACGGCTATATCCGGGTGGCGCGCGCAAGTGCCGTCGAAGAGGCGAAGGATCTGACCCAGGAATTTTTCTCGGGCCTGATCGAAGGTGATTTTCTGAAAAGATACATGCCGGACCGTGGAAGTTTTCGAAGCTACCTTCGCGGTGCGGTTCACTTGTTTCTGCTTGAAAGCCACCGGAAGGCCTCCGCTCAGAAGCGGGGCGGGAGCCGGAAATTCCTGACCCTGGAGGGCGAGGATGCGGGCTTCATTGAAAGGCTCTGTTCCACTCCGGGGGTCTCCCCGGAAGATGCCTTTGAGAAGCAGTGGGCGAAATCGGTGATGGACCTTGCGGTGGATGATCTTCGGAAGGAACTGGATAATTCCGGGAAAGAGGTCTATTTCAAGGTCTTCGATAAATACCATCTCGAGCGGCCCACCGGGGAGAAAATTTCGCACGAAACGGTTGCGGAGGAATTCTCGATCAAGCCGACCGATGTAAATCACTACCTGGCGCACTGCCGCCTGCGTTTGCGCGAGCTTCTCGTCGATCGGATTCGGGAAACGGTCGATGACGAGAAGGATATTTCGTCTGAATTGATGCGCATCGTATCCGGATAATCCCCCCGTTTTCCCGGGTGCCCCGGGAAAACACGAGAGTTTTCAGTTCAAACCCACCTGATAAAAGAGTAGGGTTATGGTTGCCTTCGGGCTCTGTTTTACGGGAAATTCCGTTTTTTTTCGGAATTTTTCTGGAAGGTTTTCGAGAAACTGCAGATAGGTGCAGATGGGGTACAGGCGGTCCGGTCGTGATTCGCATTGGCTGACGAAATGCCTTAGACACCAAAAGGTTAAGATGTACGTTAACGCCGGAATCGAGCCTGCCTGGGGAGCGGTGAAGAGGAGGTCTCAATGAGGGCGCACTGGAGAAAGGCCCGGGGATCCGTTTTAATTGTGGTCCTTGGGGTACTCGTCATCTTGGCCCTCCTGGCTACGGTCTTCGCCAATATCCAACAGATCGAACGGGATATTGCGCGCAATCATGTAGACGATGTTCGTGCCCGGCTGGTCGCCACTTCCGGAGTCGAACATGGGATCGAGCAGATGAAACAGACGCTCGATATGGGTATTTCCGGATTCATGGCGAAGAATTGGCGCTATTACGGGGACGACCTTGCGGAGGTCGGGGATCCGGCGCTGATGGGTGTGGCCCTCAAGGATGCCAAGAACCCCTCTTTTGCCCTGGAAGTGGACGAAGATCCCCTGAATGCGGATCCCACGCCGAAGCAGGTAAAGGTGAATGGGAAAGAGATCGGAATCACCTCGTTCCACGATACCGGCACCTATGCCATCCACGGGGATTTTTACAGCGTTCGCGTGCGGGACCTGCAGGGTGCGATTTACATCAATGACGGGGTGGGGCAGTCCGGTACGAGCGACACCAACGGTGATGGAACGATTGATGACAAGGATTCCAGCGTAAGCCAGAACCTCAAGCGGATTCTCAACAATCTCGGCGCCAACAGCGACGTCGGCGTCTATAATCTTGGGAACAAGATCCTGGCGGACCGGCCCCAGAAGGGATACCAGTACCTGAAGGAACTCGAGCCGGTCCTCGGTACATCGGAGTACCAGAAAGTGGAGCGCTTTCTGACCGCCTATGCCTGGGTGGATCCGAACGTGGCGAACCCGGTTCCGTTGAGCCAGTACGTGCTCGACCAGTACCCGGTACAGTACTACCGGGGGAACAATATCTACCGGTACGGCCGGGGGAAAAGTTCAACCGGGGGCATGGTCACTTCGACGATGAAGTTCACCTCTTCGATTTCGAGTTCCGCTTCCTATGCCGTCTACGCGATGGATGAACTGAACCCGCAGTGGATCGAACTCGTGGAGCGGGCCCCGGTCAACGTCAACGCCGCTGAAAAAGAGGTCCTGGTGGCCCTCCTGGACGGGCTGCAGGGTTTCTTCCTGCTGGAACGCCGGGCAAACAACCTGGCCGGGTGGCAGAGCGTCTACGCGTGGCTCAATGAGGGTCATACCTTCAATTCGGCCGGGGCGTACAAGAGTACGACGCAATTTCTTTATAAAACGGTACCGATCATCGGCCAGGGAACCCCTTCTACCACCGGTCAGACCATTTCTGCAGATGTGGTTGCCGAGCATATCATTGCGTGCCGGAACAAGACTTCCACCCCCGCGACGGTCTCCCCGGGATTTGATTATTCCACCGTCTGGTACGGGGGTCCGTTTGGTTCCTGGAAGCAGTTCGACCAGTTTTGCGACAACCTGGTCAAAATCGGACTGTTGAAGGACAGCCGGAATTTTATCGACTATACCACCTCGGGAACCGTCTCTTCCCAGATCCAACAGGAGAAGGCTTCCCAGGCGATCGCGGATGCTCTCAAGGCGAACTTCAACCCGAATCTTCACCTGAACGAACTGAACCCGGACGCAAACATGTTCAAGTTCGTCGACAAGACCGACATGATCACCCATTCCACGGAGTTTGTCTTTCTCCCGTGCGGGTATTTCGAAGTGGAGTCGGTCGGCTACGTCGTTCGCCCGGAAGGTTCCTACAACGATGCGTTGCTTGCCAGCGACAACAAGATCATCGCCACGAAGAAGGTTTCGACGGTCGTTCGGCTGTACGAAGTCTTCCGCCACTCGAGTCAGAAAGATTTTGTTTCCGGAAAGATATCGGCGAGGACCAGTTACCCGGTCTCCAACAACAATCTCGCACTCGAGATCGGACCCGAACCGGACCAGGGGCTGGTTCCGAGTGAAAATGAATGGGGCGGCTACATCGCGCTTCCCACCACGGGGGGAATCGGGACGACCAAGGCTCCGAAAACGATCAAGTCCACCCCGGAGGGCGGGCAGTTGATGGAGGAAGCCTTCCACGGCCATTTCAGCTGGGATTACAAGCTCCATTACCATTGCGATGGCATCCGGGATGACCTCGCGAAGACGACCGTTTCCGGTGAATATGTCTCCAATCTTCCCGATAAAACCGAGAGTCTTGCCGGACCGTACGATCCGACGATGGGCGGCGGCAACACGTACCGCCTTGCACGTTCCTTCCGGATGAATGCGGGCCAGACCACCTCCCCGGCCCTGAATTACCGTGCGCCACTCGACCTGAGAATTGATGGTGGATACTCGGAACGTCATTCCGCAGCGGCCTACTGGCTTTCGAAGCAGGTGCTTGGATCGACCATCGGGACGTCGGAAGGCTCCATCGCCCTGTGGATCAAGCCGAACTATTTCCCGGGGATGTCAGGCAAGCCGCGGATGAACCTGAGCATGGACCGATCCCACGGGGGATACTACTCGTGGTACTGCAACCCAAGCCCCTTCATGCTCCTTTACACGGCAACGCATGACAAGCCTGCCTACTCCGCCTCCCTCTCGGAAAATGGGAACCCCTACTACAACTATGGAAGTCCGTTTGGTGTTCTGGGGATGCGTCCCATGTCTCTCGGATGGGGCTACGGGTACAGCGGTGCGACCGGGTATTCAGGAAGCGGCGGGTACACGATTGCCGAGGGGGGGACCCTCACGCCGACCTTGAACCATCTGAGCCATCCCGACAGTAACAAGCCGTCCCCGATGCAGGCGCACAAGTGGATGCACGTTGTCGTCACGTGGAAGACCTCGGATAAGAATGCCTGCAAGATTTACGTCAACGGCCAGTACATGCCGGGAACGATGCCGGTCTGGTATTCCAATTACAAGTGGAACAGCAGCGTCGACTGGAGTATTCACTCGGATGGAACGAGGAACACCGTCCGGATGGGAGCGGTCTCCCGGTACCGGAACATGTCCGGTTGGGGATACGACCGGAACTGGCCCGCCGATGCAACGCTGGACGAGCTTTATTTCTGGCCGGAATTCAATGCCTACCAGGCGGGATTGACTCTCTGGGAGGATGGGCGGTACCGGAAACCGGCTTCGGGAGAGGAAGCCTATTACCTCTCTGAAAAGATCGATCTGACTGCGGGGCAGAGGACCCTTCCGCCTCCCTCCACTGTCCAGCCTCCGATGACGACCGGGGGAACGGGAACGGGACCGGGGACCCAGACCTCCTCTTCGCCGAAGGTTCGTCTTTTGGGAGCCTCCTGGACCTGGTTTGCGGAAGCGGTGGATCCCTCCACCGGAGAACCTTTGCTGGTGAACAGCACCACGAATGGGTACCTGCATCCGGAGGTCACGCTTTCCATTCTTGACGGAGGCTCCGAAACCGCATCCCTCACGGATGAACGGTACAGCCCGATTCTCGACACGACCGGCCAGCCGATGGAATTGACCGGTGATTTCCAGTACCGGATCCGGTTTTCCATTCCGGACCAGCAATTTGACTCGATCATTCTGGCCACACCCGTCTTCGACGACCTCACGATTTTTTATCAGACATCCCAATCGATGTTTGTCCGCTACGTCATGGAGTAGGAAGAACCTGATGATTTACGCTATCCTTGCAGCCACCGCACTTCTTCTACCTACCGGGGAGGATCCCCGCCTCGAGCCCCACCCGGTTACCGTCCGGAAAAGGAACGGGAAGTGGGAACTGCGCCTGCGGGTCCGGGCGGATTTCCCCGACGGAACGATCTTGAATGTTTCCGTCCAGCCGCGCGTGCTTCGCTTTGTGGATACCCGCCAGGAACTCATCTGGGACGAAATTGAGTCTTCCGCGATGAAGCGCCGGGCCCAGGTCCGGCGGAAAAATGCCGAACTCCGTGTCAGCATGGGAAAGCTGCAGAGCATCCGGGTGATCTACAAGGTGGATCCCTACCGGCAACGGAACGGGCTTAAGTTGAAAAAGCCGGTCGTGGTGGTGCAGGACCCATTTCAGACCGGAACGGTGACCGACCGGTTGAAACACATGGAGTCGGGGTACGACTACACGATGAGGATGTCACCCCAACTGGCCAAGCTGATCTCCCAACTGGAAAAGGCTGCCAAGGTGTCGAACCCGAGACGGCTGATCACGCAGATCGTGAACGAGGTGATCAAGTTCCGGCAGAAAACCTGCTACCGGCAGCTGGAAGAGGGGGCCTACCCGGGGACGGTTGGATACCTCGACTCGGTCAGTGCCGATGTGATCACCCTCTGTTCCTGGCTGACGAGTGAAGAATCGAAGAAGCACGAGAAAGAGAACGGCGGCTCCGGCGGGGGCAATGGAGGCCAGGGCCCCGAATCTCCCTCCGCACTGGATGATCCGGATGGAGAGAACAACGGTGGATCCGGAGGGGGGAACGAACCGTATTCCTCCGAAGGTTTGAAGGACAAGGGGGCTGGAAACATCCGCACGGAATCCTTTACCCGTCTCGGGAAACTGCTCGACATCATTCCGGACCTGCATCGGGCGGAGATGTTTCTTCTTCTTCTCTCCGAGGCCCGGGGAATGGTGGAGAAGGCGCGGGAGAAGGTGGACATCGATCCGAAGTCGGTGGCACGCCTGCGGAAATCGCTCGAGTTTGCAGAGAAGAAACTGGGCGAGGAAAGGCTTCCCGTGGTTACCATGGGAATTCTCCAGGGTACCTGCAACTTCCTGGACAAGGTCATCGGCGGATCCCTTCCCACGGAAGAGAGTCTGAAAAAACTGACCGAAGCCCTTGAAGCGGAAGAGCGGAAGATTTCCCAGGTCGGCCGGTAGAGCTCCTGATTCTACGGGAGATTCCAGCTCTTGCACCGCATTGCCTTTTCTGTTTCATCAACAGGCAGGGTTATCAAGCCGTGCCCCCTGACCGGTGGGGGATGGGACGGGGGTTTCCACGCCCTTTTTCGAAAAGCGGTAACGGATTCCGGGAAGGAAAGTCCTACCCGCGGAGGAGCGTGTGCACTTGCGATTCCCCCCCCCTTGGCCGTGGTTTCCCGGAAAAGGCGGACCGGAGCGGTGGCCCTGTAATTTCCGCCCCGGTTTTTGCATAGTAGTAAGAGGGTGACCGGCTTCGAACCTGTCTGGGACCGGGGTTCCACCGTAAAGAAGGAAAGATGAACAAGACGGCGATTCTTCCGAAAGATGTCGACAATCAGACCCGCCAGGAAGAACTTGGACTGGTCGATCTTCAGAAATCGATTCCCGGGGAATATTGGCATCCGAATGAGGTCCGCTCCTGGTTGACCCTGCTGCGGGTCATCCTCTGTATCGGGGCCTGCCTGGGGCTTCTTTTCCTGATCGAAGTGGGGTCCGGCTGGGAACTTCTCTGGCAGATTCCGGCACTGGCGATTCTCTGGGTGGTCTACGGGATGGTTCTTGTCGGTCTCTTCGTGGTTGGCCATGAGTGCGGACACTATTCCTTCTCGAAAAATCGCTGGGTGAACAACATCGTCGGCCATATCGTCATGGCGCCCATTCTCAACGGGCTGCAGACCTGGCGCGTGACGCACGATCATCACCACAGGCACACGCAGCTTCGTGGACAGGAGGTGGACTGGGCGGCCAACCTTGTCACCAGGGAAGAGTATGAAAAGCTCACCTGGAAGAAGGATTTTCTCACGAAGCTGGGGTACAAAATCCCCTTTGGCATTTTCATCTGGATCAGCATGAACACGATCCGCCGTGGCTTTTTCATCAAGAACATGCTCGGGCCCGAGAAGTTCCGGAAAGAGAAGAAGAAGATTCTCGGATCCAACCTGCTCATGCTGGTGGTCAGCGTTGCGGTGTACGGGGTCTGGTGGTACACCACCGGGTTCTGGGGCATGATGAAATTCCACGGGATTCCCGCGTTCTTCGCCGCGGCGTTTGGATGCATCATCGTGACGATCCAGCATGCGAACGAATACACGCTGTTGTACAAGAAGAAGGGATGGACTCCCGTACGGGGGCAACTCGTATCGACATTTGACGTTCGTTTTCCCCGTTGGATCGAGTGGCTCTGGTGTGACATCTCCATTCATATTCCGCACCATATTCTTCCCGGGATTCCCTGGTACCACCTGCGGAAAGCGGGCCGGGCCCTGCGCGAGGCCTTCCCAAAGTATTACCAGGAGTATCCCTTCCGGTTTGGTGATTTCAGGTGGGCCAAGAAAGCGCCCTTCCTCAAGGAGGTCGAAGACAAGGGCCTCTACGAAATGAACATTCCGCACGAACGTCGGGCCGGGTAGGGCTTCTGCAAAGATTGCCTTTGTTTCCCGGAGGGAATATCCTGTCTGCTCATCCGGTTCTCCTCTCAATTTTAACCGAACAGGCGGGTAAAATATGGCGGCACAACTTACCGAAACGAAGAAAAAGGGTGTAAAAAAAGCCACTTCGAAACGAAAGCCGATCCGGGCTCCCCGGGGGAAGAAGAAGTCCTGCAGGAACTGGCAGATTGAAGCCCCGTACAGGATGATTCAAAACAATCTCGATCCGGAAGTGGCCGAGGACTGGGAAAACCTGGTGGTTTACGGAGGGACCGGGAAAGCGGCCCGGGACTGGGCAAGCTATGAAAACATCCTCGCCTCTCTCCGTTCTCTCGGAAAAGAAGAGACCCTTCTCGTTCAATCGGGAAAGCCGGTTGGAATATTCCGGACGCATGAGATGGCCCCCCGGGTTCTGATTGCCAACTCCAACCTCGTTCCCGGATGGGCCAACTGGGATCACTTCCGGAAACTCGAGGCGGAAGGGCTCATGATGTACGGCCAGATGACCGCCGGTTCGTGGATCTACATCGCCAGCCAGGGGATTCTCCAGGGAACGTATGAAACCTTCCAGGCCGCGGCGCGAAAACATTGGAAGAGCGATCTGACAGGGAGGCTCGTCGTCTCCGGGGGGATGGGGGGCATGGGCGGAGCCCAGCCGCTTGCCGCCACGATGGCGGGGGGAGCCTATCTTGGCATTGACCCTGACGAGTCCCGTATTGACCGGCGTCTCGACTCCGCTTATTGCGACCGGAAGACCTCCTCTCTTGACGAGGCGCTGTCGTTGGTTCTTCGGGCGAAAGAGGAAAAGGAGGCGCTCTCGGTCGGGCTGGTTGGAAATTGCGCGGAGGTGTTGCCCGAACTGATCCGGCGCGGGATCGTTCCCGACATGCTGACGGATCAGACGAGTGCGCACGACGCCCTCCAGGGATACGTACCCGCCGGTCTCTCCATGCCGGAAGCGCGGTCCCTCCGGAAGAGTGACCCCGAATCCTACATTGCCCGTTCGATGGAATCGATGGCGGTCCATTGCCGGGCCATGCTGGAATTGCAGGAGATGGGTTCGGTCACGTTCGATTACGGAAACAACCTTCGCGGCCAGGCGAAGGATGCCGGGGTGGAAAACGCGTTTGATTTCCCGGGATTCGTCCCGGCCTATATCCGCCCGCTTTTTTGCGAAGGTCGCGGTCCCTTCAGGTGGGTGGCCCTCTCCGGGGACCCGGAAGATATCTATAAAACAGATGAAGCGGTCCTGAAGCTGTTCCCGAAAGACAAGATCCTCGCCCGGTGGATTCCCCTGGCCCAGAAGAAAGTCCAGTTCCAAGGGTTGCCCTCGCGAATCTGCTGGCTGGGGTACGGAGAGCGGGAGAAGTTCGGCCTGCTTCTGAACCGGATGGTCAAGACGGGAAAACTCAAGGGACCGATTGTGATCGGCCGGGATCATCTTGATTGCGGATCGGTTGCCTCCCCGAACCGGGAGACCGAGGGGATGCGCGACGGGACCGATGCGGTTGCCGACTGGCCGTTGCTCAACGCGATGCTGAACACCGCCAGCGGTGCAACCTGGGTCAGCTTTCATCACGGCGGCGGGGTGGGAATCGGAAATTCCCTCCATGCCGGAATGGTCGTCTGCGCGGACGGAACGGAATTGGCGAAGAAGAAGCTGAAACTCGTGCTCACGAACGATCCGGGAACCGGCGTCATGCGCCACGTGGATGCCGGGTATCCCGAAGCGGTTCGGTTTGCGAAAAAGTCGGGAATCAAGCGTCCCTGAAAAGCCCCCCGGTCCGGATGTGCTTTCCGTGCAAAAATCCGGGCGGAGGACTGGAACCCGCAAGATCGAAATTAGTAAAATAAGACCTCGAAAGTTTATGAAACGGTTTGATTGACGAAGAGGGGTTGTGCGCTTTCGGTTCCGTAATTTCAACGAGTTCTGGCCCTTCTATCTCAGGAGCCACACCTACCCGCTTACACGGGGAAGCCACTACCTCGGAATCGCGGCGACGTTTGGGCTTGTGGGGGTGGGGATTGCCTTCGATTCCTGGACTTACCCGCTCCTGGCTCTTCCGGTCGGGTATGCGATCGCCCTGAGCGGCCATCTCCTGGTGGAGCGGAACCTGCCGGTCACCTGTTTTCATCCCTTGTGGTCTGTTCGAAGTCTCTTTCGCATGTTTTTCCTGGCGTTGTCAGGGAAACTCGGGACGGAGATTCTTCGTTGGAGGGCCGGGGTGAAGAAGAGCCGCCGGTCCGGCTCGCTGATCTCGAGATTCATTTCTAACCGCTCGTGAAAACCCGCTTTCCGGCAGATCCGGACCCGTTTTTTTGACGACTCCCGGCAGAGAGGGCCGTTTCCCGGATCCGGTCCCATGCACCCTTCACATGCTTTTCCTCCGTCTGGGGTTGACCGACCGCCAGCCGCAGTGAGAATTTCCCATCGAGCCGGGTATGGGTCAGGTAGATCTTTCCCTCTGCATTCAACCGGTTCATGAGTTCCTCGTTGAAGAGGTCTCCCTTCCTGTGCCGGAAGCAGACGGTGTTGAGCGGGGTGGGGGCGAGCAACTCGTATTCCGGATCTTCCCCGACCCAGGAGCGAAACCGTCCGGCAAGTTCGATGCAGTTCCGGATGTGGCGGCGGATTCCCTCCTTCCCGTAGTACCGGAGAACGAACCAGAGTTTCAACGCCCGGAATCTTCTGCCGAGCTGGATCTGCCAGTCCCGGTAATCGGTCACTTCGCCGGAGTCGGTTGCCCGGTTGCGGAGATATTCGGGAAGGATCGTCAGTGTCCGGATCAGGACTTCCCGGTCCCGGACAAAGAAGGCGCTGCAGTCGAAGTTGGTGAGCATCCACTTGTGCGGGTTGAAGGCATAACTGTCGGCCAGTTCGATGCCGTCATGAATGTGGCGAAACTCCGGACATGCGGCGGCCGGGCCTGCCATCGCTGCATCCACGTGCAGCCAGATGCCGTGTTGGCGGCAGATCTCCCCGATAGTGTGAACCGGGTCGATGGCCGTGGAAGAGGTGGTGCCGACCGTGGCACAGACGAACGTGGGAATTCTGCCCTCTTCCCGGTCCTTCCTGATTTCGTTCTCCAGCGTGTCCGGATTCATTGCGAACTCCTTGTCCACCCCTATGATTCGCAGGTTGGTCCGGCCCAGCCCGGCAATTTTCACCGCCTTTTCGACGGAGGAGTGCGCCTGCGAAGAAGTGTAGGCCACCAGGTGGCTCTTCAGTCCTTCCTCGTTACTTCTGAACCGGGTGGCTCTTTCGCGGGCGGCCAGGAGCGCGCAGAGCGTTCCGCTGGAAGCGGTGTCCTGGATGACGCCCCCGCCTTCCGTGTCCGACCGGAAATGGGTGGGAAGATCGAGAAGATCGATGAGCCAGTCCATCATGTGGGCTTCGAGCTCCGTGCAGGCGGGGCTTGTGGCCCAGAGCATTCCCTGGACGCCAAGTCCGGAAGAGACCAGGTCTCCCAGGATTGCCGGGCCGGATGCATTTGCAGAGAAATACGCAAAGAAGTTGGGCGATTGCCAGTGGGTGATCCCGGGGAGGATTTTCTCCTGCCAGTCGGAAAGGATCGTTTCGAACGGTTCCCCTTTTTCCGGTGCCTGTTCCGGCAGGTTTTTCCGAATGTCACCCGGGGAGATGGTGGAAAGAACCGGGTAAGATTCGATCGCTTCCTGGTAATCGGCGATCTGGTCGACCACCTTTTTTCCGTATTCACGGAATTCGGCAGGGGTCATGTGGCCGGGGATCAAGAGAGTGCTTTCTCAAATTCGGCCATTTCTGCTTCGATATCGATCTGGGGGAGTTGAAAACTCCCCTGGATAAAGTGGTTTTCCCGTACAAGAGAACTGTTGAGTGCCTTGATGGCGGTTTCCAGCCTGGCAAGAAGGTCCCGGTAGAGGTGTTTCTGCCCCCGGATCGCCCCTTCCAGGAGTTCCTTCATTCCGGCCCGGATTTTTTCGATCTCTTTTCTTCGTTCGACAAATTCGGGTGCAACCCCGTTATCCTTGAGAACCTTGAAGGCGAGCTGCCATTCCTTCTCGGCAAAGGGATTTTCCTGGAGGTTCAGTCTCTTTCCATGGGTGGGAAGGTTGTCGAACATTCCCTTCTCCTCCGCCTCCCGGATTTTCCGGTCGACGAGGGTTTCCGCTTCAGGGTCGTACATGCCGATCCAGCCGGGTCTCTTCCCCCTTCCGTAGGCATGGCCCAGCTTGCCGGCACACCATTCCAGGAATATTCGGTCGGTTTCGTTGTAAGCCCCCACTTTGTCCCCGTCGATGTCGATTTCGCCGACGACCTTTCCTTCGAGGAAGATCGGAACGACGATTTCACTCCGGGTGTTGAGGAAGCACTGCAGGTATTCCCCTTCTTCCTGAACATCATTCACGAGGACGCTCTTCTCTTCGCGGGCGGCCCGTCCGCAGATTCCCTGTCCGACCGGGATGCGGACATGTTCGGTCGCCTGGGGACCGTCCCACGCCTTGAGGATCAACGTCTCCGGTTCTTCGATCATGTAGATACCGACCCAGGAATAGTGGGAAAATTCCGTTCGAAGGAGGGTACAGACCTCTTTCGCGAGTTTTCCGAAGGGGCCCCCGGCCTGGAAAAGAGCCTCGAGGGATGGAATCGGGTTGGTCATCGGGGGGATTATAGGGACCGGGCCCTTCCGGGTCAAATCGGGCTTTTTCGGGAATATCGGGTCCTGGTTGCGGGTTGATTTCTTGGCCCATCGGAAGGAAATCGGTAGAGTGTTGGGCTGAATTTGAATTCCTAAGAAAGAAGGAGAAAAAGATGAGATTGGCCTTGATGGCGGTTCTGACGCTGGGCGTTTCCGGGATCCTCGTGGCCTGCGGCGGAACCACTGAAAAACCGGCGTCGGCTGAGCACGGACATGCCTGTTGTGAAGCGGCGAAGGAAAAGGATGGGTGGTGTGGAAACTGCAACGTCGGGTTTGTCGACGGAAAATCGGTGAAATGCCAGGACTGTCATACGGCAAAGACCGGGGAAGCAGGCTGGTGTTCCGGTTGCGAAAAGGGATTCGTCGCCGGAAAGGTCACCAAGTGCAAGGGTTGTGCAACCGCAGCGTCCACGG
>PVBE011708888.1_pt1 | contig 17591 bp, 11 predicted proteins | sample 1631181 | NCBI WGS metagenome assembly PVBE01 (sample SAMN08397723, study PRJNA350692) | Marine metagenome, whole genome shotgun sequencing project. | isolation source: water | place: Pacific Ocean | collected 2012-04 | reverse complement strand
GGCGAAGGAGAGGGCGAAGGCGAAGGAGAGGGCGAAGGTGAGTGGGGCGCGTGGTCGCGGATCAACCAGCTCGACGCGCCGTCGACGCCTGCCGAGTCCGCGGCCGCCGAGTGCAACACCGAAGGCTCGAATGGCGGGACCGGACTCGGCCGCCTGATCGACCTCTCCGGAACCGACCTCAACGCGCTGGTCCAGCCCAACCTGGAAGGGGTGGTCGAGCTGCCACTCTTGTTCGGCGCGCCCGACTGGATCGACCGCGAGCAGCGGCCCGCCGAAGGGGCGCTCGACTTCTACACGAATGGCCAGCAAATCGACCCGGTGACGTTCGCGCCCCGCGGCTTCGCCCAGCGGTTCGTCGCGCGCTTCATCGGCGCGGGCTTCGCCACCGACCGGCGCGGGCTGCTGATCGTGGCGCCGCTGGTGTTCGGCGTCCCGCTCGAGCTCAACCTCGAGGCAGCGAGCATCCAGGCGCAGGCGATCCTGCCCGGGATTCGCGGCCTGACCATGACCGGCACGATCATTGGCTACCTCACCGAGGAGGCCCTGATCAGCCTGATCAGCGACATCCAGGAGCTCTGCGGCGGGGGCAACGCACCGCCCGAGTGCGCCAACCTCATCGCCCTCGTGCCACCGAACGCGCCACCAGAGGAGATCCTGCCTCAGCTGCTCGCTCTGATCGGGGGCCTCGACACGCTCGTGGCCAACGGCGGCGCCTTCCCGTGTGGCGCCGGTCAATGCAACGCGGTGAGCATCTGCCTCGCCTACGGCGCCGAGGGAATCCTTATCCCGCAGTAGTCTCTTCTTAGGAGCCTGTCGCGCAATCGCGACGCGTCGCGCTGCACGGCCCGATTCGCCCGCTCCGGTGTTGCGAAACCTCGCAATATCTTCGGATATTCCTGCGGCTTCGCGCCTTGGAGCGAACGAACCGGGCCGCACATCGCTCGGTCGCTCTTTGCCCGCCGGGCTCCTCGCCTGCATACTCACGGCCTGCGTCCCGCCGGGCGGTGGCGGCGGAGGCTCGCAGCAGGGCAACGAAGCGGGCCCGATGGTCATCCGAGACAAGGGCGTGATCCCCGTCCCGGACCCCGACGACGGTGTGCCCCCTCCGGACGCCGCGCCCGACCCCGACGACGGTGTGCCCCCCCTGGACGCCGCGCCCGACGTCTTCGTGCCACCAGACCCCGACGACGGCGTGTTGCCGCCCGACGCGTTCGTGCCGCCAGACCCGGACGACGGTGTGACCCCGCCCGACGCCCGCGTCGACCCGCCGCCGCCCGATGCCGCGCTGGACTGCGACGGGCCGGAGGGCTGCGTGACCACCATCTACGCGGCGCACACGCTCCCGAACGGCACCCGCGTCACCGTCGAAGGCGTGGTGACCGGGACGCGGCTCGACACCAACATCTCGCTGCAGATCCCCCCGGCGCACCCCGACTACGACGGCGTCGACTTCAGCGGGATCTGGATCTACGTGGGCAACGCCGACGACGGGGTGCCGCTGCCCGACCGTGGGCTCACCGTGCGGATCACCGCCGAAACGAACGACCGCTTCGGACAACGCCAGCTGCATTCCGTGTCGCGCATCCGGGTGGAGGGGCGCCTGGCGCTGCCGCCGCCGCGTCGCGTGCCGCCGGGCGACATCGCGACGTTTGGCGACCAGGCCGAGGCGCTCGAGGGCGTGCTGGTCGAGGTCGCCGACGTGGTCGTGACCGACGCCGAGCCCGAGCCGGGGCCGGCTGACGCCGCCCAGCCCTTCGAGTTCGAGGTGACCGGCGGCCTGCGCGTGGACGACTTCTTCTTCCGCATCCCGCCGCCCCCGAATGGCGCGCGCTTCGACCGCATCGCCGGCGTGCTCCGGTTCGCGAACAACCTCTCGAAGATCGAGCCGCGCGACGCCGAGGACGTGGACGGCGGCCCGGTGGTCGGCCTCGCGGACGGCATCGTCGTCAACGAATTCGACTACGACCAGGCGGGGGTGGACGCCTCCGAATTCGTCGAGCTGTACAACGCCGGCGACGACCCAGTGGCGCTCGCGGGGATGACCCTGGAGCTCTTCAACGGCAACGATCTGGCGCCCTACGAGGAGTTCGCCCTCGGCGTGGCCGGCGCTCAGCTCCCGTCGCGCGGCTTCCTGGTGATCGGACCACCCGCGGCCCTCGCCGGTGTCCCGCCCGCCGCCCTGCGGATCGTGGCGGAGCGCGCGCAGAACCTCATCCAGAACGGCCCCGACGGCATCCGCATCCTGGGCGCGAACGGCGCGGTCATCGACTCGGTGGGCTACGGCGCCGACGTCGTGCCCGGCGCCACCGAGGGCGGGGCCAACGCGCCGAGCGATCCCGCCAACGACGGTGGCCGCTCTCTCGCGCGCTGCCCGGACGGCGCCGACAGCGACCGCAACTCCGCCGACTTCCAGGTCACCGAGCTCTCGCCCGGCCGCGCGAACGTCTGCCGATAGCCGCGAGCAGCGGCCACCACCACAGCGCCGTGGCCGGGACCTGCCCGCAGCCATCTCCGCCATTGTTCGAGTCGGCGGCTACCTCGGCGTCCGGCGCCGTGACCCGTCCTGCGTCCTGCGGCGGCGTCGCGTGTGGTGCGTCCGGTCCCGCATCCGGAGTCGGTGCGGCGTCTGGCAGGTCGGGGTCATCTCGCCCGATCGTCGCGGCCTCCCCCGGACCCCAGACGCCCACGGCGCGCACCGACCAGCTGCCCTCCACATTCGCGTGGGCCTCGAGTGGCCCACCGAAGAGCGGCGGCTCCACCCGCGCGAACGGCTCTCCGTCGACCTCCACTTCGTAGCGAAGCGCCACCTCGCGGCCACCGTCGGTGTCGGTCCGCACCGGATCCCAGCGCAGGAGGCCGTCCTCGAAGCGCAGCCCGGTGGGCGCGGCGATGGTGTCACCGGGCGTGGCAAAGACCCGGGCCCCGCCGGCCGGGACGGTCACCCCCTCGTCGAACGGATCCACGAGCGCGCCCGGGTCGACCTCCTCGGCGAAGTCCGACCGACTCAGATAGACAAGCGCCTCCGCGTCCCCCACGCGCCGTCGAAACGCGTACAGCCCACGCCAATTGTCGACCACCACGCCGTGCTCGACATCGCCGTGGCGCAGCGCCGGGTGGCTCCACCGCAGCGCCGCGACCCGTCGGACGTGTCGAAGATGGCCGGGCCTGTGGCTGTAGTGGCCAGGCGCGTCGCCCCACGGAAAAGGGGCGCGGTTGAAGGGGTCGTCGCGCCACACACCGTCGACGAAGACGCCCGACTCGCTGAGCCCGACCTCGTCGCCGTAGTAGACCATCGGCGCGCCCGGGTAGGTGAACAGGAAGGTCCACATCGCCGGCCATCGGTGTCCGCCCCCGGTCCGCCCCGTCAGGAACCCCACGCGGTTGGTGTCGTGGGAGCCGACCAGGTTCAGCATCGAGCGGTGCGCGAGCGGCGGGTAGTCCTCGTGAATCGCCATCAACCGCGCGTGAAATTCGGACGGCGCCAACGGCCGGATCGGCCCGCTGGAGCTGGCGTCGTTCTCGTCGTTGGTGTGCAGGGCGCCGTCGATGCAGCCGTCGCCGTCGCAGTCCACGGCGAGCCAACCCAGCAACGCCGAGCGCAGCCGGTAATTCATCGCCGAGTCCCACTCCCCGCCGAGCAGCCAGCGGCTCGCGTCGCTCCACTCCTCGCCGATGAGTACAACGTCGTCCCCGGCCGCCCGAACCGCGCGACGGAAGCCCTCCCAGAAGTCGTTGCCGGGCTCGCCTGCGCGTCCGTTGTCGACGTCGCCGGCTACATCGAGCCGCCACCCGGACGCACCGCGAGCCGACCAGCCGGGCGCCACCGCGTCGGGCCCGTCCCACACCAGCGCGCGCACCTCGGCGTGGTCGGCGCGCAGCTTCGGCAGCGCGGCGAACCCGAACCACGCCTCGTAGGTCTCGCCGCCCGCGCACTCGATCGGCTCGCCCCGCGAGCGCCCAGGGCTGCCGATGTCAGGCAGGTAGAACCAGTCGCGGAACGGCGAGTCTGGGTCCTCGCACGCGCCCACCTCGTCGAATCGCCGGAAGCCGTCGAAGTACGGGCTGTCGGACGACACGTGGTTGAACACGCCGTCCAGGACCAGGCGCATTCCACGTACGCGCAGCGCCTCCACGAGACGGTCGAACGCGGCGTCATCCCCGAATTCCGGGTCGATCCGGCGGTAGTCGGTCGTATCGTATTTGTGGTTCGACGGCGCGCTGAAGACCGGCGTGAGGTACAGCGCCGTGACACCGAGCGCGTCGAAGTAGCCCGCCTCGACCTTCTCGGTGATGCCCGCCAGGTCACCCCCGTACAGGTTGCTGCTCGACACGCCACGGCACGCTGGCATGCGCGAACCGGTCGGGTCGCAGACGCGGGTGTTCCAGCCCGCGGCGTTCGAGCGCCACGTCGTGCCCTCGTCACGCCCGTAGTAGAAGCGCGATTGCCGGGTGTCGTTGCTCTCGTCACCGTCGCGGAAGCGGTCGACGAAGATCTGGTAGACCACCGCGTCCGCCAGCCAGGTCTCCGTCTGCGCGGCCTCCTCGTAGAAGGTGATCTGGAAGCTCGCGAGCGTGTCGAGTTCGTCTTTGACCTCGCCGGTCCCGCCGCCCAGGAAGCGCGGGTCGTCGTCCACGAGGTATTGCGGGGCGCAGCCTTCGACGACCGGGGTCAGCTCGAAGAGGTAGTAGAGGATGTTCGCCGCGTCCTCGCGCAACTCGACGACCCACTCGTCGCCCGCCCGCTCGAGATCCATCCAGCGCTCAGCGCGAGCGACCGCGTCCCATACCCGAACCCGGGCCTCGGCCAATCCCTCCGCGCGCACGGCGAGCCGCACAGAGGTGCCGGCCGGGACTGCCCCGAACGGCGCACGATGCGCGAGGTCGTGGGTGTCGAAGCGCACCGCATCGAGCGCACATTGGGCGCCGGCGGAGACGGGCAGCGAGAGGAGGATGAGGGCCAGGGCGCGCACCCGCGGACACTAGCGCGTTCCCTAGAGCGCGCGCAGGTCCGGAACGTCGGTGACGCGGTGGCGCTCGAGCTGCCGCGCACCGCGCTTGGCGAGGCGCTTGATGAACCGCGATATCGCCTCGTGACCCGCGTCGGGGGTGTGGACCAGCTCGACCCCGACGGTGCGAGAGTTTCCGACCAGCGGACCCTCGCGCCGGACGACCACCAGCGCGTCGTGGGACTCGCTGCCTCCGAGGCTCAACCCCATGCGCACGAGCTCGCCACGGGTGACCCCGTAGATCTCTGGCAGGTCGATGGCAAAGCCGCCCACCGAGATGTCCAGCACCTGACCTTCGGCACACCAACGCGAGCCGTCGCCGAAGGGCAGCGTGATCCGGGTTCGGTCGACGGAGGCCAGCTCGTAGCGTGGGTGCGCGCGCCGGCAGTACCGCATCACCGCGCGCGGCGGCGCGAGCTCGACCGTGTCACCGCACACCCGCTCCACGACGCTGCGAAAGCCGTGCACGCCACCCGGCTGGGCGAACCAGATGATGGACCCGGCGCCCGGTTGCGGCATGACCGAGTCGGTCTTCACGGTGAGCTCCAACGCGATGCCGAGGGCGCGCTTCTGAACCGCGACGACCTCGACCGAGAGCGACTCCTCGGACCCGTCGATGAGCAACATCCCCTCCGCCGTGCCCACCGCCTGGCGGAGCACCTTCGGGATCTGGCTCGCGCAGATGGGCTCCGGCTTCGGCGCGCCGCCGCCCCCGCTCCTCGCTTCGATGAACGGTGCGCTGACCACGCTGCGCGGCGACTGGTCGTCCACGACTGGTCCGCTCAGGGGGTCGCGCAGCCCGCTCCCCTCGGCGGTCGGCCGCCCGACGACAGTCTTCGGTCCGCCGGCCTTCGGGCCGAACTCGCCGCGGGAGCGAGCGAGCGCCTTGGCGCGGTGCGTCTCCTTCAACTGGCGCGCGATCGCGTCTCGCAGCGGAAGCCGCGCGAGCGGACCGACGACCACATCGTCCGCGCCCTCGCGCAGCCATCCGATCACATCGTCCACGGAGGCGTGGGCGCTGACGTAGACGACAGGGACGCCCACCTGGTCGGGGCAGAGCGACGAGGCGCTGCTCGGCTCGCGCCGGACGACGACCAGGTCCACCCCGTCGACGCGGTCGACGCGGTCGGGTGACGAGTGGATCTCGGCGTGGTGACCCACCATCTCGACCATGCGCGCGAGACGTTCCGCCTCTTCCGCGACATCGACGACCAGAACTCGGCTGCGAGCGACTCCCATCATGTGAAGGACACGGCGTGGATCACTCACCGCTTGAGAGACACGGGTCGGGTGCCGTTGTCCTCGTCATGAGGTCACTCCGCCTGCTGGTAGTCGACGACTCCCCCGTCTTCACGCGGATCGTGGCCCGTGAGCTGGAGGCGCTCGGGCACCACGTCGAGGTCGAGAACGACTCCGAACGTGCCGTGAAGGCATGCCGGAGTGAACCGTACGACGTGGTTTTCTGCGACCTCGTGATGCCCGGTCTCGACGGACTCGATGTGCTCGAGCAGGCATGCGGCGACCGCGAAGGCACGCGTTTCGTGCTCATGAGCGGGCACCTCGACGTGGATGACGTGCTCGCAGCGCACCGCGCGGGGGCGGTCGAGTTTCTGCGGAAACCGTTCAACAAGCACGACCTCGCGAACATCCTCGACCGGGTCACGACCGACATGCCCGGGTTCGAGGCCGCAGAGCCGGCCGTCGTCGCCGCGGACGCGACGCTGCTCGACCGGGTGAAGGCCGGGGCCGATGGCTTGCCCGCACCGTCCCGTCGACTGCTCGGGACGGTCAAGATGCTGACCCGCACCCACCCGCGGGTCGACGCCGTGGAGGCGCTGCTCGCGGAGGACAACGTCGTGGCCACCGCCGTCGTGGACCGCGCGTTCGGCGGACCCGGGGGGCCGCCCAGCGTGAAACGCGGGCTCGAGAGCGCCGGCGTCGTGCGCGTGCTGACGCTGGCCGCCTCGCTCGGCCTGCGCGAAGCGTACGAAGCGGCCTCGGAGCGGCTCGGCCACCACTCGAGCCTGCTGTGGCGCGTGCACTGCGCCACTTCCTTCGTCGCCGAGGCCCTCGCCGTGCGCCAACGCATCGGGCAGCCCGAGCGCGTGCAATTGATGGTGCTGCTCTCCCACATCGGAGAGCTCGCGACCGTCCTGGCCGCGCTCGACCAGGACCCCATGTTGTGGCGGCGCGACCGGCCCTCGACCCCCCTGGTCGAGATGGTCGCGGAGACGTCGGCACAAGCCTCCGTCGCCGTGCTGGAGCGCTGGGGACTCCCGAAGGGGCTGGTCCGGCTGGCCCACGGCCTCGTCGACAACCCCAACAGTCCACGGGGCATCGTCGGCCTCGCGGCGAGCGCGCGGCGCGCCACGTTGTGCGGCTTCGGTCACTACCCGTTCTCGCCCAAGGGCCTCGACTTCAACGCGGCCATCCCCGGGGCCGGCGGTGACCTCGTCCGCCGCCTCTTCCACGAAGCCAGCACGATCGCCGACCGGCTCGATCTGCCTTAGGAGCCTGTAGCGCATTTGTCGACGCTTCGCCGCGCACCGTGCCGAGCGCCGATTTCGGCGTCAGTCAGGGCTCGAAATACCTCTGGTATTCCTTCACCTTCCTTCCTTGAACTCGGCGCTCGGCCCGGCACGCGACTCGGTCGCCAATGCGCTACAGGCTCCTAGCCGCTTGCACCGGACCGCCGGAGCGGTTCCCATGCACCCATGCGACGACCCGCCGCGATCGTTCTCGCGCTCGCCTGCCTGGCCGCGATCTGGGTGCTGCGCCCGGCGGTCTCGCGCCTCGTGGGCGGGGCCGGGACCGCACCCGTGGCGACGCACGCCCCCGGCGTACTCATCATCGACCTGGCAGACGGCGCATCCACCGCCGACATCGAGGCCTTCGAGAAGCGCTACGGGGTCGACGTCGACTACGTGTCGCCGGTCTCAGAGGACGAGGCGCTGGTCCGGGCGAAGGTCGCCGACCCCGCGGCGCTGATCGAGCGGCTGCGCGGTGACCCCATGGTCGAGGCGGCCGAGCCGTCGGTCCAGATGAAGGCGCTCGGCTACCCCAACGACCCGATGTACCCGCAGCAATGGTCGATGCGCATGGTCGGGGCGCCCATCGGCTGGCGGGTCGGCGGTGGTCGCGGCGTGAAGGTGGCCGTGGTCGACACCGGCATCACGCGGGTCGAGGACCTCGAGGGCATCACCTTCGGGACGGGGCGCTCGTTCGTCCCCGACGTGAAGACGCCGGCAGACGACAACGGGCATGGCACCCACGTGGCGGGCACCATCGCGCAGGCGACCCACAACGGAAAGGGCGTCACCGGCGTCGCGCCCAACGCCACGTTGATGGCGTACAAGGTGCTGTCGGCCAACGGCGGGGGCAGCTCGGAGGGCGTTGCCGCCGCCATCGACGATGCCGCCGACGCGGGCGCCGACATCATCAACCTCAGCCTGGGCGGGCCCTACTCGAAGGTGATCGAGATCGCGGTCCAGAAAGCGACGGCCCAAGGCGTGCTCGTCGTCGCGGCCGCCGGAAACAGCGGTGACCGCGGCGTGCATTGCCCGGGCTGCCTGGAAGACTCCATCGGCGTGAGCGCCGTCGGCCCCGACGACAAGCGCGCGCCGTACTCGACCTACGGCAAGGGCGTCGAGATCGCCGCGCCGGGCGGCAACAAGCAAATCGAAGGCGGCGGCATCCTGCAGGACACCATCACGCCCGGCGTCGAGGGTGGCCACGCCTATCAGTCGTTCCAGGGCACCTCGATGGCGACCCCGCACGTCGCCGGCGCCCTCGCCGTGCTGCGGGGGCTCGGGCTGTCACCGCAGGCGGCGCGCGACACCCTCTTCGCGTCCGCTGCCGAGGCGGGCGGCAAGGGTTGGGACGAGGTCTACGGCTACGGCCGCCTCGACGTGGAGGCGTCCGTCAAGCGCGCGCTGAGCCGGCGCAACGGCGTGCGCTTCGGCATCGCCGGGCTCTTGGCGCTCGCGCTCGTCATGCTCATCGGGGTGCGCACCTCGCAAGGCATCGCGATGGTGGGCACGGCCGCGGTCGCCGGCGGGGGCCTCTTCTTTCTCGCCTGGCTCCCGGTCCCGATCGGGTTCCTCAGCGAGCTGGCGATGCGCGACCTCGTCGCCTGGCCCGCGGTGCTCATCGGGCCTGATTGGGCGCACTTTCCGTTGTGGGCGAGCGCCGCGGTGCCGCTCGCGTCGGCGTTCTCGCTGGGCCTCATTCATCGCCTCGCGCCCTGGGTCGCGGGCATGTGCATCGGGTTCGGCGTCTCGCTGCTCCATGCCGCCCCCGCCCGGACTCTCGACCCCTGGTGGTTGTCGGGCTGGCTGGACGCGGCGTGGCTCGGTGCCAATGGTGTGGTCTGCCTGGGCGCCGCCGTGGCGATCGTCGGGGCGATGAAGCTCACCGAGGAGGACCCGTCGTGGAAACGCTGACCGGAGATTTGAGGCGCGACGAGCTCGGCGGCGCGGGCGTGTGGATCCTGACGCCGGACCGCGGGCGGCCGGTGCAGCTCGTCGGCGCGGTCGACATGAAGCTGGAGGGGCGCCGCGTGACCGTCAAGGCCCGACCTGTCGAGCAGCTCGGCTTCGCGATGGTCGGCCCCGTCTACGAGGTCGTGCAGGTGCACCCGGCGTGACACCCAGACTCGCCGCGCTCGCCCTGCTCCTGCTCGGCTGCGGCGGCGTCCCCACGGCCCCGACCGGCGCCCTGGTGCTCACCGAATGGTCGCCGACCGACCTGCCCGACGCACCCGACGCGCTGCTCGCCGAAGCGGACCGCGCCTCGCGCGACGGCCCAGCGGGCCCCGACCTCGAGCGCGCCCTCGCCGCCACCCAGCGCCTGCTCTGGGACGACCCGCACCACGACGGCGCCACCGCCCGCGCGTTGCGCGCTTTCCATTACCTCGCGGCCGGCCGAAGCGACGCCCGGACGGCCGCCGTCGCGCGCCGCTGCCAGCCGCTCGCCAGCCGGGCAGCCGCACACGCGGCCTCCGGGGCCGAGACCCACCTCTTCGCCGCGATCTGCCTCGGCCACTACGCCAAGGCGACCGACTCGAAGGACCTCGTCGCCGAGGTCGTGCGCCTCGCGACCGCCGCCCGCACGGCCGACCCGTCCGTCGACCACGCGGGCCCCGACCGCGTGCTCGGTGCCATCTTCCTGCGCGCGCCTGCCTGTCCCGTCTCGGTGGGCGATCTCGACCGCGCCACCGACCACCTCGAGGCCGCCGTCGGACGCGCACCGGGATGGCCCGAGAACCACCTGCTGCTCGCCGAGGCCTTCGCCGAGGACGGCCGCGACGACGAGGCCGCCAACGCCCTCGCCGCCGCCCAGGCAAAGCTGTCGGATCCAGCCTTTGCCGCGTGGCGTACGACCTGGAACGCGATGGCCGAGGCGCTTCAGAGTCGCTAGGGCACCACGACGCCGCATCCCAGCGGGCCCGCGGCGATCCACACCTCTGGGAGGCCGTTCTCGGCGACGACCGACCAGGTCAGGTAGACGACGTCTCCGACCGCGATCGCGTGGAACGCCGTCACTCGATCGGGCAACCCGGCCGGGCGGGCGTCGCTCAGAGGCTCGCCGTCTCGGGTGAGCCGCCGGAACATCACGGTGAGCGCCTCTCCCTGCGCCTGGCGCCAAAGGGCGATGAACTGCCCACCGGCCCAGACCATATGAGGCCAGATCTGCGCGCCTTCCAGCTCGGGTGCCACCTCCACGGAGTCGCCGATCCGCGCGAGGTACGAGGTGCGGAGGAAGCTGATCCGGTCGGTGTTTCGATCGCGCCACGCGATGGCGATGCCGTCCACTCCGGCTTCGAGCGCCGCGCCGAGCTCGTGGACAAACCCCTCCACCTCCTCCGACGCCTGGAACGCTTCACCGTCGGTCCGCGTGACCCACGCCTCGGCCCAACGCGTGATCGCGAGCAAGAGCTGCCCGGGACCGGCGTGCAGGGGAACGATGCTCCCGAGCGCGTTGGTGTTGCCCCACCGGACGACCATCGTGTCCTCGATCTCGTCGGGCACGAGGTCGACGTCGTAGTACCCGCAGAATATCTCCCGCTTCCCGGTGTGCATCCCGGTTCGGGCCGTTCGGTCTCGACACAGAAGGTACGCGCCCTGATCCCAGACCAGCACGGGCACCATGGACTCGCTCTCCGAGAGCGTCGGTCCGTCCTCGATTCGCCCGGCCTCGGCGTTGGCCGTCAGCACGCGCCCCGTGATGGGACGCTCGCCCTCGCCGGGCACCCGGTACGCGACGGCGTACCCCGCGCCATTCCACGTCACCTGCGGAGCGATCGCCTCCACCGCCGGATCGCCGAGCGCCGAGCGCCCCAACTCGGCGAGCTGGTCGCGCACAAACACGGCGAGGTGGATTTGACCTGGGCTGTTGCGCCGACTGAGCCAGGTCAACGCGATGTTGTCACCGGCGGCCGCCAGCCGCGGCGTCTCCGCGGCGAAGCCCTCCTCGGAGACGCGTATCGGCCCTTGGGTCAGGACGGGCCCCGACTCGTCGACGCGCTCGTCGCAATCGTCGTCTTCGCCGTTGCAGATCTCCGCGACGAGTTCGAACGCGCCCCCGCCGGGCGCGGTCGAGCAGATCGCCGCCTCGCCGTCGGCCGTGCACTCCACCGTGCCCTCCGGATAGAGGCCACGGCGGCTCGCTCGAGGTGACGATGACGCCCCGCTCGAATGGGGCGAGGTCCACGCCGGTCCGAGTGCCGGGCAGGCGGACCGTCTGCACCTCCCCTGCGTCGAGGTCGAGCACGTCGACCGCGTCGCTCGCCAGCTCCGAGTGGAGGACATAGGCATGCGCGCCGTCGCGGGCGATGGCGAACGCCAACGGCTCCGGGACGTCGAGCGGAGCGCGCACCCGAGCGCCTGCGACGAGGTCGAGATGCGCGACCTCGTCGCCGCCACCCGAGAACAAGGCCACGGCGCGGCGACCATCCGGGCGCACTTCGAGCGCGTCGAGCGCGGGAATCCCGACCAGATCGAGAGGCCGCAGGTTGTCGGACCCGTCGAACCCGTGCAGACCGTCGTCGGCCGCCACCCACAGGACGTCCTCCGGGCCCCAGAGCGGCATCGCGGGACACGCAGGCGGATCAGGGACCGCTGCGTCGGGAGGGAGGGGCACGTCCTCCGCATCGACGTCGGCGTCGGGCCCGGCCTCGACCACGGGTCCGGCGTCGACCGGGCCATCCGCCGGGATGTCCGGAAGCGGCGCATCGGGGTCAGGGCCGACATCGACCGACTCATCAGGCTCGGGTCCGTCCGCGTCAGGCCCCGCCTCGTCCTCTTCTCCACCGTCGACCCTGCCATCCGTCGCTTCGTCGGGCAGCGGCCCATCCGTCGCGCTGTCCGGGAGCGGTCCATCCGTCGCGCTGTCCGGGAGCGGTCCATCCGTCGCGCTGTCGGGCTCGGGGCCATCCATGACCCTCGCATCCGGTGGCACCAGGACATCCCGCTGCGCGACGTCGTCTTCCGGGCCCTGGTCGGCCGGCGCTGTGTCCGGAGTCACGACGTCGGCCGTCCCGCCGGCGTCGCTCCCCCCTCGTCGAGCACGACCTCGTCCGGGAAGTCGCTGCAACCCACGAGGACGACGACCACGAGAGCTCCGCAGAAGCGTGGGCAGCGTGCCAGCGCGTACGCCATTCGAGAGAGCCCCCGTCACGTTGCGACGATGCGAGTGTAATCCCATCGGTGCCTGCGCCACGACGAAAGCACCCGCAGGATCGACGCCCGCTACATGTGCGGCGGCACGTACTCGCCCTCGACGCACACCACGCCCACCAACGCGTGCGACAAGTTGTTCGCCGAGCCGGTCGGGAGCGCGCATGAGCCGCCGCCCCGGAACAAGTCCATCCAGCCGTCGCCCGCGCGGTTCGGGCCCACGCCGTTTCTGATGTACAGGTCGCCGTGGGCGTCCAGGACGCAACCGCCACGTCGCTTCTGGCCGGTGCGGATGTAGTTGGTGTCGCCCTGGACGGGGAGCGCGCGGTACCAGGCGAAGAAGTCGAGGTCCTGCTGCACCGTCGGGATGGCCAGCGCGAGGGCGTTGACGAGGTCGAAGGTGGCCGGCGTGAAGCCGTCGGCGCACATCGAGAAGTTCTCGTCGTAGGTCAGGATGTTGACCGAGTTCACGCACGCCCACAGCCCGGGGCTGATCTCTCGGAAATGCTCGGCCGCGACCCCGCAGCCCACGCAATCCTGGCCGATGAGGCGCCCGGCGCACGCGAAGTCCTCGTCGTCGTCGCCGGCGCCGCTGCACCCCTCGTCGTCCGGCCAGTCGGTGGCACCGTCCTCGTCGTTGTCGACCTCGTCGGCGCACGCGGGGATGTCGTCGGGGTCGCCCTCGTCGTCGTCGCGCAGGTCGACGCAGCCGATGTCCGCCAGATCGATGGCGCCGTCGCGGTCGTTGTCGACCTCGTCGTTGCACTCGCCGATGAGGCTGACGATCTCGACGTGCACGGTCAGCGGCGCGGCCGGCGGGACCGCGCCGCGCTCGACGATGACGTAGATCCAGCCGCGGTCGACGCCGAACAGATCGAGCTCGCCGCCCTGTCCGCGGCACGCGATCTCGGTCTCGACGTCGACGCAATCCGTCCGCGCATGCAGCCCGACCGCGGCCGCCGGTTCTTCCCCCATCGTCACCGTCACGTGCACGTCCGACGGGTCGTCGAGGTCGATGGCGACCACGAGCTCCGGGCCGATGGCGCCGATACACGAGCCCTGGGTCGCCCCGAAGCCGTTGAGCATCGGCACCGGCTCGTTGCCACCCGCCTGGCCGAATCGGACCACCGGCGCCTCGAGCGCGCAGATGGGCGCCTCCCTGGGGCCACCCGCCGTCAGGCAATCGTCGTCGTCCGGGTAGTCGACGTCGCCGTCGCCGTCGTTGTCCTCGCCGTCGGCGCACGCGGGGAGGACCTCTGGATCCTCTTCGTCCGGATCCTCGAAGTCGACGCACCCGGGGTCGGCCGCGTCGACCAGGTCGTCCTCGTCGTCGTCCACGCCGTTGCGACAATGCGGCGGCTCGACCGCATCCACGGTCAGCTTGAACTGGCCCACGCGGTTGCGGCTGCCGGTGTCGACCACCACGAAGTACAGCCCCGGCGCGGGCGCCTCGATGACGAGGTCGACGCCGTTGTCCTCGCCGGCGCCGCGGTCGCATTGCAGGTCCGGGCCGAGGCAGTCCGCGCGCAGGTACATCACCACAGGCGCCTCGGTCTCGGGGTGGCGCGTGCTGAAGACGATGCGGTCGAGGGTCTGCTCGATCCGGTACGCGAAGACCACCTCGCCCCCCGCCGCGCCGCCGCAGCCGCCGACGATCTCCGCCGGTGCGTTGGTCAGATCGCCGACGTACGCGTCGTTGACGCGCAGATGCCCGTTGAGGTCGATCACGTCCGCGGCGCCACAGGGGCTCGCCTCCTCACGGTCCGCTGCGCTCGCGCAACCAGGGTCGTTGGGGTGGTCGATCGTGCCGTTGCCGTCGTCGTCCTCGCCGTTGGCGCATTCGGGAGTCCGGTCCGGGTCGTCCTCGAGGCCGTCGCCGCGCCCCTGACAGCCGGGGTCGTCGGGGAAGTCGATGTGTCCGTCGCCGTCGTCGTCCTCGCCGTTGGCGCACGCGGGCGTGCGGGCGGGCGGCAGGTCCTCTTCGTCGTCGTCGCCCGCGCTGCGGCAGCCGGGGTCGTTCGGGAAGTCGATGCGCCCGTCGTCGTCGTCGTCCAGCCCGTTGAAGCAGCCGGTGACGGGGTCCTCGCCGCGCTCGGTCGGGTCGGCCTCGCTCGAACAATCGGAGTCGCCCAGGTCGAAGCGCCCGTCGCCGTCGTTGTCGACGCCGTCGTCACACGCAGGCGCGGGCGGGCCAGGCGGGCCATCCGGTTCGACGTCCGGGCCCAGGTCGACGACCGCGCCGTCCTCGCCCCCACCGTCCTGCGACGCCGCGTCCACCCCGTCGTCGGCCGCGCCTTCGTCCGGCGTCAGCGGCACGTCCGCGAGCTGCCGGCCCACGTCGTCTCCGGGCACGACGGCGTCGAATGTGACCGACGGACCCGTGTCCTCGTCACTCCCCGGCGGGATGCACCCCGCCAGCAATACCAACACCACCCAGCGCATCGATCCCCCCGGTCTATCGAGACAGCGCACCCGCGTAGAATGCCAGAAGGTCGGCTCTCAGCTTCAAGCGCGAGGGCGGATGGAAGTACATCATGTGGCCGGCCTCGTAGAAGGTCAGCTCGACGTTGGCCCGCAACTCGGCCGGCAGACGCAGGTGGTCGGCGGTGTACTCGGCCGCGAAGAACGGTGTCGCCAGGTCGAAGAGCCCGCTGGCGAAGAGCACCTTCAAGTGCGGGTTTGCGACCATCGCGCGGCGCAGATCCTCGGCCGCGTTGATGTACCCCATGCGTTCGCCTGTGTCCCAGCGCCAGGCCTCGTTCACGGCCATGCTGAGCACCTCGTACTCGTCGTCCGCGTCGAAGCGCAGCTCGCGCCGAAGGTAGTCGTTGATCACCGCGGTGAAGGCGCCCAACGGCGCGTCGTAGCTGGGATCGCGCGTCATCGTGCCGGAGAGCGGGTCGAGGTCGGGGCCCACGTAGCGCCCGTCGAGGCGCCCGATGGTGTGGCCGGGCTTGCCGAGCAGCGACTTCACGAATCGCAGGTAATCGATGCGCAGATCCATGCGCTCGATCTCCGCGCGGTCGAGCCCGGTGAAGTGCACCAGCCCGTCCGCGATGCCCGAGCGCCGCCCTTCGTCGAGCGCCGCGCCCTTCATCAGCGCGGGCGCGTACACCTCGACCGCCCAGCGCCGCGCCTCGTCGAGCCACGCCTCGAGGTCGTCGGGCCGCTCGGGCAGGCGGTGGTGGTACCAGGCCGCGGCGGCGTAGGCCGGGAGATACAGCACGTACGGCAGGTCGTTGCCCGTCTCGAAGATGAACGTCTGGAAGTTGAGCGCGAGGCTCACCAGCACGAGGCCGTTGAGGGCGACGCCCTGCTCCTGGAGGTGCCGCGCGAGCCCGGCAGCACGCGTCGTGCCGTAGCTCTCGCCGGCGAGGAAGCGCGGGCTGTTCCAGCGATGGTGACGGCTCAACCAGCGGCGGATGAACTCGGCGACCGAGTCGACGTCCGCGGCCACCCCGTGGAAGTCGCCGCCCTTCGCGTCGCCCGCGGCCCGGCTGAAGCCGGTGTCGACGGGATCGATGAACACCAGGTCGGTGACGTCGAGCAGCCCCTCGGCGTTGTCGACGAGGTCGTAGGGCGGCGGCGGGGCGGCCACCGTGTCCGGGATGTTGACCCTGCGCGGCCCGAGCGCCCCGAGCTGCAGCCACACCGACGACGAGCCGGGGCCGCCGTTGAAAGCGAAGGTGACCGGGCGCGTAGACGGGTCCTCCACCGCATCCTTCGTGTAGGCGACGTAGAAGATTCGGGCGCGCGGCCCGGCCTCCTCCCCGTGCAGGTGGAGGGTGCCCGCGACCGCCGTGTACGCGAAGGTGCGACCGTCGATGGTCGTCTCGTGGTAGGTGACCTGGGACCGCTCTTTCATGGGTGCGCACCTTCGCACGGCGCCACCCCCCCGCGGTACTCCGCTCCCGTGTCCGACGCTGGCCCTTCGGGTGCTTCAGGCTTCAGGTTCCTGGACGAAATCACCTCCGCTGGGGAACCTTGCGGCCCCGTCTGCGGTCGCAAGCACCAGGTGATCAGATGAACCCGCTCTTCGGCGCCCTCGTCCTCCTGCTCTCTGCGCCCGACGCATCGCTGCGCGAAGCCGCCCTCGCGAAGATGGCGGCGGGCGAATACGCGGACGCCGCGTCTGACCTGCGACGCGCTCGCGACCCCGAGCTGCTGTGCCTGCTGGCGCGCGCGCAGATGCTGGCCGGGCGCCCGCTCGACGCCGCGAAGAGCTACGCGAAGGTGCCCGAGGCGGCGAGCTGCGCCGAGAGCGCCGGCCTCAGCCGGGCCGACGCGCTGGAAGTCGCCGGACAGCACGCCGAGGCCGCCAAGGACTACACCCGCCTGGCCGCGCCGCGCCTCGGGCCCGATCGCGACGCCGCCACTGCCCGCTGGTTGCGTGAGCTTGCGCGACGCATCCCGGAGGACAATCGCGCCGCCGCCAACCAGGTCCTGGAGGTCGCGCTCTCGCTGAACCTCGCCCTGTCGAAGCGCGTCACGATCGCTCGCGAGCTTGGACGCGCCATCGTGAAGGCGAAGGTGGGCCAGCTGCCCGGGACGGCCCGCCGCCTGCTGACCTGGGAGTCCGCACCGGGCGACCGCCGGCTGCTCGCGCAGCTCGTCGAGCCGCGATGGGGCCTGTCGCTGCTGGCGGCCGTGCCGGAGGACGCCGAGACGGCGCTGCTGAAGGCGCAGCTCGCGGCCCGCGTCGACACAGAGTGGGGCGCGCGCCGGCTCGCGGATGTCGCGACCCGCTTCGCAAAGAAGAAGCAGGGGGAGGAGGCGCGGGCGCAGCTCGCCGACCAGCTCGCCGGGTCGGGCCGAGCCAGCGCGGTGGAGTGGCTCACCAGCGAGGTCAAAGGCGGCGGCACGCGCGCTCCGAAGGCGTCGTGGGCGTTGGCCCAGCTCTACCTGCGCG
>PVBE010472410.1_pt1 | contig 17592 bp, 8 predicted proteins | sample 1631181 | NCBI WGS metagenome assembly PVBE01 (sample SAMN08397723, study PRJNA350692) | Marine metagenome, whole genome shotgun sequencing project. | isolation source: water | place: Pacific Ocean | collected 2012-04 | reverse complement strand
GTCGTCGCCTCGCTCGAGGTGAAGGTGAGCTCAATGGAGGCGTCGTTCGTGGTGCTTCCGGAGGACACCGTGGAGGAGGCGATCGTCATCGTTGGCGGCGCCTGGTCGTTGAGGGTGGCGGTGTTGTTCGACTGGGTGGTCGAGGCCACGTTGCCCGCAGCGTCGAAGATGGCGTTCGAGGCCGGGTTGACGGTCAAAAGTTCGCTTCCGTCCGGAGTGCCGGTAAGGGAAAGGTAAACGAGGTAACTGCCGGCACCGGCCAGGGTGATGCTCGAGGGCGTTGCGGCGACGGTGGCGGTCCCGCCGGAGATCGAAAGGACGAAATCAGACGCCTCAACGTCGCCCGTTCCGCCGTTCGTGTTGTAGACCGCCTGGTCGAAGGAGACGGCGATGTAAGAGTTGTTCGATGCCAGGACCGATCCCGTGATGGCCGGGACGATGGTGTCCACCGTGAAGGACCAGGCCGACGAGTAAACGCTCCAGTTTCCCGCCGCGTCTTTCTGCTTGGCATGCCAGTACCAGGTGCCATCCGCAAGAGGGGTTGGCCAACTGTAGGTTGAATTATCGGAAGCGGTGGTAAGGTAATCCGTTGAACCGGTAAAAGAGGGGTTGTTCGCCCACTCAACGCGGTACTCCGACTGTCCCGAGGACCAGTCCATGAAGGGGGTGTTGTCGTTGGTGGTCGACCCGTTGGCCGGTTCGTAGTGGGTCGGCGCAGGGGGAGCCGTCGTGTCGATATCGAAAGTCCAGATCGAGGAATAGGCGCTATTGTTCCCCGCCGCGTCTTTACATTTAACCCTCCAATACCACGTTTCCGCGGAAAGAGAAAATGGCGTGGTGTAATTAGTTCCCGATATAAAGCCAGAACCGTAAGTGGTGCCGGAAAAATTCGAAGTGGTAGACCACCCTATAAAGTACTCGGACGCCCCGGTGGAGGAGTTCCAGGCCAGGGTGGGCGTGTCGTCATTGGTGGAGTAACCGTTGGAGGGAGAACTGAGCGTCGGCACGGGGGGAGGCGCCTGGTCGTTGAGGGTGGCGGTGTTGTTCGACTGGGTGGTGGAGGCGGCGTTGCCCGCCGCGTCGTAGATGGCGGTAGCCGAGGAGGGCACCACCGTCAACACCTCAGAGCCGTCCGGCGTGCCGGTAAGGGGAAGTACAAGGATGTACGTGGCCCCGGCCAGCGCTATTCCGCTGGGCGTCGCGCTGGAAAGGGTCGCCGTTCCCCCGCTGATCGAGAGGGTGAAATCGGACGCGACAAGGCTTCCGCTGCCATTGCTGTTCGTGTAGACCGATTCGCTGAATGTGATCCAGATGGCGGAGTTGTCCGACGACACGCTCGCTCCCGTGATCGTCGGACTGCTGTTGTCGATCGTGAAGATAGCGTCCGATTCATCCTGGGCGAGGCCGACGACCGCCTGGTCGAGCACCGTCGCACGCACACGCATGTCCGTTCCGTTCGGGACGCCTGTCGTGTCCCAGGAATAGCTGCCCGTGTCGGGGATGTTGAAGACGATCGTGACCCAGGGATTGACCGATAGATCCTGGTATTCAAGCGTCACCGTTCCGGGATAAGCGTCCGTCGTGGTCCAGGTGATCGTCTGGGTGCCCGACCAGTTCTCCGACCCGTTCGGGGCGTTCATTACCACCGTGGGAGGCGTCTTGTCGAACGTCACGGAGGTCCCGTCCGTCACCGCGATCACCTGGGTGCCCGGGACACCGGTAGTGTCGGTGAATTCGATCGTGAAGCCGACCGGGCCCTCGCTGTCCGATGACGCCAGGGTGAACGTCGCCGTCCAGGACGGACTTGACACGATTGTTCCGGGCGTGGTTTTCCAGGCGTCCCCGGTTCCGAGCTGACCAGCGCTGTTGGAGCCCCAGGCCCAGAGAGTTCCATCCGACTTGAGGTAATGCGTATGCCACATGCCCCCGGCGCCGACGGACCAGTCCGAGGACGTTCCGATCTGAAGGGGAGAGGACTGGTTGGAAGTGGTTCCGCCGATACCGAGCTGGCCGTAATTGTTTTGGCCCCAGGCCCAGAGGGTGCCGTTCGATTTTACGGCGACCGTGTGGTACTGGCCCGCGGAAACGGAACCCCAGCCGCCCGATCCGATCTGAAGGGGAGAGGACTGGTTGGAAGTGGTTCCGTCGCCGAGTTGGCCGTAGAAGTTGAGCCCCCAGGCCCAGAGAGTTCCGTCCGTCCGGAGGGCGAGCGTGTGACGCCAACCCGTGGCGCAGGCGGACCACGTGGTCGCGCCGGTCGATTCCTGGGTGGGGGAATTTTCGGAGGTGGTTCCGCCGATACCGAGCTGGCCGTAATTGTTTTGGCCCCAGGCCCAGAGGGTGCCGTCTGACTTGGTGGCGATCGAATAGAACTGGCCCGCGGAGCAGGTGGACCAGTTCGTGGCCGACCCGATCTGAACCGGAGAAGACGTGTCGGCGTTGGTTCCGTCTCCGAGCTGGCCATAATTGTTCCGGCCCCAGGCCCAGAGGGTGCCGTTCGACGTGATGGCGAGTGTGTGTCTTGCGCCCGCGGAAACGGCGGACCAGTTCGTCGCCGATCCGATTTGTACGGGAGACAACTTGTCAGTGGTGGTTCCGTCTCCGAGCTGGCCATAATTGTTCCGGCCCCAGGCCCAGAGGGTGCCGTTCGACCCGACGGCGGCCGTGTGACTCTCGCCCGCCGCGACGGCAGACCAATTGGTCGCCGATCCAATTTGTACGGGAGACGACTTGTTACTGGTGGTTCCGTCTCCGAGCGGGCCATACTGGTTTCGGCCCCAGGTCCAGAGGGTGCCTCCCGTCTTGACGGCGACCGTGTGCAGATCGCCCGAGGCGACGGCGGACCAGTCCGTCTCCGGACCGATTCTTCCGGGGAGTATCTTGTTGCCCGCGGTCCCGTGTCCGAGCTGGCCGCTGTAGTTGTAGCCCCAGGTCAGGAGGGCGCCGTTTGTCTTGAGTCCGGCAGAGTGATCCCCGCCGCCGCCAATGGAGGACCAGTCCGATCCCGATCCGATCAACGTGGGAGATGACTTGTTGGAAATGGTTCCGTCTCCGAGCTGGCCGTACTCGTTTTCTCCCCAGGCCCAGAGGGTGCCGGTCGATTTTACGGCGACCGTGTGGTACAGGCCCGCGGCGATGGAACTCCAACTGTCCGATCCGATCTGGGTGGGGGAGGGCTTGTCGACGGTCGTTCCGTCACCGAGCTGGCCGTCCGAGTTTAATCCCCAGGCAGAAATAATCCCGTTCGTCGTGAGGCCGACCGAGTGTTCCCAACCCGCGGCAACCGTGGACCAGCTCGTGGCCGATCCGATCTGCGCGGGAGAGGATATGTCCGTGGTGGTTCCGTCGCCAAGTTGACCGTAAGTGTTGCGTCCCCACGCCCAGAGGGTTCCATTCGTCCTGACGGCGATCGAGTGGCCGAATCCCGCCGCGACGGCGGACCAGGCGGTGGAAGACCCGACCTGCACCGGCGAGGAGCTGTCCGTGGTGGTTCCGTTGCCGAGTTGGCCCGAATTGTTTCGGCCCCATGCGTGAAGCGTTCCGGTGGTCTTGATGGCGATCGTGTGGTTCGAGCCCGCCGCGAAGGAGAACCAGTTCGTGGCCGATCCGACCTGTCCGGGGGTATTCTTGTTCGTGGTGGTTCCGTCGCCGAGTTGGCCGTTGTTGTTGTGTCCCCAGGCCCAGAGGGTCCCGTTCGTCTTCAGGGCGACCGTGTAGGAGTATCCCGCGACGATACGGGACCAGTTCGTTTCCGATCCCACCTGGGTGGGGACGGGGTTGTCCGTGTTGGTTCCGTCGCCGAGCTGTCCGTGCCCGTTCGCCCCCCAGGTCCACAGGGTCCCGTCCGATCTCAGGCCGACCGAATGACTCCCTCCCGTGTCCACCGCCGCCCAAACATTCCCGCCCGCGTTCGTGACATTCACGGGAGACGCCGCGGGGCTGCCCCCCACCGTGAAGGAGATCGACGGCGCCGGGATCGTCTCGCTCGCGGTGAACGAGAGGGTTACCGTGTCGCCCGTCTTCGCGATCTCGTCCGTCCCGCTGTTGGCGGCGTTGCTCGAATCGATCGAAACGATCGTCAGTGTCGGAGGGGGAGGCTGGATACGGTTTTCGGGTGCGCCCCCGGCAAGTGCCGTGAAAAGGATAATGAAGATGGCCGCGATACGGAGTCCGATCGATCGTGAAACGCTCATGATATTCTCCCTGCGAAATAAAGGTGTGGCGGATGGAGGTTCGGATTGACCGGAATAACAATATGGATGATCGTACTCCCCGGGCAGAAATGATGCACAGGTTCTCCCGCAGACCTTACCCCAATCCTACTTCCAGCTCTATTTTAACCCGAAATTTCCTGATGTGAGATAAGAATCGACAGATATTTTGCAGAAACAGAAATACCGATCTCCTTTCTCGACGGAAGGCGGGGGAACCGTGCGGGCCGCTTGTCCCCGGGGATTCCCGCAACGAAGCGCTCCGGGCAGGTGCACGGGGAGAGGCTACCGGCCGGCAGACGAGGGGCAAAGCCGGGGTTCGGCCCGGCGGGGGAGTTCTTCCCCCGCCGGGCTCGTGAGGAGATGATTATGGCGCGGGAACAGGCGAGGCCGTCGAACATTCACTGATGTACAGTTCGGAATCGGCCGTCATGCGGAACTCCCAGGTGGCCAGCATGTCGTTCGTCTGGATGCTGAGGCCCATCTGGTTGTACCAGTAATTCGTCGCGACTGATTTCGCCGGTCCCGACGCGTTGATCTGCCAGGGGAAATCGTCCGTGACGGGATTCAGGTAAAGAAGGGAAGGTTTCTCCCCGTTGCCGTCATCCTCGAGCACGATGTTCTCCTCTGCCGGCACCCTGGGCCGGGGGGCGGGATTGTTGGCGACCTCGATGGCCGTCCCGACCGGACCGACATTGCCCTCCCAACGGGCTTTCCCTGACACGTTCAGGAACGGTTCCCTGCTGGGATCGACGTTCTGCTTGTAGCGTGTGGTCAGTGTCCCTTCCTGTGACTTGCTTCCGCCGACGTTGATTATTTTCGCGTACGACGTCAACCTCGGATGAATGGTCGCCCGGTAACTGTCCACCCACGGGACCCATTCAAGCCAGTCGCTCACACCGCCGATCAGGATGAACTTGGTTTCCACGTAATGGTTGCCGGCCAGGGTGGCGGTCCCGGTATGGGATCCCGTTTTCCACTGGTCGATCTCGCGCGCCACCGAACGGACCGTTCTCAGGCTGTGATCCAGTTCGTCGTACTCGTCGCTGCCGAACCACCCCTTTGTCAGGATGTTCGTCTGGTAGACACGGATATGGTACAGGCCCACGGTGACGAGATCCGCGCTGGTTCCGTTTGTCCTCTTGAGTCCATCAGACCGTTCCTCGTAATCTTCGAAAAGGGCGTTCGCGTCGTGGGGAGTTCCGTCTTCATCGAGAACCGTCCGGAAACCTGGAATCAAGCTTGATACAATGGGTGAGATCGGCGATCGCCCCGTCCAGGTCTCCCTTGTTCATCCGCGTGAGCCCCCGGTTACTCCAGCCTATCGAGTTTTCCGGATCGAGTTCGAGGGCGCGGGTGAAGGCGGCGATCGCCCCGTCCAGGTCTCCATTGGTCCGTCGAATCTCTCCCAGGTTGTTTCAGGCGCTCAAGGAACCCGGGTCGAGCTTGAGGGCACGGGTAAGGTCCGAGATCGCCCCTTTCACGTCCCCCAGTTTCCACCGCGCGGCACCGCGGTTGGTCCTTGGTTTCGCGAAGTTCGGGTCGAGTTCGATCGCTTTCGTGTAATCGACAATGGCACCTTCCAAATCCCCCTGGAGGTGCTTGGCGTACCCCCTCCCTTGGTACCCGAACGGCGAGAGGGGGTCGAGCTCAACCGATTTCGCAAAGTCGGTGTAGGCCCTCTTAAAATCCTTTATTTCCTGCAATGCGACTCCCCGGTTGCTGTATACCTTCGCATCGCCTGGGGATAAACTGATCGATCTCGTGTAGTCAGCTATGGCCTTGTCAAAAGCCTTTTCCTGGTAAAATACATGTCCCCGGTTGTTGTAGGCGGACGCAAATTCCGGGTCGAGCTCGATGGCCCGGTTGAAATCCAGCATCGCCCCTTCCAGGTCCCCTAAAAGGTCCCTGATTATACCCCGTCCCTCGTACGCGGGAGGATACGCAGGGTGCCACCTGGTCGCCTTGTCGTACCATGTAAAAGCTTCCTCCAGCCTGTCCATGGCCTGGAAAATAATGCCCATCCCCATGAGGGATTGGAGATCGCTCGGAATGAGCGCGAGAACTTCCCGGTACTTTCCGGATGACCTTTCGAACAGGGCCTGGATCTCCGCCGGGTCCGCCCCGGGTTTCTTTTCCAGGGCTATCAACTGCGACCCCATCCGCTGTGCCTCGTTATAGATCGGACGCGACAGGTCGAAGTTCTCATTCGCCTCTCTCGCCTCGAAAAGGCGGGGCAAGAGGAAACCGAGGACCCCGGCAAGGAGAACCGCGGCTCCCCCGAGGCTCATCCATACTCCTTTCCTCTTGTATACTTTCCTGCGGACCAGGTACATCCACGACGCCGGTCGAGCCTCGATCGGTTCGCCGTCGATCCAGCGCCGCAGGTCGTCCGCGAACTCCGTCGCGTTCGCGTAACGCCGGGCCGATTCTTTCGAGAGCGCCTTCAGGCAGATGGTTTCCAGGTCTTCCGGCGCCGACGGATTTTTTATCCGCGGCCGGACGGGATCCTCCTCCACGATCCTGTTGTAGAGTTCCACCGGGGTGTTTCCTTTGTGCGCGAGGACCCCCGTCAGGATCTCGTAGAGCACCATTCCGAGAGCGTAGACGTCCGTCCGGGGTCCGATTTCGCCGATCCGGCCCCGCACCTGTTCGGGCGACATGTAGGCGGGAGTCCCCATCGTCGCCCCCGAGTCGGTAAGAAGCGTCCGGGAGTCTCGCAGGTGGGCCAGCCCGAAGTCGGCGATCTTCGGAATCCCTTCCGCCGTCAGGAGGATGTTCGCCGGTTTCACATCCCGGTGGATGACTCCCTGCGCGTGCGCGACGGCCAGGCCCCGGGAGACCTGTTCGAGCAGTTTCACCCGGGACCGGATTTCTCCCCGCTCCCTCTCGAAGAGATGTTGAAGGGTTTGTCCCTCCAACAGTTCCATCACCAGGTACATCTGCGGTCCCTCCTCCCCGACGTCGTGCACGGAGACCACGTTCGGGTGGGAGATCTTCCCGATCGACCGGGCCTCCCGGAGAAACCGTTTTCGGATCACGTCATTTGCGGCGGCCTGTTCCCGGAGAACTTTCACGGCGACCGGACGCGAGAGTTTTCGGTCCAGGGCGCGGTAGACAACGGCAAAAGCCCCCTCCCCGATCCGCTTTTCGAGAAGGTACCGTCCCTCCTGGAGGGAGTTCTCTCGGAGTTGTCGCTTCGTCTCTTCTTTCCCGTCGAAGTGATCTCGAAGCTTTTCGGTCCACTTTTCATCGTTGCCGGAAGAGGTCATGACGCTCCCTGCTCTATAATATCCTCTGCGGGATTATACCTCATAACCCGGCACCGGGGATTCCCCCTTCCCGCGATGGGATCCTTAAAGGCGGAAAGAACAGGGATTCCAATGATCAGCGCGGGCCTGGAAGGGTGGGGGATCGTTTACGCCCGCGGAGTTCGATTTCCTCCGGGAAGATCTTTCCCGTGACCCGGCGTCCTTGACGGTCCCCATTTTCGCCGTCCCGACTATATCCCCGAGGAAAATTGGACCGGGGCTTATTTGGAAGAAGGGGGCGAATCAGAAACCGCGGGGTGGGAAATTCCGCCAAGGGACGCATGGGGTCACGAACTGGAATACGAAGTTCCCGGGTCGGCCTGCCGTTCGATCTCTACTCCCTCGGGGCGGACAACAAACCCGGGGGGGAGGGATTCGATGCGGATATCTGGGTTTCAGAGTGCTTCCCCGCCCCGTGTCGTTGATTCCCCGAAGCAACTTGTCGACGGAAAATCCCGTACATATAATTGGTAACCCGTTGGACGGAGCCGGGGCCGTTGCCCACGGGCGTCTACCGGCGCCTTGACCCGGACAGTGAAAACCCTGTAGGGGATTGCCGTGAAGACCGTTGCCCTGCTCCTCCTCTTGTTTTCTCCCCAGGAAGACGGGTCCAACCTCCGACCGCCCGAGAAGATTCCCGCCCGGGCGCTGAAGGCGTACAACGAGGGTCACGAGGTCCTGGAGAAGGCCCGCAAGGGGGGCTCCGATTCCCTCGACCTTGCCGAGGATTCTCTCGACCATTTCCGCAGGGCCATCCGGCTGGCGAAGACGGACTTCGCCCTGTCGTACTACCGGATCGGGATCGCGTACCAGTACACCAAGGACTACAACGACGCCAAGCGCGCCCTCGACAGGGCGCTGAAGATCAACCCGCGCTTCCACGAGGCGCTTCTCGAACTCGGCGACGTGTGGCAGTGGAAGAAGAAATACAAGGAGGCGATCAGGGAGTACGACAAGGCGCTCGCCATAAAGCCGGACTACGCCTATGCGCACCGGAACAAGGCGCTTGCCTACACGCGGATGCAGGAATGGGAGAAGGCGAAGGAGTCCTGCAAGAAGGCCCTGGAACTTGATCCGAAGGAGGCGTTCGCCAGGCAACTCCAGGAGATGGTGCAGAACGAGATCGACGGACCGGGATTCGAGAAGACGTTCACCAGGGAGACTGCGCACTTCATCATCGAGACGGACGTCGACCAGAAGTTCTGCAACTGGATCGCCGAGCACTCGGAACACGCCTACGCGAAGTACGCCAGCATCTTCCCGAAACAGTCGAAGCGGAAGCTCAAGTTTCCCGTGATCGTATTCTCGACCTACAAGAAATACCTCGCGTACGGCTCCCCGGAAAACACCGGCGGCTACTACTCCGACCTCCTCAAGAAACTCGTGCTCTGGAAGAGCAGGACGGACAAGGACACGCTGATCGTTCTCTACCACGAGGGGTTCCACCAGTTCCTCGCCTATTACCTGTCAGACGCGCCGCAGTGGTTCAACGAGGGGCACGGGGACTACTTCGGGCCGAGTGTCTACAACGCCCGGACGAAGAAGATGGACATCAAAATCAACCCCTGGCGCCTGCCCCTTGTCAAGCAGGCGATCAGGAAGGACAAGTACACGCCGTTCCGGAAGTTGATGCTCATGACGCAGGCGGAACTCTACGACCCCAAGACGATTGGCCGGAACTACGCGCAGTCGTGGTCGATGGTCTATTTCTTCTGGCACTACGACAAGGGCCGGTACGGAAAGCTCCTGCAGAAGTATTTCCTTTCTCTTCGGAAGGGATCGGGCCTGCGGAAGGCCTTCGACGCCGCGTTCGGAAGGGCGAACCTTGGCGTGATCGAGCGGGAATGGAAGGGGTACATCCTGGGCCTCGACAAATAGCCATGGAAAAAGAAACGAGACAAAGAACTGGAAGGTGAAGAATGATGCGTTGGATTATTCCCCTGGTGTTTGCCGTGATACTGCTCGTGATCGCCATCGTTGTTTGCAACGACTACGCATCGAGCGGAGCGACAGGCCTCGACTATAATCGAACCGTCGCCATCGTGGTTCCCTTGTGTTTGTCCATTGTCAGCGGTTCGTTGGTTATCAGTTCGGCGATATTAAAACGGAAGGACTGAGCGAAACGATCCCCGCGCCGGCCGCTTCTCCCCGGGGATTCCCGCGCTTACAACTGGAACCTGCTTTGCCATTCTCTTCCTTCGCCGGGGCACGCCAGCACTTCCCAGTATCGCCACGGGCCGCTGATTTGTCATAAATTCCCCGTTTCCCTACCGGGGCCAGGTCTTGACTATAAGTACGGCCCCCCCGGGACAAGCGGCTCCAGACGATATCCAGCGCGGTGGGATTCCGGGGAGGATTAATCTTGATATGCTTCCGGCCGTGCCTCGCTATCCGTTCCAAACAGATCGTTTTCAGTCGGGACCGGCGGGTCACTCCCGGAGGATGTCGGACCAGAACGCCGCCAGTTTCCATTTGGCGAACCAGCCCTGATCCGAGTCTTGCCCCAACTCGACGTGAACGACCAGGTCGCTGATCAGCAGCGTGGAATCGGAAGCCCACCCGGCAATCCGTTCCGATTCGCTTGGCGGGACAACATTGTCGACCGATCCATGAAGGAGGTAAATGGGAAACGACGGTGACGGTTGGCGCACTGGAGAGAGGGCTGCCGGCGACTCGCATTCCTTTACCAACGGCGCCAGCACCTTGCCCAGTTCATCGGTCTTCCAGTTTTTCGCCATCGTAAAATAGGAGCGCGACGTCTCGCCCAGGCGCGCCACCTTTTCGGGCTCGACCTTGTCTTCTCCGTGCAGAAGATCGAGGAGGCATTCGCGCATGAGCGTCACATCCTCCTTCGGAACGATTTGGTCGCAGAACTGCCGCAGGATGACGACTTGGCCGTAGGGATGGGCCTTCAACCGCGTTCCATCCGGAAGCGTTCCCGTGACAAGATATTCCATCGTCCGGTCAAGGTCGCCGTGCGCTCCGAAAGTGAAGACGTAGGCGATGCGGTCATGAAGCGACGGCCTGGATGCCGCACTGAGACCCATCCCGCCGGAGAAGCAGATCCCCATGATTCCGATCTTGCCGTCTTCGGTCGCGATACGCGAATCATTGAGAGCCCAGAGAGTTACCTGTTCGAGATCGTCCACCGCTTTGGGGGTGATGTCGTAGGTTTTCAGGTCGTGGATATCGGGGGTCACCACCGCGATGCCCATTCCCGCCACCTTGCGTGCGAATGGAATGAGGCGTTTCTCGTTGTACCCGCCCCAGTGAAGGCCGGGTGCGAGGATGACGGTCCGGTCGTGGCCGTCCACCGGTTGGTATACACGGACAGGAATCCCGGGGCCATCCGCCGTGACGACGTCCTCCCATTCCTCGAACGGTACGCCCGCTTTTTCAGACTCGGGGCTTGGGTCGGCTGCACGCTCTGCGAAGATGGCTCCCGGCATCACCGTGCGGTAGACCCAGATGCCGGCCGCGGCGAACACGATCAGCACCGTGGCAATCCAAAACCACTTCCGTCGGAACATTGAAATCCAGCATAGAGGATGGGAATGGATCAATCAACCTGCCGGCGGGGGGGCTTGTGACTCCCTCCTTCTGAAACTTTCGGAACGGCAAACACCTACTATATGCAGTCGCCCATGCAGTCGCCCATGCAGTTGCCCGTTCCCCCGGAAACGCACAACGGAAAGGATGATACGTGTCCAGACCCACCTTCTTCACGATGATCCCCGGCTTCCTCCTCGGTCTTTTCATGGCGGGACCGCTCTCGGCCCAGGTTCACTACGAGGGCGAACGGCCGTGGAGCCAGAAGGCGGGCGACGGGCCGGACGCAGAGGTCCCCGGCTGGTACTACAACCTCGGCATCACCGGCATGCGCGTCGAACTCGTCGAAGAGTTTCCGAAACAGCTGGCCGTCCGGCATGTTTTCAGGGGCACTCCCGCCCATGGGAGAATCCTGGTCGGCGACCGGATCATCGGGGCGGGGCGGAAACGGTTCATGACCGACCACCGGAACGGCTACGGGATGGACAAGTTCGGTCCCCACGGCCCGATCCTCGACTTTGCGAAGGCGCTCGAATCCTGCCAGGCAAAATCCAAGAGGGGAAAGCTCTCCCTCACCATCCTTCGCGGAAAGAAACAGAAGAAGGTGGACCTCAGGATCGGGGGAGGCTACGGCACCTTCGATAAAAAGTATCCCGACGATTGCAGGAAAAGCTCCCGGATCCTCACGGAACTCTGCAACTACCTGGTCAAGCACCAGGGCAAGGACGGCTCCTGGGGGAGTGCCCCCCACAACACCTTCGCCCCGCTCGCCCTGTTGGCAACCGGGAAGAAGAAGTACCTTCCCGCGGTCCGGCTGAACGTCCAATTCCACGCCCGCACGACCCGGGCAAAGGACGACTCGTGGCTCATCAACTGGCGCTACATGGCGGCCGCGATCGTGATGAGCGAATACTACCTGGCGACGAGGGAGAAATGGGTCGTCAAGGAACTCCAGGAGGTTCACGACCTCCTTGTCTCGACGCAATACATGGATCTTTCCCAGGTGAATCCAAAGGCCAAGGAGAGCCACCCGGATGCCTACCCGAAGGACGGGATGGACTCCCACGGAGGCTGGGGGCACAACCCCGGTTTCGAGGGGTACGGCCCCATCAGCATGTTGACCGGGCAGGGGGCGCTCGCCTTCGCCCTGATGAGCCGGTGCGGGATCAAAATCGATCGCAAGCGACACGACGCCGCTTATGCCTTCCTGGCGCGTTCAACGGGAAAAAACGGGTACGTCTGGTACAAGGACAAGGCCGCGGCCCCCAACGACTGGGCGGACATGGGCCGCACCGGGGCCGCGGGGATCGCGAACGCCCTGAGCCCCTACCGGGGCGCGGCGTACCAGGAACGCGCGCTCGCCCACGCCCGGGTCATCGGGGAACATCCCGAAAGCTTCCCGGATACACACGGCTCCCCGGTCATGGGGATGGGATACACCGCGCTCGCCGCCCACGTTCATCGCCCCAGTTTCCGGAGGCTCATGGATGAAAACAGGTGGTGGTTCGTGCTCGCGCAGTGCGCGGACGGGAGTTTCTACTACCAGCCCAACCGCGACAACGCCGGTTACGGCTCGGACTCCCGCATCTCGGCGAGCGCCGTCACGGCGTTCATCCTGTCGATTCCGAAAAAGAGCCTGCACGTGACAGGGAAACCCCCGCGGCGATAGTCCGTCCCCTCTCCCCCGTACGCGATCCCGATCGATTCCTCACCTCGAAACTCCGGTTTTTCCCGGCATTACATTAATCGTGGAAGAAGGGGGGCGGCTGTTCCGACTTTTCCAAAAACAGGAATTCCTCGGCGATTATCTCCCACGGAGTGCGTACTTGAAAACTGACTCTATTAGGAGGTAACGATATGAACACGAGGAAGAGATCTCGTAAAAACGGTTTTCCGTTCCCGTTCCAGTTCAGGATCGGGGTCTTGTGCCTGTTGGCGGGTTTGTTTGCGGGGTGTTCCCAGCCCGTCCCGGGGTGGGAGTTGGTCCTGGACGGGGCCTTTCGCCGGGGGATGCCCTTCGGGATAAGCGTCTCGTCGGACGAACGGTGGGGGTACATGACCGAGGGGGCGAATATCAGCATCTTCGACCTCGACGAGGTCGCCGCGGGAAATACCGAGCCCGTTGAACGGGTTCCGTTGAATGCACTCGGAATGGTTCTGCTTCCGGACGGGCGAGGCGGCCCAGCCGATCGAATTTTCGTGGCGGGGGGACGCCATGGCCTTGTGAAGGTGGAGAAGAGTTCCTCCGGTTCGTGGCGGCAGGTAACTCTCGATGACGGAAGCAACCCCGCCCGGGGTTACTATGCCGGCCAGCGGTTCTGCACCGACATCGGCACGATACGGTTGCCGGGACACGGGGCGGTTCTCCTCGCCCTTTACGGCGCTTCGGGCGCCGAGCTTCCCGAACAGGGCGCTCCCGATCCGGGTGTCGACGGGAATCGCCGCGGGGGGAACGAATTGCGCGGGTACTCGCTGAGAACCGCCCGGGGGGTGACGAACGGAATCAACATGCTTCCCAGGTTGTTTTCCGTCCGGCTCTCCGGGCAGCGCTCTTCACTTCCCGACGGCTCGTGGCCGGTAGCCATTTCCATGACCGTTTCTCCCTCGACCAAGCCGGGGGACCCCAAGGCCTTGTACGTGGCGCTGGGAACCGCCGGAGTTACGAGAGTTCATTTCGACGCCGTCACGGGACAGCCCGAGGTGGCGGGAGATGACCTTGTCTTCGGCTACGACGAGACGCCGTTTTCCGACATCGATCTTCACGAAGACTTCCCGGACCAGTCCGCCCGGGTCATGGACCTGGTTGCCGTTGGATCCTGTCTCTACCTGGCCGCGGATGCCGCCGGACTGGTTGAAGTCAACATCGGGGAGGGATCGGAGTGGCCCCCGAAATCCTTCCACCAGGTTTCCCTGAACCCGAGCGGATCCCCGGCCGATCTTGGGGCCTATGCCCGCCGGGTGGATGCGGTTCGAACCTCCGACGGAACGATTCACGTCGCCGTTGCCGGGAACCTCAAGACCGCCCAAATCCAGGGTGGAATGCCCAGCAATCCCACGGGGACCATTGGTTTTGACGGCGCCGTGGGCGGGACCGGGGTTAAATGCCATTCCGCCAAGGATGAACGGGGACTATACCTCTTCGAACGGGGCCCGGCCGGGCTGGAACTTCCCGCCGGTTTCACCACCTCCGCCAACGAGATCATCCAGTACCAACTGGATCTTCGAAGGGACGCGGATGGAATCCGGATTTACACGGACAAGTTTTCCAAGATCGCCGGAACCACCCTTTCCAACATGAACGAGGAATTCCGGGTGGAATCCACCGGCGGGAACGTCACCAGCGACGGGATGGTCCTGGAATCGAATCCCGACGTCATGATCTTTGGAAATGACGCCGGCGCGGATTTCATGGGAGCCCTTCGATATATCGCCGGGGGGAATCCGGGGGAGGGGCAGATCGAAGCGATCCCCGGCACCCGGACCGACTCTCCCATGAATCCTTTCGTCGGTGGGATTTTTGCCGGTACACAGTGGGTCAGCGATTCCCCTTCCGGCAGTTTCGGCCCCCAGTGGATGATCCAGGGGAAACGCTTCAGCGCCAATTACACGCCCCAGCCCGGCGGTACCGGAACCTGGGATAATGTGGCCGCACCCTGTTGGTTGGTCTCCAACTTTACACCGGGAGAGACCAACGCGGCCGGCGAGTTCAACCGCTCCTACTGGCAGGTCCCCAGCCCCTCCGACATTGATGGGAAAAAGGGTGGAGACTACATGGGGGCGGCATATGACGACCTGAGCGGGAACGAGTACGTGTTTTTCTCCCGGGCCCGGTCACGGCAGGGTCTTCTTTACACAACCCGGAACGAGATCGAGAACGCCGCATCCGCGGCCGACGCCGTTCCGGGATCCCACCTTGACCTCTCCCTGACTCCCCTCTGGACCCACGCAGAGGACTTTGCCTCGGAACCGCAAGGAAGGGTTCAACCGCTCACCCTGAATGTCCGCGTCTTTTCCTGGAATCCCGGGGCGGGTTCCGGTCAGCAGTCCTCTCCCGAAACCGTGGTGGCTGTGGTCGCAGGGTACACCGGTCCCGACCGCACCGATGGTGTCCCAGTGTTCCGTCCCAAGATCCTGTTCTACCGCATCGACTCCATGGGCAGTTATGCCGATGGAACCCTGGAACCGACGGAGGCAATCGGGCTGTCTGACGGCCTGGCGGCCGAAATCGAAATCGTCGATTTGGATGCCCCCGATGGAACGGGATCTCGCTCCTACGCGTTCGTGACCGATTTCTCCGGCAAGGTCCACGTGTTCGACCTGGCCGACCTGTTCCCCGGGGGAGCGGCCGCATCCGCCCCGTTGACCCCTTGCGCGGTATGGGAAACCCCTGTCAGCGCTTTCGACGGCGCCCGGGAAAACATCATGGACCTGGAGGTGGTGTACATCATTTCCGAGGCCCGCTGGTACGCCTACCTTTCTCACTGGAGAAGGGGAATCACGATCCTGGACATCACGGATCCTCACAAACCGTACGAGGTCTCCGGATCCCCCGTTCTCACCCCCGGGTGGGCGGAGGGCCTTGAACTTCGACGGGAGCCGTTCCTTCCCACGACGGAGGTGCGGGTCCTGGATTCAAGGAACGTTCCGGTCACGGCGCTGATCGTCGCCGACCACGCGTGCTCGGCGCTTGTTTACCGCTGGCGTTGAGCCGGATTCGCAAGAGAACCTTGACTGCGGGCAGGGAGCCTTCCCGGTTCCCTGCCCGCGCTCCGGAACCCGGACGACGATCCCCTGCCTCGTTGCGAAAATCCCGGCCTTCCTGGCTGTTTCCCGCCTGGAAGGCATCTGCCCGGCGCTGAACCTCGTCGTCATCCAGGTCTTCGATATGGCTGGCGATATACCAACTGTTTCCGGAAGGGTCGGTTATGCCTCCGTGACGGTCTCCGTAAAACATGTCGGTGGGCGGCGAGTATGCGGGGCATGAATTCTTCCCTGAATCAATGGACGCCTGGGGAGTGGTATACTCCAAAATTGGAAATGGAAGCCCTGTTTCCTCCGACCGGGCGTGCGGAAAGAGCCGACGCCAGGGAGAGTCGTCCCGAAAACAGATCTTTTTGGGACAAGGGGGCGCTGCCGGTTACTCTTTCGAAACCCGCTCCGCGTCGGCTGCCTTGCGAAGCGCCCTCTTCTCCTCAAGCTGTTCGGGGTCCTTGCGGCAGCGGTCGAGAAATTTCTGCACGACCTCCCGGTAAAACCGGTTGTTATGGTCGGAAAAGGTGCCTACTACCATATTCGCCCTGATTTTGTCGGTGGGAATCCGTGTCCCGTCCCGTTCAAGCGCCAGGAGACGACCTGCGTGCGCATAGCCCATTCTGCGGGGCGGGATCCGCGGAAAGGGATCGTTCCCGACCGTTATCCGGACGCACACCTTGATCTCCTTCTCAAAGGCCTCCCGGAATTCATCCCCTCCCACGCGGGGACTGCCGGAAATGTACACATGTACGTCCCGATCGCGGGACACTCGAATGTCGAACGCGCAGAGCGTGGCGAGTGCCGCCCCGAGACTGTGCCCGAAGACAAAGATGGGTTTTCCCCTGTTCTCATCCACAGCCTTGAACACGTCACCTCTGAACCGGAGGTATTCCTTGGCGAAGCCCCGGTGTACCCGGATTTCCCGGTAGTTGTCCACGTCCTTCGCCTCCCCTGATAGCCATTCCATCTTCTTCCTCCGCACGTCGAGATCGGAGATGATGTTGGAGACAAGCTCTTTCGTGGAAGCCGACTTCGTCCCGCGAAATGCGATCACGAGGAAGTCTTTGTACATGGCAACGTACGCCCGACCACCGCTCTCCCGGGGGGTGAGCACACCGTGGATGAGAGAAAATCCATTTTTTTTAAGCGACTCCACGACCTCCTTTTCAGTTTTCCTGGAGACGACCTGGATGTGCTCTTGCATGGTACGCATCGTCCGGACCATGTCGACGTCGAATTCCCAGGTTAGGCTCAGGAATTGCCCTTTTTCCTCGTCCGGATCCTGCGCAGACATCCCTTCCGGGGGTGGGGGAGGAGCGATCAAAAGCGAGGCGAAAAGCAGGATTCGGATCATGAAACGTTCTCCTGGAGCAACTTTATCACAAAAGTAGGCCGGGGTATTCTCAATTCAGACAGAAGACCCCACCAGGGAAGGGCGTCCCGAAAACAGATGTTTCTTGGACAGGCTCGTCATGGCCCCCTGTCACCAGATTGTCCCGAAAACACATGATTGCGGGACGGGGGAGTTTGACGGGGATCCGGAATTTCCGTCAATTTTTATCCGGATATATTATTTTTTCACCCCTCCGAGGCGAAAACGGGTTTCTTGTCTTTGTTGAGAATAGTTTAAGGCACGGGTTTAGGGAGAACAAAGATGAAGAAAATAATGACGAAAACAGACATGAAGGGGATTCATGGTGGCGGTCGGCTCAAGCAACGTATTGCTGAGCACCTCCGCGCGAGCCGCGCTGTGGTAAGTATGTCCACCG
>PVBE012976715.1_pt1 | contig 17594 bp, 17 predicted proteins | sample 1631181 | NCBI WGS metagenome assembly PVBE01 (sample SAMN08397723, study PRJNA350692) | Marine metagenome, whole genome shotgun sequencing project. | isolation source: water | place: Pacific Ocean | collected 2012-04 | reverse complement strand
TGGCATCATCAACATCTCGCTTCCTCCACTTTGCTGATATTGACGATCCGATCCGGATGACTTCAAATAGTTCAATTATTTGTGTAGAAGAGTCAGGGCTTGATCCGGGGTGACGGTAGGGCGAGCATTGTTTGACTGGACCCCGGATCAAGTCCGGGGTGACGGTAGGGCGAGTATTGTTTGACTGGACCCCGGATCGAGTCCGGGGTGGCGGTAGGGTGGCGACCAGGGGCGTCTCGCCCCCCGATTTTTGAAGTCAGGCCCCTTCAGGAAAAGCGGGTGGGGCAGGGCGCAAGCTTAGGACGCTGACAGGCCGGTGTCGGGTTCACCTACACGGCCAATCGACGGGATGATTGTCCAAACGCACGGCGGCCACAAAAGCGTGATAGATAGAGCAACCCGGTTCCAAACAGCCATACGGCGGGGGGCAGAGGAACGAGTAGTTCGGAAGTCAACCAATATCTGTTGAATCCGCTGCAACACGGAAAGTCGGTCAAACGGTTCCGACCAATGTTGATGCCCTCGCCTAACCAGTTCGAGGGCGGAGAGATCGCTATGCGGCTACTTCCGCCCGCGTCATACGAGTCCAGGGTGTCGAAAACCCCGTCTTCGAACAACGCAAGCAACTGCCCATCGTACCAGGGGTCGCCGGGCACCGCCGGTACGATATCCGCGTGTTGTACGCCGGTATGACGAAGAACGCCATAACTATAGAACCGCAAAGCCAGGGCATCCAATGCTACGGCCTCCGAACCGGATCCTGCGAGAAGGCCGGTATCGAAAAGCGCCTCTACCGAGACCGTGAGGTTTGAATTGTTCTCGTAACTGTATTCCGCCGTGTATACCAAAGAAGCAGCATGAACCACGCTGCCCAGGCCAAACAAGAAAACCAACCCAACGGTACTACGAAAGTTCATCTTTCCGGTTCTCGAAATCGTCGTGCCGCTGAATTGTCCGCATCGTTTTTGAAAAAACCGGCAGCCACCAAGTACACGGGGCCACCTTATGTGTTTTCGAAGTACTCCGTCTGGACGGATATGGTGAAGCAGTTCTCACCCCGGAAAAAAGACCCCATCGCGACGAGACGGCACGTTCTTCTCTGCCCCGGCGCGCGAATAGCGATACCGCCGGATTCCCACCTTCGATCCTACTCCTCTATTTCTTCTGCTTCTTCGTAGGTCTTCTTTATCAATTCTTCAATATGGGCTACCGGCCGGTGATGTTCCGCGGCCATTTCCAACGCGGCCCCGTATGCTTCCCGCGCCTCAGCGTTGCGCCCGGCTGCCAGCAGATTACGCCCAAGCCGCATCGTGGTCGGTTGAATTACGGCATAGTATGAGTCCGCATTATCCACATATTTTAGCCGGTAAAACTGTAGCAGCTGCCTGGTCTGAACCGCGGACTCCGCGTACCGGCCGAGCGAAAAATAGTGTTTTTCCAAGCCCCCATAAACGGCTTCGTAATCGTAATGATCTTCTCCGCGAAAACGTTTTATCGCATCCAGCGCGTCCAGGTAGAGATTTTCGATCTGGTCTGCCGGGATTTCGTCGCCCTTACTGTAGAAATCCGCCGCGCGTGGAAGCAATGCGACCATGTGCTCGGTGTAACCGGTATTGCGCGCTGCCTGTCTGAGCAATTGGCGGAACAGCGCATCGGCTCGCTCACGGTCCCCCCGTTGGTCGTAACGGACCGCGCTATCCAACGTCTCATCGAAATCGAGCGGCCGGGCAGGTTCCGGTGGCGGTTGACTTCTCTGTTCGGAAAGTGGTGGTACGCTCGATCGATGCTTTGGTGCCGGCGGGTTGGGTACCCATTTTTGGAGGAGCGGAAAAGCCACTACGACGGCAATTAGACCTGCAATTAACCGTAGCGCTTTCCAGTTCAACGATCGATCAGCACGTCCCGCCATCCGTGTTGGATGTTCAGCGTCATTGGCATGATTCTTTCTGCGAGGTGCCATCGTTCCTCCGCGGCATTACGCCAAGAAAATCCGCGAAGAGGGGTGCCGGTCCGACTCTCGCGGCCGAGCTAAAGTGACCGCCGCAAGAACTTCCTTTAAGGCGACAACGGCGGCTCCGGCCAAACCTCCGGCACGGCGCTCGCGAGCCAATGAATCAACGCGTTATTCACGTCGACCGGCTTCTCTTGTGCCATCCAATGGCCCGAGTGGACAGTGCGCTCGGTGAGCTTGCGGCAAAATTCGCGCATCGGCTCCGGTAAGCGCGAATCGACGCACTCACAAACGTAATCGTAAGACGCGGTGAGGAACAGCACCGGCAGATCGATGTAGCCGTCGTTGGCGGCCTTTGCCGCGTACGCTGTATTGACCTCGTGGTTCATGTAGAAAGAGCACGGACCAAAAAAGCCCGTGCGCGATAACGCCGTAACGTAGGCTTGGAGATCGGCTTCGGAAATGACATCGTCGTCACGAGGCATATCCGGGAATTCATCCACGCCGCCCAACCATCCCCCGTCGCGGCGGACGTTCGCGGTGATCGCCGGCTTGCCGCGATCGTCGGGGCTCCATTTGCGGAATAGCGCCTTGATCGTCGTCGTCGGATTCGCTTCGAATACGGCTCGCGCACGCTCGAAATCCTCCTGATAGAAAAGCTGGTAGTCCCATTGCCCGGCCGGGTATTCATCTTCCGGATAGACGCTGCGATCGACCAGCGCGATGGCGCCTTCCAGCCCCTGATCGATGGCCTTGTAGGGTACGCAGAGATTGGCAATCCCGTGGCAACGCTCGGGATAGTGTGTAGCGAGCGCCCAGATCACCGGTGCGCCCCAGTCATGTCCCACCCACACGGCGCGCTCGCGCCCGAGCGCGTCGAGCAGCGCGATGAGATCGCCAACGTGATTCTCCATGCCGTAGTCGCCGTGTCGGTCATATACCGTCGAACGCCCATGGCCGCGGAGATCCGGCGCGATCGCGCGGAAACCGAGTCCCCCGAGTACCGGCAATTGATGCCGCCAACTGTATCCAAGCTCGGGCCAGCCGTGCGCGAAAATTACTAACGGACCGCTTTCCGCTCCGGCCGCGAGATAGAACATCTCGTGTTCGCCAAGGGTGCACGTGTTCTCGCTGATTTCCGTGTTTGGGTTTGGCATGGTGGTTTCCTCCCGGGGCTTGCGATCCTATCCTTACTGAGGCTTTCATAATTCGTGAACATTGTAGGTTGGGTTAGCCCGAAGAGCGTAACCCAACATGATGGCCGAATTGTTGGGTTGCGGCGCTCATCAAGCCTAACCCAACCTACGGTGCACGTGTGTTCGGTCTTTATGCAAGTCTCAATAGTAATCGCGTTATTCGACCTTCAAGGGACCAGATCCGTTGAAGCGGGGGCCGGCAGTTCGACTCTGGCAATCCGATCGCCGACGAAGGAGCCGAGATAGAGCGCTTCACCGATCTGCACCGCGACGGTGGCCCCGCCCATCGCCTCGTCGCCGCCCTCGATCAGGATCGTCGATTCGCCGCCGAGCGGGTCGAGCGCGACGATCGCGTAGGGCAGCGGACAATTTCTGTCGGCGTGCTTATTACACGCGATCACCGCCGCGAGGGGTTCGCGGTGCGAGGCGACCAACAGACGGCCGTCGGCGGCCCAGCTGGAATTATCGGGGGAAGCGACTTCTGCGACCCAGCGGCGTTTGCCGCCGTCACGTTCCAAGGCCACGACGCGATTGCCGAAATACTCGTTGACATAAATCACCTCGCCATCGGCGGATATCTCCAGACCGTTCGGTAGCGCGCCATCGCTACCGGCGAGTCTTCGCCAACCGACCTCGGGTTGCCACTCAAGGACCCTGCCGATGTCGGCGCGCCTCTGTTCGGCTTCGAGCAGCGCTTCCTCCGCCGTCCCGCGCGTGATCATATGGGATACGGCGAGCGCACCCTCGGGCAAACCGACGACGTCGTTCATCCAGGTAGTAGTCGGTGCGACGACGCAGCCGCGCCACACGAGCGCGAGCGTATCCGGATCGTCGGCGTTTACGATTTCGAATAGCTCGACCGCCTCGCGACCACCATGGTTGACGACCAGCACCCGCTCCGGACCGCCGATCACCGAGTGATGGATCCCGTGTGGGGAAAACGCCGCGCCCGGCGCGCCCGGACAATCGGGATCGCTCCAAACTGTTTTTTCCCCGCCGGCGCCGGGTTCGGCCGGCGGATAAAGCACGCGCTTGTTCCTACTCACCGGGTCGAACAAGACCAGCCGGCCGGTGCGCGAACCGCCGAGCGATCCGTACTCGCTCACGAGCAGGTGGGTACCTGCGATTACTTCGAGATCTTCAGGCCGTTGAAAACCGCACAGCGGCGTCACATCGCCCTGCGCCACGCACGAGTCCGCAGGTGGTGTCGCGGTAACGGGATTGCTAACAGCGACGGCCAATAGGACCATCGCGGTCAGACGACGGCGCAGCGCGCCGTGACCATAGCCACGGCTATTGTCGGCAGCCGTTACCCCTTCTCCCCGCGCGGTGGCAGATCCCCTCATCGTCGATTCTCCTTGTCCTTGAGGCGTTTCCGGAATACCCGGCGGCCACAATCGCATAAAGCAGTATAGGCGTTATTTGCAAAAGGTTAGAGCCGGCGAAATAGGAAATATCGCGAATGACACGCATTAAGAAAACGTTTCCGCGGAAACGTTTTTGCCCTTGGACAAGCCGGTGGGCGCCTTCGAAAATGAAGCGATTGCCGAGACGAAACTGCGCGAAGCGCAGCGTTTGTTTACGGCGATGGGCGCAACCGGTCATAGCGAGCGGATCGCGCAACAATTATCCTGAATGAGATTGAAGCCCGAGGTGATGGTAGTTGGGGTAACGACAAAAGCGAAGCGTCCTTCGGAACACCTACCGAGGCGTTCATAATTCGTGAACATTGTAGGTTGGGTTAGCCCGTAGGGCGTAACCCAACATGACGGCCAAATTGTTGGGTTACGGCCCTTTCGCGCCTAACCCAACCTACGGTACTACGGTGCACCAGTGTTCAATCTTTACGAAAGTCTCAACAATTTGGCTCCAAAGTCCCCGGGAGCGCTAAATAGGTCCTCCAAAATATCGATCAGTTTCGGAATAAGGGCCCACGGCCGTGCCTCGTCACCGTCATACCGGACCCGGTATCTAGTAGAAAAAGCCCGTCGCAGGTGGGACATTTTTTGACTGGACCCCGGATCGAGTCCGGGGTGACGGCAGTTGGGGTAACGACAAAAGTGAAGTACCTTTCGGAACACCTATTTCGCTCCAAAGTCCCCGGGGGCCCCAGCGTCTTCAAACCCCGAAACAATCGAACACAGACTTTCAGCGGTCGCGAAACGCCGGTATCACCTGCTTCGCGAACAACGCATTGGAACGAGAACTCTTGCTGACGTCGATGCCGGCAAAATGGGTCGACAGGATGAAATCGGTGCAGGCGAAGTTCTGGCAGAAACCATCGAGCTGTTCCGCTACTTGCGCCGGCGACCCCGCGATGATCGCATTACCAGCGAGCGCGGAATGGCGGATGTCTTCCGGCCGTTCGAACGGTAGCGGTTTGTCGTCGCCTTCGACGTCGGCGGCTTCGTTGAGCACCCTTTCGTAGTAACCGAACACGTGCGCCAGGTGTTCCTGTATGTCTTCCCAGGCCTGGTCTTCGGACTCCGCGCAATAGAGCATGCGCAGTTGTGCGATCTTGAACGCGGCCGGGTCACGCCCGAGTTCTTTCAACGTTTCGAGATACAGCGGCGCCGGATCCGGTCCCAAGGTCGTCATCAAGTGGGCGCCGAGTTCGGCGGCGCGGCGGACGGCTTTCGGCGCCCGCGCGCCGATCCACAAAGGCGGATGCGGCTGTTGCACCGGCTTCGGGGTGAGCGTCATGTCTTTCGTTTGGGTAAAACGGCCGTCGAACGTGACCTTGTCTTCGGTAAAGAGCCGGCGCATCAGGTCGATCCCTTCCACCAGCCGCGGCGCCCGTTCGCGCCGGTCGACGCACAAGGCGTTGAATTCGTCGTGTGTGTAGCCCTGCCCGACCCCGAGGTCGAAGCGGCCGTTGGAGAGTATGTCAGCGAGCGTCACCTCCTCGGCGGCTCGTACCGGGTCGATGAAGGGCATGAGCAGAACGAAGGTGCCGATGCGGATCCGCGTGGTCACGGCCGCGACGGCGGCAGCCACGGACAGCGGCGCCGGATTGTAGGCGTCCTCGGTGAAGTGATGCTCGGTTAACCAGACGTGGTCGAAACCCAGCGCTTCCGCTTCGACCATCTGCGCGAGCATGGCCCGGTAGAACTCGGGCTCCGGTACGTGCCAGCGTTGCGGATTGCGAAAGTCATACATGATGCCGAAGCGCATGTTTCTCTCCCTATACCGAGGCTTTCATAATTCGTGAACACTGTAGGTTGGGTTAGCCCGTAGGGCGTAACCCAACACGATGGCCAAATCGTTGTGTTACGGCGCTCATCAAGCCTAACCCAACCTACGGCGCTGAGGCTTTCACTATTTGTGACCGTTGTAGGTCGGGTTAGCCCGCAGGGCGTAACCCGACACGGTGGCCAAACCGTCGAGTTACGGCGTTTTCGCGCCTAACCCAACCTACGGAGCGCGTGTGTTCATTCCTCCACGTCCCAATAGTCGGTGGCGCGGCTGATACGGCCGTCGCGCAGCACCAGGATCGCGACTCCGCGTACGCTCCATGCTTCATCTCCGCTGCCGGCACTCATGATCCATTCGACCGCGGCGCGCGCACCGCCGATGGTGATGCTTGCCGGAGTCACTTTGACGTCCGGCGTGCCGTCGAGAAACTTTTTCGCGAAGGCGCGGATCTCCTTTTCACCGGTCGCCAGATCGCCCGTCGCCACGTCTTCGTACACGCAATCGTCGGTGAAATAAGCCATCACCGCATCGACGTCATGGTTCGACCAGGCAGCGTAGTAGGTTTCGATCGTCTCCTCGGTGATTTCTGCGGCCGTCGCGCTAGCGACCCCGTTGCAGGCGATCAGGACTGAGGCAAGGGCGAGCACTAATGGATTTCGGAGCATGTTGTCTTCCTCCAGGACGCAGATGAATCCGGCGAGCTACTTATAAGCGACACCGACGTTGCCGATCGTCTCACGAGCGATGACGGTCTTCATGACCTGCGCCGTGCCGTCGCCGATCTGAAGGCCGAGCACGTCGCGCAACCGTTGCTGATGCGGCAGGTCCATTGTATATCCGTAGTGACCATGCAGCAGCAGGCAGTTCTGAATGATGTCGGTGCACCACTTCGGTCCCATCCACTTCACCATCGCCGCCTCCTTGGTGTGCGGCATGCCCTTGTCGCGCATCATGAGCGTGTTGTAGCACAGCGCGCGCACCGCAGCGATCTTGCTCTCGTGCTCGGCCAGCGGAAAGGTCGTGCCCTGAAATTTGGCCAGCGGCCGGCCGAAGGCTTGGCGTTCCTGGACATATTGCCAGGTCTCGTCGACCGACGCCTGGGCGGCGCCGACGCATTGCAGTGCAATCAGGATCCGGCTCAGGTCGAAACCGACCATAATCTTGGTAAAGCCCGTACCTTCTTCGCCGATACGGCAGGTTTCAGGAACTTCGACTTCGTCGAAGAATACCTGGCCGCGCCCGACCGGCTTGGTGCCGAGGTCGTTGAAGCCCGTCCGTTCGATCCCGGGCAGATCGAGTGGGACGAGGAATGCGCTCACGCCGTGAGCGCCCGCCGTATCCTGGTCGGTCCGAACCCAGAGCGTCATCATGTCGGCCTGTTCGCTGTAACTGACTGAGGTTTTTTCACCGGTGATGATGTAGCGATCGCCGTCTTTCCTGGCCTTGACGATCAGGTTCGCGGCATCGGATCCGCCTCGCGGCTCGGTCAGCCCGAGCGCGATGATCAATTCGCCGGCCGCGATTTTCGGTAGCACCTGCCGTTTCGTTTCTTCGCTTGCGTGCAACTCGAGGACTCCTCCGAGCAGCGGCGAGGTCATGGTCAGGTAGCTCATATTGAAATCGCAGTAGGAAATAGCTTCGCAGATCAGACCGGGGATGACCGCGGAAGCACCGATGCCACCATATTCCTCTGCCAGGTTCGGCGCGACGAGGCCGAGCGCACCCATCTCGCGCAACAACTCGCGGTCGATCGCGGGTGTGTTTTCGCGCTCTTGATATCCGTCCTTGAGCCGCTCCCGACCGAAACGTTCGGCAATCTCCTTGATCGTACGTTCGTCTTCCGACAGCCATGGAATCGTCATCGTATTTCCTCAACGGGTCTTCGTAACATGGAATCATAACCAATCTCGGACCGACAACCTTTAATTACTCGCAAACTTCGTGAATAATCGCGGTCCGTCATCGATCAGCCACGAGCAAGCGAGGTATTGCCATGCACGTCGGATACAGCGCGTTCTTCCAGAATCTATCCGAGGGTCTGAGCGACCACCAGATCTATCGGTATGCCTTAGAATTGGCGGATCAGGCCGAACCTTTGGGGTTCGACTCGATCTGGGCGGCGGAGCACCATTTTACCGAATACACCATGTGCCCCAACGTCGCCCAGTTCTTGACTTATATGGCGGGCCGGACAGAACGGGTGAATCTGGGTGCCATGGCCTACATCGTGCCTTGGCACGATCCGATCCGTCTGGCCGAGGAGATCAGTGTGCTCGATAACGTCTCGGAAGGCCGCGCGATCCTCGGTTTTGGGCGCGGCCTCGGTAGAGTGGAGTTCGACGCCTTTCGCCTCAATATGGGCGAAAGCCGTGAGCGTTTCGTCGAGTACACCGAGGCAATTCTGGACTCGCTCGAGGCGGGTTATATCGAGTACGACGGTAAATTCTACCGGCAACCGAAAGCCGCTATCCGGCCGGCCCCGTTTCGATCGTTCCGCGGCCGCGCGTATGCGGCGGCAGTGTCGCCGGAATCCGCGCGGATCATGGCGCGCCTCGGTATCGGTATTCTGATCATCGCCCAGAAGCCCTGGGAGACGACCAAACAAGAGGTCGAGATGTACCGGGAAATCTTTCGTGAGGAGAACAACGGTGCCGAGGCGCCCAAGCCCATCATCGCTGCGTTTGTCGGTTGTCACGAGGACGAAAACGTGGCTCGTGAGATGCGGGAAAAATATATCGGCCGATACTGCCGTTCGGCACTCGATCACTACGAGTTTGCGAACGCCGACCTCGCCAACATCAAAGGTTACGAGTATTACGGCGCGTTAGCCCAGAATATCAACAAGCACGGCATCGACGCGTTCGTGAATTTTCTTGCCGACCTGCAGATCTGGGGCACGCCGGACCAGGTGTACGAGCAGATGATGGACCATCAGCGCATGGTCGATGCCGGCGGCGCTATCGGTATCTTCAGCTACGGCGGTATGCCGCACGAAATGGCGAAAGCCAATCTCGGCCTTTTCGCCGAGAAAGTGCTGCCGCGGCTCAAGGCCCAGGATGTGGGCGAACACATCGGCGGCGCCGGGACACCGCTCGGCGTTGCAACGGCGTGAATTAGAGACTGATAGGCAACGCTAGCTTACTTCCTCGAACATCTCCAGCTCCGGATGGCCGATGTAGGTTCCTTTGGGCAAACTCGCCCGAGCGTGGGCCTTACGGAAATGCTCGGATTCCGTCCAGGCGTCGAAGGCGGGGCGGGACTCCCAGACCGTGTGGCTCGCGTACAGCACATAGTTTTCGCCGTCCGGGTCCTCGACATTCGAACTCCTGAGCAAGGCGAACGACCGGAAGCCCGGTACCTCCGAGAGGTAGGTGTCGCGTTCGCGCCAGATCTTCTCGAAGCCTTCTTCGAACCCCGGCGCTATCTTGAACCGATTCATCGCGATGAACATTTTGATCCTCCAAGCTATGAAACCTCTGCTCCATGTTGAAGCATACGACTACGGCCGCAATCGGGGCCGACTTACTTTTCTGCTTTTGGTATTAAGGAACCTCTGATTAATTCTGGGGCAGTCGGATTTTGAACGCAAGGCGGCGTTCCACGAATTAGTCAGAGGCTCCTTTTAATATTGTATTGTCGACCAAGAGCCCCTCGTTATCATATCGATAGTGCTCTTCGAAAATTATCCCACCCTGCTTGTATTCTCTGAATATTTTCACTTTTTCCGAGGCGTCGTAAATGACTTCGTAGTAGGTATAGAACTGAAAAACCTCTTCGTAGTTCTTTTCGGCAACGATGTCTTTCACCGCGCCTTCTTCAAAATACTCATCCGAATAGTAGGGCACACCTTCACGAATAAGCTCCGGGCGCGCCGAGACGGAAAGCGTGACTAAGCAGATCAACAGGCTGCAAAATGCCTGCTTCGGCATAACGGTCACCGCGTCCCGCCTACGAGCAGTTCGATACCCGAAAGCAGACGGTCGATCTCTTCGCGCGTGTTGTACATCGAAATGCCGGCGCGCAACAACCCGCCCTGGCCCGTGAGGCCCAAAACCTCCAATACTTTGACTGCGTAGAAGTGCCCATGCCATACCTGGAGTCCCTGTTCGGCGAGAAATCTGGCGATTTGTTCGGGGCGGCGGCCTGCAACGGAAATAGAAACCGTTGGTGCGCGGGGCTCGTCGTCGAAATCAGGCCCCCAGACTTTAACCCCGTCGATTTGCTTGACCTCGTCCGAATAGTAGCACGCGAGCTGCAATTCATAGCGATGCACGGCGCTCATCGCGGAGATGATCCGTTCACGCCGTGAATCACCCTTGCCCCAACCGGCGATGTAGTCGATGGCCGCGGCGACCCCCGCGATCGCGGCATGATTCAGTGTCCCCGTTTCGATACGATAAGGTGCCGTGCCTTTCTGGGTTCGCAGGCGATCGGTATCCAGTTCGTCGAGCAGGCCGGGGCGGCAATACAGGATCCCGACGTGCGGGCCGTAGAACTTGTAAGCCGAGCACAACAGGAAGTCGGCTCCGAGCGCGGTGACGTCGAGTGGAAGGTGGGCGGCGTAGTGCACCGCATCGACGACGAGGTAGGCGCCAACTGAGTCGCACAGTTCCCGCGCCGGTCCGATATTCGTCACCGTGCCGAGCGAATTCGAGGCGATACCTATTGCGACGACGCGCGTCCGTTCGTTGATCAGTTTTGCCAGCTCGTCGGTACGCAGACGACCGTCTCGGTCCATCTCGACCTCACGGACGATGATGCCGTCCTTTTCCAGCTGTAACCACGGTCCGCGGTTCGCTTCGTGGTCGAGCTGGGTGATGACCGCCTCGTCGCCCGGCTTCATCGTCCGCAGGAGTGCGCGGCTGAGGGAGAAATTGAGCGTTGTCATGTTCGCGCCGAAAGAGATAGTGTGGCCGCCGTCGGCGCCCAGAAAATCGGCTACCGCGTTTCGGGTGGCCGCGACGGCCGCGGTTACGTCGAGCGAGGTCGAAAACATACCGTCGAAGTTTGCGTTGCGCTCGATGTAACTATCGCTGATTGCGGCGAGTACCGTTTCAGGTGTTTGGGTGCCGCCCGGCCCGTCCAGAAAAGCGATCGGTTGGCCATTGACCTTGCGCGCGAGCGACGGGAAATCTCCGCGGCACCGCCGGCACGCTATTCCATCGTAGCTCATGGTCGTGTTCAGTCTCCAGATTTGTGCCGGCGAGCCGGCGCGCGATCCGTTCTGTTCTACCGGCCGCATAATGCGGTGGTAGGACGTCGAGGCGCAAGAGGCCCACGGGTTGGCGGGGCCGGTCAACGTCTCTATACTCGGTACCACGCCATCCGGCGGGCGGAAGAGCAATAGTGACGATACAAGAAGGAAGCGTGGGTCAACTCGATTTTGTCGAGCGCCACGGTCTTTGGACCGCAGAGCAGACAGCGGCGGCCGAACGGATTCGTTCCGAGATCGAAAAACACGACCTGCGGACCGTCCGCATCGCTTGGAGTGATCAACATGGCCTGGTCCGCGGCAAGAACGTCATGGCCCACGATTTTCTGCTGGCACTCCGGAACGGCGTCGATTTCCAGACCGCGACCCTATTCATGGATACCGCGAACAATCTGGTTACCCCCATGTTCAGCAGCGACGCGGGCCTCGGCATGACTTCGCTGGCCGGCGGACCGGACAGTATCCTGGTCCCGGATCCGACGACATTTCGTATCCTGCCTTGGGCAGAACGAACGGGTTGGGTGCTTTCGGAAATGTACCTCACGAGCGGCGATCCCATGCCATTCGATACACGCCAGGTGTTGAAGCGGCAGTTGTCCGCGTTGCGCGAGAAGGGCTACGATTACATCAGCGGTCTCGAGGTCGAGTTCTATATCACTAAGCTCGAGGATCGCAAGCTCTTGCCCGAGCAGTCGGGTTGGCCGCCCGATCCGCCCGAGGTCAGCGTCATTGCCCATGGCTTTCAATATTTAACCGAGACCCGGCAGGACGAGATCGCGCCGATCCTGGAGCTGCTTCAGGATAATCTCGAACCCCTGGGGTTGCCGCTGAGGACGATGGAAGACGAGTGGGGCCCGGGGCAATGTGAATTCACATTCGATCCGGTTCGCGGTCTCGCCGGGGCCGATAACATGCTGCTGTTTCGAACTGCGACGAAACAGATCTGCCGCCGGGCCGGTTATCACGCAACGTTCATGACCCGCCCCGCGCTGCCGAATTTCTTCTCCAGTGGCTGGCATCTGCACCAATCGCTCAGCGATACCGGGGGGCAGGTCAATATGTTTACGAATCGGGACGATCACGATCAGCCGCTGTCCGAGCTCGGTCGGCAATTCGTCGCCGGGGTCCTCGATCATGCGGTGCCGTCGTCGGTCTTCGCGACACCGACCATCAACGGGTACAAGCGCTTCAGACCGAACTCTTTCGCGCCCGTTCATATTACCTGGGCGCTGGAGAACCGGGCGGCGATGGTGCGGGTCCTCGGCGGTCCCAACGACAACGCCACGCATATCGAAAACCGGGCGGGGGAGCCGTGCGCGAACCCGTATCTCTATATGGCATCGCAGATCGCCTCCGGCCTCGACGGTATCGAACGCGGTCTCGATCCCGGACCACCCGAGGTGTCGCCGTACGAGTCGGATAAGCCGAAGCTGCCGGCGAGCCTCATGGAAGCCGTTGCGGCCTTGGCCGATAGCGCGCTCTACCGTCGTCGCTTCGGCGAAACCTTCATCGACTATATGCTGGCCGTCAAAAGATGCGAGATCGCACGTTTCTTAAACCATGTGAGCGATTGGGAACAGCGTGAATATTTCGAGGTTTTCTGAATGACCGAACTCTGGCGAATGCTAAACGCCGCGAGGGTCGGGACGTGAGCTGGCGCGGCAATAAGTTCGGCGCGCTTAGTGGCGAGGAACTCGATGAGTTCCTCCGCGGTCCGTGGATAGCGCGCCTCGCTTGTCTCAAACCCGACGGCGCGCCTTACGTCGTGCCGGTCTGGTACCATTGGGACGGTGACGCTTTCTGGGTAGTTCCGCGGGCCCGCTCCGAATGGGCGTTGTACATGGCCCGCGACCCGCGGGTATCTCTCGTGGTCGACGAACCGGAGCCGCCGATCCGCAAGGTGCTGTGTGAAGGCAAAGCCGTGGTCGTCGAAGAGCCCGTCGGCCCGATCCTGGACAACGGCGAGAAGTCCGTCTGGAACAAACTGGGCGAAGAACACACCGGGCCGCGATATCTGGGTGACAAGGCGGCGGAGTACCGTGGCTCGGTGAACGTCGAGCCGTGCTGGACATTCAAGATCGTGCCCGAGAAGATCACGACCTGGCAGGGCTTCGGTTGGCACAAACGTTATTTTCATCCCGAGTTGCATGAAAAAGACGGCGGGGGCGAGAGGTGAAGCGTGTTGGGTGCGCATGAACCGTTCCCGGTCAGCATCGAGCGGGAACAGGGAGCCTCGACTTTCTTTCTCACCTGTGATCATGCTGCTAATCGCGTTCCCGAATCGCTCGAGACCCTGGGACTCGACGCCTCGGATCTCGAACGCCATATAGCGTGGGACATTGGCGCGGCCGGTTTGTCACGGCAGCTTGCGCGCCGACTGGATGCGCCCCTGGTCCTACAGAATTACTCGCGACTGGTCATCGACTGCAATCGGCCGCCTGAGAGTGAGCAACTCGTCCCCGCATACAGCGAGCAGACCGCAATACCCGGAAACCAGGGGCTCGATGATGCCGCGCGGCAGGAACGGCACGACGCGATTTTTGCGCCCTATCACGCGACCATCCACGAACTCCTGGATCGTCGCGTTGAGCAACAGCGGCCGACCGCGTTCGTCGCGATCCACAGTTTCACCCCCGTCTATTTGGGTAACGAGCGGCCGTGGCACATCGGTGTGCTCTACGACAACGATCGGCGAATGGCCGCGCCGATCCTGGAGCACCTGCAGAGCGACGATGCGATCTCGGTCGGTGACAATAAGCCGTATCGGATCGATCGCAACGATTACGGCGTTCCGGTGCACGGCGAAGGCCGCGGATTGCCGCACGTGTTGATTGAGATCCGCCAGGATCTGATCGCCTCTGAGCAAGGACAGCAGGCGTGGGCGTCGCTCCTCGCGGACCTGTTGAACAAGGCACTCGATACCGTTCGCTAGCAGGTCAAGCAGGGACGATTTTTCGGCTCCGAGTCCGATTTTGGTATAGTCGCTTGCGAGTCGATAAACAACAGGTAACTACAATGAGTCAGAGCCCGTTCGAAGCCGTCCTGGCCAACGAGAGCGCAGTGCGCGAGGTGATGGGGAGTCCCATTGAAATTGCGCTCAAGAAGTCGCTCCCAAAGCTTGACAAGTATTGTCGAGAGTTCATCGAGCGCTCGCCGTTTCTCACTATCGGGACGGCAAACGCGGTAGGCAAGGCCGATGTGTCTCCGCGCGGTGGTCAACCCGGATTCGTATTGATCCTGGACGACACCACGATCTTCATCCCGGAGCGACCGGGCAACAACCGGGTCGACACTCTGGTCAATATCACGCAAAACCCGAACGTCGGATTGCTTTTCCTCGTGCCAGGCTTCGATGAAACGTTGCGCGTCAACGGTCGGGCGACGGTAGTGAAGGACGAGGCTTTGCTCGCGCAGTGCGCCGTTACCGGTAGGGTGCCGAAACTCGGCGTCTTGGTAGCGTTGGAAGAGGCCTACCTGCATTGCGCAAAAGCATTCCGCCGGTCGAAACTCTGGGAGACCGACGCCCGCCAGGCGCGCAGCGAAATGCCGACGCTCGGGAAAATGCTATTGGAGCAGACGGCAGAGGCGAACAAATCGCCCAAAGAGGAAGAGGTCCAGCTGCTCGACGAATTAGTCGAGGAAAGTTACCGCAACAAATTGTATTGAGCAGAGTCGACGCGGCTTTGACCCAAGAACATCCGATGGCAAAAACGAAATCGAAAATTCATAGCAACAAACTGCAGCAGAAACTTCGGCGTAACGTCGGCCGGGCGATTGCCGACTTCGCGATGATCGAGGCGGGCGATAAGGTGATGGTGTGCCTGTCCGGCGGAAAGGACTCCTATGCCATGCTCGAACTGTTACTGAGTCTGAAACGGAAAGCGCCAGTCGACTTTGACCTGATCGCCGTGAACCTCGACCAAAAGCAGCCGGGATTCCCTGAGCGCGTTCTGCCGCGGTACCTCGACGGACTGGGTATCGAGTATCACGTGGTCGAGCAAGACACCTACAGTGTCGTAAAACGGGTCGTTCCCGAAGGCAAGACGATGTGCGGCGCGTGCTCCAGATTTCGGCGTGGAATATTGTATTCGTTTGCAAGTAACCACGGCGTTACTAAAATCGCCCTCGGGCACCACCGTGACGACATCATCGAAACGCTGTTTCTGAATATGTTTTTTGGGTCCCGGTTGAAAGCGATGCCGCCGAAGTTACTCAGCGACGACGGCAGGAATGTCGTTATCCGGCCGCTTGCCTATTGCCGCGAGGCGGACATCGAAGCGTATGCTGAGGCGCGTGCTTATCCGATTATCCCGTGCCAGCTGTGCGGCAGTCAGGATAATCTGCAGCGCGTACAGATCAAGAAAGTGCTCGCCACATGGGAGCGGGAGCAGCCGGGGCGGTTGGAGAACATATTTCGGAGCCTGCAGTCGGTGTCACCGTCTCATCTGGCCGACACCAAGCTCTTTGATTTTCACGCGCTGTCAGGGGGCGGCGACGCAGCGAAAATCGGTGCCGACGCTTGGTTACTCGGCGGGGATCGAAAGGTCTCCTGAGCTTGTGCCGCCGAACTGCTCTCTGACGGCGCGCCGCAGAATCTTGCCAACGTTCGATTTCGGGAGTTCGTCGACGAATTCGATGTAACGGGGTACTTTGTACGGGGTCAGTTGCTCGCGACAATGCGCGATCAGATCCGCCGCGTTCAACTCAGGGTCGTTACGCACTACGATCAGTTTTATCGCCTCGGTGGTCTTCGCGTCGGCGACGGCGACGGCGATTGCGGCGGCGTCGGCTACCCCCGGATGTGACACGACGACGTCCTCGATCTCGCTGGGGTAAACATTGAAGCCCGACACCAGGATCATGTCTTTCTTCCGATCGACGATCTGAAAATAGCCGTCGTCGCGAACGAGGGCGACGTCCCCAGTGCGCAACCAGCCGTCTTTGTCGAGTACCTCGGCGGTCTCTTGTGGGCGCTTCCAGTAGCCGCGCATGACTTGTGGGCCGCGTACGTAGAGTTCACCCGGTTCCCCGGCGGCGGCCTCCAGTCCGTCGTCTTTGAGGACCTTGCATTCCGTGGATGGAACGGGCAGTCCGATGCTGCCGGTAAACTCTTCCGCGTCGAACGGATTCACGCAGACCACCGGGCTGGCCTCGGTGAGGCCGTAGCCCTCGGAGATGATCTTCCCGGTCACCGATTCCCAAGAAGCAGCAACCGCCGTTTGGACGGCCGTGCCGCCGCCGCTCGCATATTTGAGGTGCGAAAAGTCCACTTCTCCGATCTTTTCGTGCGTGAGCAAGGAGTTGAAGAGCGTGTTCACGCCGGTTATGGCGGTGAAGGGTACGCGCGCGAGTTCCTTGATGAAGCGGGTCGTGTCTCTCGGGTCTGTGATTAGGTAGTTCATGCCTCCGTGGACTAGAAAACTGAAGCAATTCACGGTAAGCGCGTAGATATGATACAGCGGCAGCGCAGTGATCATGATTTCCTGTCCGGTCTCGACCGAGTCCGTGAACCAGGCTTCGACCTGAAGCACGTTGGCGAGCACGTTGCCGTGGCTGAGCATCGCTCCCTTGGAGACACCGGTCGTCCCGCCCGTATACTGAAGAAAAGCGATCGCATCGGGCGCTATCTTCGGCGGGTCGAGGGTGGTTTTGGAACCCAGCTTCAGGATCTCGTTAAACGACTTGACTTCGATGTCGAAAGACCCGGTGAATTTCGGTGCTTCGCGCCGCGCGGCTCGGTTGAAGATCAGCGACTTCGGAAATGGGAACAGATCGCCCAACTCGGTCGTAATGACAGTCCGGAGCGGTGTGTCCTCGACGATTTCATGTACCGTCGAAAGCATGTTCTTGAACACGATAATGGATTGTGCACCGGAATCGACGAGTTGGTGGCGGAGTTCGCTAGCCCGCATATTGCATGAGTGTCGGTGATGCAGCTGCATATGGGTTTGATTTCGGATTGAAGCTATTGAGGTGGTGCGGCGAACGAGATTTTTGGTGTTGGCGGACGATTTTCTGTTTTTCGATCGCTAGCAAAGAC
>PVBE010421310.1_pt1 | contig 17594 bp, 12 predicted proteins | sample 1631181 | NCBI WGS metagenome assembly PVBE01 (sample SAMN08397723, study PRJNA350692) | Marine metagenome, whole genome shotgun sequencing project. | isolation source: water | place: Pacific Ocean | collected 2012-04 | reverse complement strand
GTTCACGTGCGACAACGGCGACTGCATCCCGCTGGGTTGGGTCTGCGACTTCGACAACGACTGCGGCGACGGCTCCGACGAAGCCGGTTGCGACGAATGCCTGCGGTCGGAGTTCCGTTGCGACGACGGGAGCTGTGTGTCCGAAGGTGCCGTCTGCGACGTCACCCTCGACTGCGCCGACGGCTCCGACGAGGCGGGTTGCCCGGTCGTCATCTGCGACGTTGACGAGTTCGAGTGCGGCGACGGCAGCTGCATCCCCGATACGGCCATCTGCAACGGAGCGACAGACTGCGCCGACGGCTCCGACGAAGCCGATTGCCCGGCCTGCGACGCGGGCGAGTTCGAGTGTGGCGACGGCAGCTGCATTTCGGATGGCTTCCTCTGCGACACCGACAACGACTGCGACGACGGGTCCGACGAAGCCGGCTGCGGCGATTGCGGTGCCGACCGGTTCACGTGCGACAACGGCGACTGCATCCCGCTGGGTTGGGTCTGTGACTTCGACAACGACTGTGGCGACGGCTCCGACGAGTCCGGCTGCGGCGAGTGCTCCTTGTCGCGATTCCGCTGCGACGACGGGAGCTGCGCCTTCGAGAGCGACGTCTGCGACGGCACCGATGACTGCGCCGACGGCTCCGACGAGACGGGTTGTGCTCCCTGAGTGAGCGCCGGGTCTGACTTCGGTCGGACCCGGCTGTCGTTCTCCTCTTCGCTGACCCTCGCCCGCTCCGTTGGTCTGGCGGTCCGGCCCGCCCCGAGCGGAGCACCGGATAGCCGACGGCTCGCGGTGGGCGATCAAGGGCAGCGAAGCGACGCTCCGCTCGGGGCGGGCGCGTCGGCGGCCACCCCGAATTCCGAGAGGAAGACGATGCGCCACCTTCGAACCGCGGCACCTGGAGTTCCAGCCCGGAGCCGGGCGCTGCGCTTGGGCACGTTCGTCGCGACGCTCGTCTCTGCCATTGCCACAGCCTGCGGTGGAGGAGGCGGTTGGGAAGACGACAGCTATCGCATCGGGCCGGGCGACGCCGGGGCGTTCACACCGCCCGAGGATGCCGGCTGGAACCAGCGCGTGCCGGAGAGGGGCGAGGACCCCTTTCCTGCGCCGACCGAACCCGGGCTCGCCGACGACGACCAGGACTGGCGATGCGACGCTCGTCCGGTGCCACCGCGGATCGGACACACCGAGATCGCGCTCGTCGGGGTCACCGAGTGCCTGGCGAACGAGGAAGCCGCGCTGCCGGGAGACGACATCTGGGTCTCGCCGGACGGGACCGGCGGCGGAGCTGATCGCACGGACCCACTGGGTGGGCTCACCGACGGCGTGTGCCGCGCGAAGCCCGGCCAGACCGTGCACCTGCTCCCGGGCACCTACCACGAAGGGGTGGTCGCCGCGTTGCTCGGCGATCCGGACGGTGCGCCGATCGTGATCCGCGGTGAGCCGGAGGAGGGCGCTCCGGTCGTGATCTCCGGCGACGGCTGGCGCACGCACGGGATCGCCCTCGTCGAGTCGGACAACGTCGTGATCGAGCGCGTCGAGGTGCGGGGCTTCACCGACTCGGGCGTCTACGCGCTCGATGGCGAGCGCATCGTGCTCCGGGCCGCGGTCGTGCAGGGAAACGGGCGATGCAGTGTCGACGAGGATGCCGAGGACGAAGGCTTCGGGATCAACCTGCTCGCGGTCGAGGAATACGTCGTGGAGCGCTCGGCTTTCGTGGACAACGGCCCATCACGCGCAACCGTGCTCGGTGCCCGCGCACTCGGCACGGCCGTCAACACCTTCGAGAGCTCCGGCATCGTTCGGGACAACGTGATGTACTACAACCGCGGGGCCGGGGTCCTCGTCGAGGACGGGCACGACACCCTCGTCGAGAACAACCGCATCGAGGCCAACTGGCTGCTCCTGGAAGGCGACTATTGGGATGGCGGGATCTGGGTCGACGGCAGCGTCGACGTCGAGCTCGTCGGCAACGAGATCCGCAACAACCACGGCGGCGGCGGAATCGAGATCTCGGACGAGGACGACGGCTTTCCGGCGCGGTCCGTGCGCACCGTCGTGCGTGACAACGTCGTCGAAGGGCACTTCGCCGGTGTTCTGGTCTGGGGCTTCGAGGAATGCCCGCCGCCCGCCGAGGCGATCTCGGACTACGCGTCGCTCGAGACACGCAACACGTTGCGCGACAACACGTTCCGCGGACAACCTCGGGACGTGTGGTGCGACCCGGAGTTCATCGGGGGAGAGGCGCCGTAATGTGCGGTGTGCAGGCGGCGCCCGATGCGCCGCCTGGCGGACCCGTTCGGCGGCCGATCGCCGCCACGCGTCCGGTCACTCCAGCGTCAGGATCTCGAAATCGGCGGCGATGAGGGTCCGCAGCTCGCCCTCCACGCCCACCGAGCCGGCTATGCGGACGGTCCGCCGACCGGCGGGTAGCGCGGTGTCCGTCGTGCCGATGTACTGCTGGGTGTAGACACCGTCGCCGGCGGTGACATCACCGCCGCTCGCGCCGTCGTCGTGTAGGTCCCAGCCTCCCTGGCTGATCGAGTCCTCGCGATCCTGTTCGCGCCTCAGACGCACGTTCGGTCCCCAATCCAGCGACGGCCCACCGGTGACCTCGGCCTCCATGACGGCGAGCGGGCCGCCGGCGGTGATCGGCGAGGGCGTGATGCGGGCCCGGTCGAACGACGGATGACCCTCCGCCGACACGCCGATCTCGAGCACGGCGAGCTGGTTGAGGCCGTCGATCCCGGTGACGTAGGCAATCCGGTCGCCGCCGCGGCTCGCCGTGCCCTTGTTGAGCCAGAAGCCGATCGTGAAATTCCACCCCGATGCGAAGGGGACGCGGGGCGCGCCGTCGCGACTCACATCGCGGCCGTCGTCGCCAAGAAAGACCCGGGAGCCGTCCGTGGCCACCGACAGGCGCGCCCCGCGGGTGTTCGTCGACCGGCCGAGATCGCCGGGAACCACGGTTGTCGGGGTGCCGCCCCACAGCGCCGACATCAGCTCGGAGCCGGCGCCGCGCTCGATCTCGTAGAAGAAGGTCTGCCCGTCTCCGCTCATCGCCGTCGCGAACACCCAGGTTCCGCTGTCGACGACCTGCAGGCCGCCGTCCCCCGACGTGAGCACGTGGATCACGTCGTGCTCGGGGCTGGGAGCACTCTCGTCGTACGTCGCCGTGAACGCGATCCGCACCCCGTCGTCCGAGACGCCGAGGTTCTCCGGGCCGGCGTCGTCGTGCTCCGCGAGCTTCGCGAAACCGGCCCGCCAGGCGGCGTCGCGGGTGATGTTCGGATCCTCACAGAAGCTGTGGATGCCCGGATCCGGATGGTTGGCCAGCATATACCGGATGCCCCGGAGTCGGGGGCTCGTGTCGGCGTGTGCCGCGAACACCGCCTCGACGTCGTCGCCGAGCCCGAGGTCCGCGTGGGCCACGACCGCGGACAGCATGGGCGTGCCCAGGCTCTCCAGCCAACGGGTCTCGCCGACAGGGCCCATGGGTCCCGCCTCTTCCCATCCCGCCTGGATGTGGACGAACCCGACCACGTCGCGGCCCCCGGTGTCGGCCCGGTAGTCCGCGGGCAGGTAGTCGCCGAGCACATGCTCGCCGCTGCCGAAGAACCCATAGAGATCGGCGGGGAAGAGCCGCTGCGCGGCCCACAACATCAGACGCGGGTGCCAGCCGAGCAGCTTCACCAGCGGGGAGCCCTTGCGCGGCGTGCGACGCTGGTCCCACTGGTGGATGTGTGGATCGAGGATGGGGAAGGTGTTCGTGGGCATATGGCCTTCGCGTGGGCCGGCGGCGGACCGGGGGTCAGGTCAGCGGCGGGGTGACGGGATTCGGATCGGCCGCCGGGCGGTGTCGTCGTCGAAGAGGGGCTCGACGAGCTCGAGCTGCGTCGCAAACACAGCCGGGTCGCTCGTCGGCGCTTCGCATCGCCCTCGTTCGCACACGTACGCCGTCGCCCGGCCTTCGCGGGCCACCTTGTGCTCCACGATGGGCACCGTGGTCGCGGCCCCCTCGACCGCGTCGACGGCGACCACCGCAGTCACGGTATGTGGCAGGAAGCGGCGACGGCGCTCCGCGAGCAGATCCTCGACCCCACTGTCCCCCTCGGGCACCACCACCACGATCTGCCGTGCCGTGTCCAGGTGGAGGTCGAGCGCCGCGAGCATCAACGGTGCGGAGCGACCGCGCCGTTGCAGCGTGCCGGCGAATGCGGCGAGCGCCTGCTCGGCCCCTTCCCGATACGTGTCGTCGAGCGTGAGCTCGGCCAGCCGGAGCAGGTTGAGGATCGCGACCGAGTTGCCGGACGGCTCTGCGCCGTCGTAGTCCGGGCGGGTCCTGGCGAGCAAGGGCTCTCCGTCGGCGGGCGTGGTGAAGTAGCCCCCGCGGTCGGCATCGGCGAAAAGGTCGTCCTGCTGCGCCTGGAGCGCGATCGCCTCGCGCAACCACTCGACGTCGCCGTCGGCTTCGAAGAGGTCCAGGAGCCCGGCGATGACGAACGCATGGTCGTCGAGGAATGCCGGCTGCCGAGCCTGGCCGTTGCGCCAGCTGCGGAGCAGTCGCCCGTCGGCGAGACGCATCTCGGCGAGCACGAAACGAGCTGCCTCGCGTGCGGCCTGGCGGTACGAGGCGTTGTTCCAGGCCAGGCCCGCGCGGGACAGGGCGCTGATCGTCAGGCCGTTCCAAGCGGCCAGGATCTTGTCGTCGAGGAGCGGAGGCGCCCGGCGGTCGCGCACCACGCGAAGTCGCCGACGTGACGTGGAACAGGTCTCCCCGAACGAGGCCGCCGAGTCGGACGACCGGGCCGCGAACTCCTCGAAGGGCACGGGGGTGTGCAGGATGTTGCGTCCCTCGAAGTTCCCGGCCGGCGAAGTGCCCCAAAACTCCCGCATCAGCGTGCCGCGTTCGTCGCCCAACTCCGCGTCGATCTCCGCTTCGGTCCAGGTGAAGTAATACCCCTCCTCCGACTCCCCATCCGGCCGCAGCGAGTCGGCGTCCGTCGCCGAGAAGAAGCCCCCGTCGGGGTGCCGCATCTCGCGAACCAGATACTCCAGTACATCGCGGGCGACCCGTTGGAAGTCGTCCCGCCCGGTCGCCTGCCACGCCTCGGTGTAGATCACGGCGAGCTGGGCGTTGTCGTAGAGCATCTTCTCGAAATGCGGCACCAACCACTCGCGATCGGTCGAGTAGCGGTGGAAACCTCCGCCGACCTGGTCGTACATGCCGCCGGCGGCCATCTCCTCCAGCGTGCGGGTGACGAGCGTCAAGGCGCCCTCGTCGCCGGTGCGTCGAGCGTATCGGAGCAGAAAGTGCAGGACGGCCGGCCGCGGGAATTTCGGGGCGTTGCCGAACCCTCCGTCGGTCGGATCGAATGCGGCCGCGAAACCGTGGGCCGTCCCCTCCAGCGCCGCCGGCCCGGGGAGAGCGCCCGCCATGTCGCGGTCGAGTGCACCCGCGATGCGCGCCGTCAGCTGTCGGGCGTCGGCGACGACGGCCTCCGGCTCCCGGGCGTAGGTGTCCGCCAGGTCCGTGAGGATCTGGAAGAGCCCGGCGCGATTCCCGCGGGCGCGCGCCGGGAAGTACGTCCCGGCGAAGAAGGGCTGGCGATCCGGGGTCAACACGACCGTCATCGGCCAACCGCCGCGCCCGGTCAGCACGTTGACGGCGGTCATGTAGATCTCGTCGATGTCCGGTCGTTCTTCGCGATCGACCTTGATCGCCACGAAGCGACGGTTGATCAGCTCCGCGACCTGCTCGCTCTCGAAGGACTCGCGCTCCATCACGTGGCACCAGTGACACGTGGAGTACCCGACGCTGAGGAGCACCGGCACCCCGCGCTCACGGGCACGGGCGAACGCCTCGTCGCCCCACGGATACCAGTTCACCGGGTTGTGGGTGTGCTGCAGCAGGTACGGGCTCGACTCGCAAGCCAGCCGGTTGGTGAACCGCGGCGCGCCCTCCGCATCGAGATGCTCGGTCCTGGGAACGTACGCCTCGCCTTGGGCGGCGGTGCAAACGTCGAGAATCTCGCCAAGGTGGCTCGAGGGCGCCTCGACCCCGGGCAGCGCAGGCTCGTGGTCGGGGAGCGTCGTCCACGGGCGATCGGTCGCGCCGGACTCTGCCGCGGGCGTGAGATCGACTGGCGGCGGGACCGGCGGGTCGTTCGCGGGCACGGGTGTCACGGGGGTGCGGCAGGCGCCCGTCAGGACCAACAGCAACACGGCGGCGAGGGCGCGCGTGGCGGAACGGGTACGCACCGAGGTGCGCGGCCATCGGAGCGGCGGCGGTGTCATCATCAGGGCCGAGGGCTGGAACGTGGTCGAGTCGTGTGTAAGTCCCCGACGCCGGTTGCACCAGTGAGCCGTTCCGCCGCGGCGATTGGGCGGTCGGCTGGGGCAGTATGGGGCCCGGCCACGTGGGTCTCCCGGGGCAGGGCGAACCATCTTCCCGTTGCGCGGCCAGTTGTGCTATCCCACGCGCAGATCGTCTTACGGAGTTCGCTATCCGCGGAGCGGCGAGAAGCCTTCTGGCCGCTTCCACACGCCAGTCGCTAATGCACCTTCGTTCCTCAACGGAGACCAACATGAGCACTACCGTGGAATCCTCGAGCCGCCGTCCCGCGCAGCGGAGATGGCTTGCAAATTCACTGGCTGTCGCCGTCCTCGCGATCGCCCTCGTCGTTCCGTCTCTCGCACGCGCCGATGACAGTGCGCCGGCGGACGACGGGTTTGGGGTGACCCCCGTCGGCAGCTTGTTCACGCGCTACGAGCTCCGGCGGAACTACGGGCCCGGCCCCGACGCCGCGTCGGACTTCGTGCGCTACCGGACCCGCTTCGGGCTCCGCACGGATCCCTTCGCCGTCAGCGACGGTGTCGACGTCACCGTGCGTTTCGTGCCCCAGGCGACCGGCTTCTGGCACATCGGCGGCTCGTCGCTCGCCGAGCCCGGGATCTCGTTGCACGAGGGCGCCACGGTGATCGAGACCGAGTGCGCACGGCTCGAGTTCGGCCGCTTCGAGATGGTCTACGGCGATCACCTGGTGATCGGCAACGTCGGTTGGCACCCCACGGGGCGCACGTTCGACGGCGGTCGCGCGCGCTTTTCGCTCGGCGACGCCGGCTCCTGGATCGACGTGTTCGCCACCGCCACCGAGGAAGGACTGGTCAGCGGTGGGGGCGTCGGCCCGCGCATCGGTGCCGGAGACATGTACTTCACGGGCGTCTACGGGGCGTTCGGCCCGTCGATCGCCGACGATCTGGCCTTGGACGCCTACGCCCTCGCTCGGATCGCCCCCCAGCGAGACATCATGGGGCCCGACCCGACGAATCCGGCGGGAGCGTCGGTCGCCACGCACGTCGACGGCGCCACCGAGCTCACCTTTGGCGCACGGACCCGCGGGAACGCCGGGGCCGTGGATTGGCGGCTCGAGGCCGGCGTTCAGGCGGGAAGTCGGGCCGGCGATCCCGATGCGAGCGTCTTCGGGGAGCAGTTCGAGGGAGAGGTCGGCGCCAGCTTCATCGGCGACAACCGTCTGCGCCTTGCCCTCGGCGGCTTCTTCGCTTCGGGCGATGATCCGGTCACCGCCGACAAGGACGAGGGCTGGAACCAGCTCTTCCCCACCGCCCACAAGTTCCTCGGCCTGATGGACGTCGTCGGTGGGCGCACCAACGTGTTCGGCGCAATGCTCCGGGTGCGGGCCAAGCTCACTGATCAGCTCACCGCCACCCTCGACGCGCACGAGTTCCACCGTCCCCAGGACACGGCCATCGAGGCGGGGCGTCTCGGCCTCGAGGCGGGGCGTCTCGGCCTCGAGGTCGACGCCGGTCTGGCCTATCGGATCGGCCAGGGCTTGACCGTGCGCGGACTCTATGGACTCTTTCTCACTGCCGAAGATTTTTCCGACGAAGATTTCCACTTCGCCGAGTTCGAGCTGAAGTTCGTGCTCCCCTGAATCGACGGTTTCGACCCCTCTCCCTATCGGGCGGCAACACGGTACCGCTGGCCGCCCCCACCCAACCCCATTGGAGATTCCCATGAGCCACAAGATGTTGGATCGACGCGAGTTCATCGAGCGCGCCATCGCCCTCGGCGCCGTCGCCGCGGGCGCGAGCACGGTGCTCGTCGCCTGCAAGAGCGGCGGGGGCGGCCTGGACTGCACCGACGTGTCCGGCCTGACCCCCGACGAGCTCACCCTCCGCGAGACCAACGCGTACGTCGAGGTGTCGACCGTCCCGGACAAGGACTGCACGAACTGCCAACTCTACACGACGGCCCCCGAGGGCCAGTGCGGTGGCTGCACCGTCGTCAAGGGCCCGATCAACCCGGCCGGGTACTGCAACCTCTGGGCTGAGAAGATCTCCTGACCGAGCCCGGTCGCCGACCGGACGCCGGCCCCGAGCCCGGGCTCGGGGCGTCCGGTCCCGTCCGCGTGCTGATCACCGGCGCCAACAAGGGCGTCGGCCGCGCGACCGTGGCCGCGATACTCGCGGCCCACGGCGATGCGTTCGTGCTGCTCGGCTCGCGTGATGCGGGTCGGGGTGCCGCCACGCGCGCTGAGCTCGTCGCCGAGCACCCCGCGTGGGCCGACCGGCTGGAGGTCGTCGAGATCGACGTGTCCGATGGCGCCTCCGTGGCGGCCGCCGCCGCGCACGTGTCGTCGCGCTTCGGCGCCGGTCCGCCGCCCCTGCACGGTCTGGTCAACAACGCGGGCATCGGACTCGGGGCCACCGACATGCGGACCGTCCTCGACGTGAACACCCGCGGACCGAAGCGCGTCTTCGACGCCTTCGTTCCACTGATCGATCCGGTCGGCGGGCGCATCGTGAACGTGGCCTCCGCTTCCGGCCCCAACTTCGTCGCGGGCTGTAGCCCCGCCCGACAGACTGCCCTCGTCGACCCCGCGATCACCTGGGACGACATCGAGGCGATCATGGCCGAGTGCCTCGACATCGCCGAACGCGGTGGGAGCTTCTCGGCCGCCGGGCTCGGTGACGGAAGCGCCTACGGCCTCTCCAAGGCCCTGCTCAACGCCGCCACGATCGCCCTGGCTCGCGAGCACCCGCATCTGCGGATCAACGCCTGCACGCCCGGGTTCATCGAGACCGACCTCACGCGGCCCTACGCCGAAGCCGCGGGCATGCAGCCGGCCGAGATGGGCATGAAGGCGCCGGTCCACGGAACGCAAGCCGCGCTCCACCTGCTCTTCGGCGAGCCCGGCGGCAACGGCTGGTACTTCGGCAGCGACGCTCAGCGAAGCCCGCTCGACCGCTATCGGTCGCCGGGCGACCCGCCCTACACCGGCGACTGAGCGCCGGCGTCGTCGGACGCCTGCTCACGGCGCCGGCATATGCTCCATGCACTCGGCGTCGTTTCGCGTGCGGTTCGCGACGCAGAAGTACCCGCGGTCGCAGTCCGGGATGCCCCGGCAACCGCTGTCGAGATAGGTGCAGCCGAACACGATGTCGGGACACGTCGACCCGTTGTAGAGCGGCACGCAGCGCCCGCTGGCTCCGTCCGTGCAATCCGCGTCACTGGCGCAGACCGCCGGGGCGCAGGTGTTCACCACCGAGCCCAGGATCCCGGCGAGGAGGCAGATGCCGCCGTCGGCGCAATCGGTATCCGTCTCGCACTCCACGTACCGACACGTGTTCTCTTCCGGGGGAGCCGCTCCCCCGCAATAGCCGACCTCGAACGCCACGCAATATCCCTCGCCGAGCGGGCCTCCCGCACACTCGCTGTCGTTGCAACAGCCACCGGGGAACTCGCCAGGGCAGGGGTGCATGCGCCGCGAGGGTGGATACGCGCAGAATCGGCTCCCCCCTGTGAGCGTCGCGCAGGTTCCGGCCCCGCACTCGTCGTCTTCGGTGCACGCGTGTCGATCGGAGTCATCGAAGCACGCCTCCGTCGGGTCGGTGTGCTCGACCTCGATCCAGGTGTCTCCGTCGCACCTCACCGTGATGCCGCCGCATTCGGGCGGATCGTATCCGTAGGCGCAGGTCGTATCGGCGTCGTCGCAGGGATCGCCGAGCGGGGACGTCGGGCCGTCCGGACAGGGGTCCGCGTCGCTGTCACGCGCGTCGCCCGGCGCGTCGTCCTCGGCATCCGTCGACCCGTCGCCTCCACCGGTCTCGGAGGTCACGTCGTCCCCGCCTTCCGGTGTCGGGTCGTCGCTGTCGTTGCATCCGTTTCCGACCATGAGAAGTGCGGCGAGCCCGGTCGCCACGAGGAGGGCGGGGTGGGGGCGTCGTGGATTCGTTCGCATGGCCGATTGTCCTGGGTTGTCCGTGGGTTCGCGCCGGCTGCCGCCTCCGATCGTCGGACTGCAGCGCGGGGGACCTTGCCGACGACGATCACAGAACCCTCGGTTCCGTTCAATGCCGGCGGCGCCCGCTACGCCCGCTGCGCCGCCCGCGGGAGCGCCCGCGCAGGCTCGAACTGTGGTATTCAGCGGCGGAGACGTCTCGCGCCATGTCCGGTGCGGGTGCTCGAGAGAAGTGCATGTCCACCGAGCCCACCCCCATCGTCGAGTCCACGCACCCGGAGGTCGTGGCGTTCGCTCGTGAGAGCGCGCGGGGCGCGGAGACTCCGAAGGCCCAGGCCGTGGCGCTCTACTACGCGGTCCGTGACGGGATCCGGTACGACCCCTACTCGTTCGACCTCACCTCGGAGCAGCTGCGCGCGAGCCACACCCTGCGGACGCGCCGCTCCTGGTGCGTCCCGAAGGCCGTCCTCCTCGCCGCCTGCTGCCGAGCGTTGGGCATCCCCGCCCGCCTCGGCTTCGCCGACGTCCGCAACCACCTGTCCACGGCCCGGCTCCGCGAGATGATGGGCACCGACGTCTTCGCCTGGCACGGCTACACGGCCATCGAGCTCGACGGTCGCTGGCTGAAGGCGACGCCCGCGTTCAACCGCGAGCTCTGCGAGAAGTTCCGTCTCCGACCGCTGGAGTTCGACGGCGAAACCGACGCCGTCTACCACCCCTTCGATCTCGAGGGGAACCGGCACATGGAGTACCTCCGCTTCCGCGGCGAATTCGACGACGTCCCGGTCGACGAGATGCTCACCAGCCTCGACGAGCACTACCCGGAGTTCACGCGACGCCTCGACGAAACCGCCGACTTCGACGCCGACGTCGAAGCCGAGGTCGGCGACGGCTGACGCCGCGGCTACTCCGCGGGCATCGGCATGGACGCCGCCAGGTCGTCGAGGATCGGGCAGTCGGGTCGGTGATCGCCCCGGCAGTGGTCGACCAGCTCTCGCAACGTCGACCGGAGACTCTCCAGCTCGCAGATCTTCCGCTCGATCGCGTCGAGGTGGCGGCGCGCCACGCGCTTCACGTCGGCGCTCTCCCGCCGCTCGTCTTCCCAGAGCGCCAACAGGTCGGAGACGTCGTTGACCGAGAAGCCGAGGTCGCGAGCGCGCTTCACGAAGCGAAGCACGTGGATCGCCCGCTCCCCGTACATCCGGTAGCCGTTGTCGGCGCGTTCCGCCGGCGGGATCAGCCCGGTGTCCTCGTAGTAGCGGATCGTCTTGGCCGGCAGGCCGGTCAGCCGAGCCACGGCGCCGATGACCATCTTCCCGCTCATGACGACGGCCTCCATCTCCGGAGCAAGAGCGCGTTGGTGACCACGCTCACGCTCGACGCCGCCATCGCCGCCCCCGCGAACATCGGGGTCAGGAATCCGAGCGCGGCCAGCGGGATCCCTACCATGTTGTAGACGAACGCCCAGAAGAGGTTCTGGCGGATCTTCCGCCGCGTGGCGCGGGAGACCGCGATCGCGTCCGCGATCAGCGTCGGCTCCGGACGCATCAGCGTCACGCCGGCGGTGTGCATCGCGACGTCGGTGCCCGTCCCCATCGCGAATCCGACATCGGCGGCGGCGAGCGCTGGTGCGTCGTTCACGCCGTCGCCGACCATCGCCACGACGCGGCCGGCGTCACGTAGCGCGCCCACCTCTCTCGCCTTGTCCTCCGGGAGAACCTCCGCGATGACCCGCGTCACGCCGAGCTCGCGGCCGACTGCGTCCGCCGCGGCGCGGTTGTCCCCGGTCAGCATCACGGTCTCGATGCCCGACGCCGCCAGGCGAGCCACCGCGCCGGGTGAGCCGGTCCGTAGGCGGTCGCCGACCGCCACACCCCCGGCGATGCGCCCTCCGTCGGCGACCCACATCACCGTCATGCCCTCGGCCTCGCGCTCGGCCGCACGGCTCGCGAACGCGCCGAGGTCGAGACCCCGTTCGTCCATCAGCCTCGGGCTCCCGACGACGATCTCTCGACCGTCGACCCGGGCCCGCACCCCTTTGCCCGGGATCGCCTGGAACGCCGTCGCCGGCAACGCCTCGATGCCTCGGTCGGACACCGCCCGACGGATCGCTCCGGCCAGCGGATGCTCGCTGCCGTGCTGCACCCCGGCCACCAGGGCGAGTAACGCGTCCGGCGCGTCGGCGAAGACCTCGTGCACCTCGGGCCGCCCCTCGGTCAGCGTCCCCGTCTTGTCCAATACGACCGTGTTCACCGCGTGCGTTCGCTCCAGCGCCTCGGCATCCTTGATCAGGATCCCCGCTCGCGCCGCCGCTCCCGTGCCCACCATCAGTGCGGCGGGCGTCGCCAACCCCAGCGCGCACGGACAGGCGATCACGAGCACCGAGACCGCGGAGATCAACGCCGCCTCGATACCCGCGCCAGCGATGAGCCAGCCGCACAGCGTGACGAGCGCAATCCCGATCACGGCGGGGACGAAGACCGCGGAGATCCGGTCGACGGTGCGCTGGATGGGGGCTTTCGTCGCCTGCGCGTCCTGCACCAGCGCCACGATACGCGCGAGCATCGACTCCTCGCCCACCCGCGTGGTCTCGACGGCCAACAACCCGTCGCCGTTGATCGAGCCGCCCGTGACCTCGTCTCCGACGCCTTTCGCCACGGGGAGGCTCTCGCCGGTGATCAGCGACTCGTCGAGCTGGCTCTCTCCCTCGACGATGCGGCCATCGACGGGAACACGTTCGCCGGGCCGAACGACGACGATCTCCCCGCGCCCGACCGCCTCCGACGGGATCTCGACCTCGCGATCGTCCCGACGGACGCGCGCCACCTCGGGTCGCAGTGACATCAGCGCGCGGATGGCCTGCGTCGTGCCGTGCTTGGCCCGCGCCTCCAGCCACTTGCCGAGTCGGACGAACGTGATGATCGCCGCGGCGCCCTCGAAGTAGAGGTGGCCGCCGATGATGAGCATGGCCACCGACAACGCGAAAGCGGCCGTGGTACCGAGCGCGACCAGCACGTCCATGTTGGCGCTGCCTGCCCGAACCGCACTCCACCCGCCGCGATAGAAGCGCGCCCCGGCGAAGATCTGCACCGGGGTCGCCAACGCGAGCTGCACCGGACCGGCGAGCATCCACTCGATGCCGAACGCTGCGAGCACCATCGGCGCGACGAGCGGAGCCGTCAGCGCAGCTGCGCCGGCGAGCATCCACAACTCACGCTGCGCACGACGATGCTCGGCGCGCTCCGCCGCCTCACGCTCGTCCGCCGCCGATGCCGCCCGCGTCGCTTCGAATCCAGCGTGCTCGACCGCGTCGATCAACGCCGCCGCCGAGACCGTTCCCGGCGTCACGGCGACCGTAGCGAGCTCGGTCGCCAGGTTGACCTGGGCCGACGCCACGCCGCTGACGCGCCGGAGCACCTTCTCGACGCGGCCGGAACAGCTGACGCACGTCATGCCTCCGACCTGCAGCCGGATGATCTCCGGTCCCCTCGCCGTGGTCGGCGTGCTCGGGTCTGTCGTCGCCTGGTCGGTGTTCATCGGTCGTCTCCCAGGCCCCAACATAACCCTTCCAGTAACTGGAAGGTCAAGGGTCAGCGCCCGTGCTTGGCCAGGGCCGCCTGGAACCGCCGGAACCGGGTGAGCGCGTACGGGATGAAGCGGAGCTTCTGAATCGGCGCCGTCGCCAGGGGCAAGGCTGCCATCGCGTACATGAAATCCGACAGCGGGATCATCGCGAACGTCCAGTCGACGAATTGCTCAGCGCTTGCCTGCGGCGAATCGGCGGCTGCCAGATAGCCCTCGACCAGCGTGGACACGTCGGCGCGGGTGTACTCGGGGTCGGCGATCGCGAAGTGGGGATCGTCGGGGAGCCCATGCCGCGTCACCGTCTCGGCGAAGAGGTTCGCGAAGTCGAACGCCGGGTGGTTCACGCAGGAGAACTCGAAGTCCAGCAGCCGGACCTCACCGGTCGAGAGCAGGAACGTGTTCCCGTGGTAGGTGTCGTTGTGACAGAAGTGCCGCGGCTCCGGGGGCACGAGCGCGCGGACATCGTCGAGCGTCGTCGGGTCGAGCAGGGGCAGGAGCTCCGCGCACATCGCCTGCTCGTGGGCTGGGAACCGGGCCCGTGCGTCGACGAGCGTGCGCCGAGCCAGGGGCGCCCATCGGGCGAACAGGCGGTCGAAGAAAGGCTCTGACGGCACCGCTGGTGTGGCCGCGTGCAGGCGTGCGAGCTGCGCGCCGATCGCGCGCAATGTCGCGGGATCGCCCAGGTCGTGGCGAGTCAGGGTGCGCCCCTCGTAGAACGCCTCGATCCGGTGGTCTCGCTCGTAGGCGAGACAGCGTGCGGCGACTCCCCGCTCCGCGAGCTCGAGGTACACCCGTCGCTCGTCCTCGAAGTCGAGCACCGCGTTCTCCTTGCCGGCCAGCCGTCGGTAGAGCACCGCGCTCGGAGCGGCTCCGGCGGCCTCGCATCGGATTCCCATCGTGAACGAGGAGAACCCCATTGGCGGCGCGAAGACGAAGTCCGCATCGTCGATGTCGCGCCAGGCGGGGAGTGCTGCTCGGCAATGAGCCAGGGCATCGGATTCGTGGAGTGCGAGCACGGGCGGGGGCTCCAGCAGGTCGGGGAATCTGGCCGAGGGCGACCCCGCCACTCTTGCCAGTCTCGAGGCGTTGCGGCTAGGGTTCGCCGCTGACCGAGCGGTGAAGCCCAGTGTTGTCCCAGTCGAAGTCAGTATTCCGCGTTGCAGCTCCAGGCGTCCTTTCGACGGTCGGCAGTTGCCGAGGTATGGCCACGACGAGCCCCCCGCGGGGCGAGGCTGCTGCGCCATGAGTTCTACCGGCAGACCGGCGCCAGAGGGCGGCTCCGCCGGGCGAGGCGGGCCGTGGCTGCCATGGGAGCGCGTGCTCCTGGCGGTGCTGCTGCTGAGCACTGCGGCGCTCTACCTATCGACGCTGCCGACACTGGCCGGTGACGACGGCTACGCGTACATCCTGGATTTCGATCGGGCCCAGCCGTACACCGAGTTCCTGCGCGTCACGGACATCATGCCCGAGGCGACGAACTACCGGGAGTTGGGGATCTTCCACCCCCACCACATCCTGACCAACGCGCCCGGCTACGTATTCTACCGGCTGTGGGTAGCCTGCGGATGGCAGGGCAGCTCGCAGGTTCCGTGGTTCATCGCGAATGTGCTGTGGTCGCTGGCAATGCTGGCGGCGGTCTACACGCTGCTCCGTCGGATAGTCTCCCGCGGAGTCGCGTTCACCACCATCGGCCTCCTGGCGGCGTCGACGGGGCTGTGGTCGATAGCAACGTCGGGCGAGGTCTACGCCAGCGGTGCCGCCGGGGCGGCCGTCGTGCTCCTCGCGGCGCACCGAGTCTGGTCGACGCCCGCGCCGAGCACCCGTGCGCTGGTCGGGCTGGGCCTGCTGCACGCCGTAGCGGCCCTGATCCACATCGCGAACGGCGTCCTCGCCTTCCCGATCCTCGTGGTGTTCCTGTCTCGCGCGACCCCGGGCGACCGTCTCCGACACCTGTTCGCCTACGCTGCGCCGCTCGGTGTCGTCGCGTGGTCGGTGGTGGCGGCGGTCGGCGTGTGGGGAGCCGGCGCGGACAGCGTGGGCGAGGTGATCGGCTACGCGTTGATGTACCCGATGCTGTCGGAGACGTCCAGCGCCATGGGCTGGGCGCAGCTTCCGAGGGCGTACTGGATGTTCACGCTCAACTGCGTCGACGTGCTGGCGTCCCCCGCGGGATGGTCGCAGTTCGTGTTCTGGACGGCGTGGGCGGCGACGGTGGTGGCCGCGGTGCGATCGTCGCTCGCTGTGCTGGTCGGGCGGGAGCGCACGGTGCCGCGCGCGCTCGTCGCCGGTCTGCACGACACGGCCTCGACCCCGGGCTTTGTTCTGTTCGCCGCGGCGGCGCTCGCGCTGAACATCGGGTACTTCGCGGTGACGTCGCCCTACTCACGTGACTACCCGGTGTTGCTGCTGCCGCTCTTCTCGATCCTCGCTGCGGCGGGCATCGAGGCGATGTCGCATCGCGTTTCGCTGTCGGCGCGCGCGCGAAACGCGGTCGCGGTCGCCTGGATCGCCGGGCTGCTGCTCCACAGCTGGCACCACGAGATCTCGCTGCGCGACATGACGCCGGAAGAGGTCCGGAGCCACATTCTGGTCTCCCGGGTTCCGGAGACTACCGAGCGAGACGTCATCTATCTCAGCGAGCGCATCAACCAACGCGAGAAGTGGTGGATTCACCACCAGCTCCGCCCTGCGGCCCGCGTCGACATCCTCACCCCCTACATTTTCGACACGGTTCGCGAGCAGATCGAGACCGTGACCGGCCACGGCGGCGCCGTGCACTTCGTCCTCTCGGTCGATCCGCTAGAGAGTGTCCTCGGGGAGGAGCACCCGGACGGAACCCGGATGAGCACCTACCGTGAGTTCCTCGCCGAGGTGGGCGCCGAGCCCGGCCTGCGAGTCCGGGAGTTGTACCGCGGGGAGTATGTGCCCAATCCCGAGATCAACGTCTGGTACTCGTACCGGTTGGCCGACACGATCAAGCTCTCCGTGTACGAGGTCACCGCCGCGGAGACTCCGCCGCCGGACCCCGACCGCTAGACCGGCGATCCGCCGCCCCGCCGTCCCTGGTGACGGAGCCGCTTCGCGATCCGCCGCTTGCGGCTGAGCGGGACCTTCTGCGCCTTGCGCGCTTCGGGATGGCGGGGGTATTGCTTGAGTAGGCCCATTCTCCCGCCGCCGGTGACCGCAGTGGCTTCTGGCACGTCGTATCGGTCGGACACGGAGTCCGCCAACCGCCGTCGAGGCGGCCCCGGCGGCCCCGTCCGGGCGGCGAATCGAGTGCTCCTGCTCAACCCGCCCGGATCCCGACCCTACCAGCGCGACACGGTCTGCTCTTCGGTATCGAAGGGGCAATACGTGCTGCCGCCCGGCGACCTGATCCTGCTCAGCGGCGCCTTCGATGCCTCGACAGAGGTCGACGTGGTCGACGCGCTGGCCGAGGGGATGACCTTGTCCGAGCTGGTCATGCGCGTCGACCCCGGGCGCTACGACGGCGTTGTCGTGCAGTCGAGCTCGGGATCCTGGCCGGAGGACCGCGCCGTCTTGCGGTGGTTGGCCGGTCGTGTGCCGGCCCTGATCCTGAACGGAGATCACGGGCTCAAGCACGCCACGGAGGTGCTCCACGACCGGACCCTGGGGGTGGACGCCATCGTCAAGGACATGCTCGCCGCCGATCTCGCGGCCCTGATCGGTGGCGCCTCGGGCCCGGTGGCCGGGCTCGTCCGCCGCGTTGGCGACGAGATCGTCATGCC
>PVBE011323749.1_pt1 | contig 17595 bp, 15 predicted proteins | sample 1631181 | NCBI WGS metagenome assembly PVBE01 (sample SAMN08397723, study PRJNA350692) | Marine metagenome, whole genome shotgun sequencing project. | isolation source: water | place: Pacific Ocean | collected 2012-04 | reverse complement strand
CTGTCATCGCCTTCCAATGAGGCGCTGAAGAGCTCCAAGGCCCGCTGCGCATCGCCCAGGTGGTCCCGGTAGAGCGCGGCGGCACGGCGCATATACGCCGAAGCCTCGACGGGGCCTGAGACCCCCTCGATGCAAAGCTCGTAGAACTTCGCTAGACCTTGAGGATCCCCCGACTCCGTCAGAGCTGCCTCGAGGGCATCTCTGGCTTCGCCGTTGTTGGGATCGGTTGAAACAGTGTCGAACAGTTCGCGAATGCGCTCCATCATGAACGTCGCCCCACGAAAGAAGTAACTGATATGAGTGGCTTACAGGGCATTTACGCCCCATCTGAGGAGAAACCCGATTCCCCCCAGCCACTTCATGAGATCGAATAGCCGAGTTTATACCACGGGGAACCCGTGATCACTCGTGATTTGGTGTCTTCTTGAGACGGTTTTTATCGCTGGGCCTGAAGCTCGGTCAGGATGGTGCGAACGAGTTCCAATCGGAGGGGATCCTCCGCGGCCGTTCGGGCCATCAAGTAGCGCTGTAGGGCCTGGGCGGCGGGCTTGGATTTCTTCTGGTCGCGGAGCGTCAAACCCAAGTTGAAAAGCGTCCCGGGATCCCGGGGATCCACTTGCTGCGCACGCTCGAATTGACGCACGGCATCTTCGAGGCGGTTCTGCTGGCGATAGGCGACGCCCAAATCTCGATAGTTTTCGACGGAGCGGGGGTTGTTCTCCACCGCGTTCTTGAAGACCTGGACCGCATGGGAATGCTTTTCGAAGCGCAGATACAGGTTGCCCAAGGCGTTATAGGCCTCGGGGCGCCAGGGGTCATGCTCGATGGCGCTCCGATATGCCTCTTGGGCGCGATCGAACTGCTCCAGGTTCTCGAAAGCGTAACCTTGGCGAAAATGGCTCTCCGCGTGGTCTTCCTTGAGAGCGACACTCTTGGTGAGGGCCTCGTTGGCCGGCGCCCACAGCTTCTTCTTCGAGAGGGTGAAGCCCAATTGGTAGTGATACTCGTACTTCTGGTTCGCCACCTGAATCGCGGCCCGGAGGGCAGTCTCCGCCCTGTCGTACTCACCCAACTTCTGAGCAAGCACCATCCCCTGGTAGTAGAGGGCCCGGTCATTGGTCGGATCCATCGCAGCGGCCTCCTCAAAGACCTTCACGGCGTCGCCCATGCGGTCTCGCTTCACCAGCTGAAGACCTTCGTTCATGAGTCGAATCGACTGGTTTCGCTCCTCGTGACAGCCGGTCAATGAACCGATCGCCAAGAGCGCGCAGAGGCTCGAAAAAATCATGCGATTCATGGGCGTCCCCACCTTTGGTTTACTGCGTCCCCTCGGAGACGAAACGACGTAGCACCCGGCCCAATGGCAGTCAAGCAGACGGGCTCGAAGCAATTGGGGCCGATACGTCGTGGGCGGGACTTCACAGGAAGCCGAGCTTGGGGCTCTCGAACGAGCCCGTCGCTGAAAGGGAAGAGTGTGGGGGACGGGGGCCCCGGAGCGGGGCGGTGAGCAAGGCCGAGCGATCAACCGGCCTTGAACAGGAAGGGGTAGTTTACGTTGACGAGTCCGCCGCCCTTGGGCGCCGGGAATCTCCACCGCTTCACCTTGCGAACCAGACAGTTTTCCACCTTCGAGTTCTTCATCGTGGTCTCGGAGACGGAGGCTGCGATGACCTTACCCTGTCCCGAGATGACGAACTGGACCTTGATCTTACCGGCGAGATCACGCTTCTGGTTGAGCTCCTTCTCGTAGCAGTAGACGTACTCGTTCCGGTGTCGGCGAATCACACGCCGAATGGTCTCCATATCGAGGGCACCCACCACCGTGGGCTTGAGGGGCACCACCTTGGGCACCTTGCTCTTGCGCTTCCCCAAGCGGCTCGCGCCGCTGCCATATCCGCCGCTACCGCCGCCCCGACCCTTGGTGCCGACGTTACCGACGCCGATGGACGAATCGCCGAAGCCGCCGCCGCCGCGACCGGAACCGGCCAAGCCCAAACCGCCGAGACCAGCGGCGGCGCCGCCCTTGTCTCCCGTTAGATTCCCGAGGGCGCCGATGGCGTCGCTGCCGATGGCACGATCACTGTCGCCCCAAACGGAGCTCAACTGCCCCTCCAATTGGTTGAAGGCCGTCTGTGCGGTGTCGATGGCTTCCTGTTTGGCGCGCTCACGCGCGAGCTCGATTTCAGCCTGGTCGACGGGCCCCTCCACCTGGAGCTTCTTATTGGTGTCCTGGGAGTTCTCGTCGCCGGCCTGCCCTTTCTCGTCCTTGGCGGCCTGCGCCTCCTCTTTGAGGCCGGACATCAGATCATCCAGCTCCTTTTGGATCTCCTCCTCCGGCTTGATGAGGAAATCGACGAAGCGATTGTCCATATCGAAACCATCGAGGGAGAGGCTACCGGCGGCCTCCGGGATGCTCAGAACGATCAAGAAGAAGAGGGCGTGGAGCACCGTGGCCGAGAGGAGGTATCGGAGAAACTGCGGGTCCAGATAGGCAGAGAAGCCGGCCCGTCCGATGGAGCGCGCCGCGGGCACCGAGTTCACCAAGAAGGTGATGTTTCCGAACTTAAGTCGGCAGCGGCCCCCGGGGGGCAAGCTGAGCCCCTTGCTCCGGGTCATGGCCGACGCTCCGAGCTTTCCACCGTTACGGAGATCCTCGATCGCGTCCACCCGCCCCTTGGTCATCACCTCACCGTCAACGGTGTCGGGGATGTTGACCACCATCGCGTCACCGGCCATCTCCGCCAGGACGTAAGGGTTGTCGGGCAGAAGTGTAGGCTTGGCGAAGTGGTCGACACCATCGGCGTCGCCGATGGTGTAGCTGCCCATCTCGGTGAAGTGGCGTACGTCGACGACGGTGCTGCCCCACAGGGTCAGAATCTCGAGCGCCCGCTGACCGTCACTGGCCTCCTCTTCGTCGAAGAGGGGTACGTTGACGACGGGTGCGCGCCGAGCTTGACCGGCCGCCGCGCCCCCCTTCCGTTGGCCGGCGATGGTCACCACGACGGTGACCGAGCCTAACTCAACGCGGTCGTTGCTGCTGAGCCGCTGCTTCGTGACCCGCTCGCCGTTAACGAACGTGCCCGTAGTGCTTCCCAGGTCGAGAATAAAGACGTCTTGAGGGCCATTGACCTCGACCACGGCGTGCATCCGCGAGACCTGCTCGTCATCGATGCGGACGTGCGAGGACGACAGCTTGCCGATCTTGATGGTGTTCTCGGTCAGGATCTCAGTCCTGACGAGTTGCTTACCCTCGTAGATGTCGAATTTGATTGGCGTAGTTGCGGTATCCATTGATTCCTCTGGAGGGCCCGAAGAGTAGGCTCAGATGTCTTCGGCAGACTTGAGCATCTCCGGCAAGAAGTTCTCACGGATGCGAATGAGGCTGTTTTGCTGGCGATTCTTCCGAGAGTTGATGAACTCCCCTTCCGGGCGAACGAAAGAGCCTTCCACCACGTCGTCTTCGAAGTCGTACTCAGTGACCTTCTTGTAGACCACTCCCGGGTTGTCCGGATCCACGAGCACCTCGTCGGCGTCCTGTGCGTAGGCGGCACCGGCGACGGTCAATGTCAGCCCGAAGGCGAACAGTATACCGATCAAACGCATCATCACTCTCCTCACTCTGGCGAGGGTCACCCCAATTGCCGAAGTATAACGGGGTCTGCGCTGCGCTCCAACCCCTGCTGAACGGTCAGACACCAAGTGGGCATGAAGGTTCCCGAAAGCACGAAGTTTTTTTCGTTCTTTCAAGTTCCGTCAGCCGGCTTCGCCGGCGTCTTCTCCTGGGCTTTTGCTTTCGCCTCTTGCTCCTTCTGCTTACGGAGCATCTCTTCCATCATTTTCTGATTCTGAATTTGAATTTGGATCGCCTTCAATCTCGCCGTGGCCTCTTTGCGCACGTCCGCATCGTCGCGCTCGATCCGAAGGACAGTCTCGAACTCCGACCGCGCTTCGTCCAACTTGCTGGCGTACTCTTGGTAGAGGATGCCGAGGTTGAAGTGCGCCACCGTGTGCTTCGCGTCGGCGGCGATGACCGCCTTATATCCCTTCTCCGCCTCGTCGAACCGCTCTAATCCACGGGCCGCCACGGCTCGGGAGACCTGCGCCTGGAGATCCTTGGGGTGAATCTTCACCGCCAAGTCGAAATGCCGATAGCTCGTCTCGTAGTCGCGATAGTTAAAGGTCAGCGCGCCCAGATTCATATGGGCCGGGAAGAACTTTGAGTTTGCGGCGATGGCTTTCTCGAAGGAGCCCAAGGCCAAGGTCAACTCGTTCTGTTTTAAGAGAACGAGGCCCCGCGTATTGTGCAGCGATGCTGATTTGGGATCCTTCTTCAACCCCGCGTCGCAGACCAATTTGGCGAGCTCGAATCGGCCGGCGTCACGAAAACGTCCGAGATCGTAGTAGACCAACGCCAGAACTTCGTACGCCTTTACGTTGGCGTTGTTCTCTTTGAGGGCGGCGCGGACATGCTTTACGGCACGGGGAAAGTCCCGCCGGTTACGGGCATCGTGGGCCATGTTGAGGTGCGCTTCACCATTGAGCGGCTCCACCTGAATGGCGCGTTTAAAGGCCGACATCGCCTCATCTCTGCGCCCCTCGGCCAATTCAAGGCGGCCGATGTTGACCAAGCCGTCTCCGAAGGCTTTCCCCTTCTCCGATGACCGGGTGTACCAGGTCCTCGCCTCGTCGAGGTTACCCCGCTCCTCGTACATCGCGCCGATGTTGAAATAGGCCGCGCCGAAGGCGGAGTCCTCCGAGATAGCGTCCTCGAAAAGGGATTGAGCGCGCTCGTAATCCGGCGAACCGCCGGCCCCATTATAGGCCTTGACCCCGGCCTCGAAGAGGGCCTTGGCCTCCTTCTTGACCGCCGGCGGCTTGGGCTTGGGGGCATCAGTCCCCGAACCGGGAGACATGTCGCCATCTCCGCCGCCGTAGCTGTCGCCCATGGACTGGGGGCCACCACCACACGCGGTGACGAGGGCCGATACGGCGCAGAGAAGCAGGAGCCGAGTAAGGATGTGATTCATCATTTGAGCTCCTCCTCTTTCGGCAATTCTGCAATGAAGTCTTGGCGGACACCGGAGCGACTGAAGTGGTCAGCACGCGTTCTCATCTCGGCGTTCGAGCGGTACTTCCCCGGGTCCAACTCGGCCAATTGCGTCTCCGCAGCCTTGGTCCAAGGGTTGAACCACTTGTACTGCTGGGCCACCTTCAGGCAGGCGACATAGCCGGAGATGGCCTTGCTGCGGAAGACGTCGGACTGGTCGCTCATCTTGCCCTTGAAGACCTCCACCTGCTCCTCGTCGAACGCCTTGGGGGCGGGGTAGTTGTAAACGTCATCGGACAAGAGTTGGTACAGCTGCCCCGTGCGTCCCAGCGCCGCAATGGCCCAGTTGGGAGAGCGCAATTTGATGACCTCGGCGTAGATCTTCTCGCCGGCGGCCACGGCGAGGCTGCGCTCGAGGATCTTGTCCACCATGGTCTTGATGAACTTGTTCAGGTTTCGATAGCTCTTCGCCTTCAATCTTGTCCGATACCGGATATCGATATAGACGCTCTCGCCCATCATGAAGCGCGCTTCGGCCACTGCATGGCGACCCCCGGTGAGGGTCTTCTTCTCGGCGTCGCTCAGCCCTAGAAAGGTTTTATATGCCTTCAAGTACGCCTTTTGGGCGGGCTTGTTGAACTTGTCAAACGAGCCCCAATCGATGCGCTTCCGCTTACTCCTCGGGGGCAAATAAGGCTCCGCCTGCTTGAAATAGGCGTTCCCGATTCGCGTGTGCGCGGCCAAGACCAGGTCGAGTTTCGCGGACTTATTATAGACCTTCAGGAACTTGCGGTAGTGCTTGATGACCTTGGGCCAGTCACTGCGTTTTTGGTAGATGCCGCCGATCTGAAAGAAGATCTTCGCCGCCTTCTTCCGGTCCTTCTTCCCCACCAGCTTGATATAGGCCTGATAGTTGGAGATGGCCCGGTCCAATTGCCCCAGCCCCTCGCGGAAGACCGCCGCGTTCTGAAGGGCATCCTTCGCCTCGGGCTTCTTGGGGAACGCACTGGCGTACGCCTCGTAGGCATCGCTCGCTTTGCTATAGGTGGCCAGCGCGTGCAGGTTCCCGGCGATTTGGAAGAGCGCCTTGGGCACCAAGTCACTGTCGCTCACGTTGTTCACCAGCGCCATTCGCATCTTGATGGCCTGGTCGATCTGCTTCTCACGCTCGTAATTGAGCGCTGCGTTGTAGAGCGCCTTGTCGAGAGACTTGGAGTTCGGTGAATCTTTCGCATAGCGCCGAAAGCACTTGGCGGCCTCGATCCACCGCTTGGAGGCCTCAATGCCCGTGCATTTCTTGAACGTCGCTTGCTGCCGGAGCTTGATCAGCAGGGCGTAGAAGTCGGGGTCTTGGTTCCGCGTGTAGAGCCTCAAAAAGGTCTCTACCTGGGTGTTCATGGCGTCGAAGTCCTTCTTGAGATTGTAGGTATCCAAGAGGAGGTTCGCCGCGATGATGGCCAAGCGATGCTCGCGGTGCTTTTCGGCGATGTTCTTGAAGCGCGGGATCGCCTCGCTGAACTGATTAAAGTCGTAGTAGACCCGCGCCGCGTTGTACTCGATGTCCACCAAATGCTGGCTGGCCTCGACATACTTGGAGTAGACGTCACAGGCCTTTAGGAAGCGCTTATAGTCCTCGGGAATGGGCTTGGCCGCAGGGATCTCCGCGCTGACCAGGTCGTCAGGCTTCGTCCCTCGACTGCTCTGCTTGATCTCCAATAGCCGCTGGTAGGCGAGCACAGAGCCGTGGGCGGCGTCCTTGATGTGCTCCCCGTCAGGCTGCATCTCCACCACCTTCTCGAAGGTCTGGGCCGCCTCTTTCCACTTCTTCAGTTTGTAGAGCAACTCGGCGAAGTAGAACGTCATCATGTAAGCGTCATCGCTGTTAGGGAACGTCCTCACGTAGTCCCCATACAGTTGATAGGCGATGGCGTAGTCCTCGTCGGAGTTCGTCTTGTCCGCCTGGCGGTGGTAGGTGATGGCCATGGTGCGCAATAGCTCGTCGATGCGCGCTCGGTCTTTCTTCACCCGCTTCGGCTCGGCATCTTTGGCGTCCTTTACGGTTCGCCAGAGGGATACGAGCCGCTTCAACTCCTTCACCGCCCCGACCTGCTCGCCGATGTTGCGAGTGTTTGCCGCGATGGCTGTCTGGAAGCTGACCACCCGATAGCTCTTGGTCTGGACCTTAATGAGCCGCCGATAGAGTTGGTTCGACTTACCGAATTGACCCGTGGCGCTGTATCGATCGGCGAGCTTCTCGGCCACATCCAGATAGTTGTCGGGGGATACCTTCCGAAAGAACGAGATCGCCTTAGCCGGCTTCGCATCGGGGATGTCGGCGTAGGTCCGCACCATATCCCGCAGCGCCTCACGCTCGAGGGTGAGGCGATTGCGGCCACCCCGCTTTTTTCGGCTGTAGTCGAGCACCCCGATGAACCCACGCAGTGCGCTCTTGAACTGACCGATGTTGTACTGACACCACGCCAACTTATAGAGGGCGTAACCGTAGACGTCGGAGTCCTTATAGTTCTTGACCACCTTTCGGTAGGCTTTGAGAGCTTGGTCCACCTTCCCGTCTTCGAACAGAATCTCACCGAAGTTGAGGAGCGTATTCGGTACCTGAATGGACTGGGGGTACCGCCGGATGAGAGTGGCGTAGATCTTCTTGGCCGCCTCGGGGTTGTCCTTACGCTGGTAATTGAAGCCGAGCGCAAAGAGCACCTGGTCCAATCGCGGATATCGTGGGTGGTTCTTGACGATGTGCTTGTAGACCTTGATCGCTTGGTCACGCAGATTGCCGGACTTGTCCAGCTGCGCGTTGCGCTTGTCGATGCAGATGTCCTCATCGCCGTCCCGTTTGACGGCCTCGAGGCACTTCTCCTCTCGATCGTATGCTTGGAGAGTGATGGCGCTCGCGCGCTCCCAGTACATCTCCGAGAGGCGGTACAGGAGGTCCGGCTTCGACGGATCGCTATTGGGGGTGTTCTTGATGAGCTTCATCAAGATCTGGAAGGCGTCCTTCCACTTACTCTCCGCCAGTTGCCTGGTCTTCTGTCGAACGAAATGCTCGCCGCCGAGCATCGGGCCCTTACGCTCGTCGGTCTTCTTGGCCGCCGGACCGCTGACCTTCGGCTGAGCCGCAGGGAGGAAGCTCTTCTTCTTCGCCTGCGCGAAGGCGCTCGCCGGCAGGGCCATCAGGCCGGCGGCGAACAGGAGGGCTGAGAAAGCTACCGTGCGCCTCATCGGCCACACTCCGATTTGATGGTGTAGAGGTAGTAACCGAGTTCGTCACGCCAGTATTCGCCGCGAAACGGCCAATACAGGTGCTCACTGTCGGTGGCGTACAGGCTGCCCTTGCGTCCTCGCTTGTTGGCGTTTTGAGCGCCCAAGAGACGACTCTCCAAGACGCCCTTCTCGGCCACGTTGACCTCGAACTCCACCTTGAGGGCCTGGCTGATCAAATTATTGAGCTCGTCCACCACGCGCTTCAGCCGCTGCTTGGCCAAGGAGCCCGCCTCATTGACGGCGATGGATTTGATGATCTCGGTCTCTTGGACTACGGCGCTCGCCAATTGGCTGCGGGCCCAAGTGGATTTGGAGTTGGAGATCAGCGCGATCTCCCGGTCTAACTCACGGACATAGGCGTTGATGCGCTTGAGCGCCTTGTCTTGAAAGGCGGCGTTGAGAATCTGACTGACCCGAGGAGAGATGGCTGCGCCCGAGTCCTGCAGGCGACTCAGGAACTGATAAAACTCCGTGGGGTCGGCGAAGGACTCCACATAGCCCTTAATCTCATCGCGGAGCGGCTCGTAAGTGACCCGAAAGCTGTTAATGGCGTCCCGCGTCTTCCCGTAATTGCAATTGGCGAAGAAGGTGACGGCCTCGAGGATCCCGGCTTCGGGCATATACTCATCACTGAAGAAGGGAGAGTTGAGGGTGTGTAGATTCCCCAGCGCCTTCTCGTGGTTATTGAGCCGAAAAAAGGTCCAACTGGCCTCGAAGAGCGCGTCCAGCCAGAGCACGCTGTCGAGGGGGATGCGGTCGTAGTACTTCACCGCCGTGGTGAACTGGCCGGTGCTGAAGAAGACGCGGGCCATACTCAAGATGGCCAGCTGATTGAAGTACCTGAGGTCTTCGGTGAGCTCGTCGGCCTCCACAGTGGCTCGTAGGAGATCCTTGAAAGCGGCCACCGCCGGCTTGGGCTGCTCTTGGCGAACGTGGCTGATGCCCTCCAGAAACTTGGCCTTGGGAAAATACCGGCTTTTGACGCCCACCTTCTTCAGGTGCTCCAGGCCCGTCTTTACAGCCCCTCGCTTATAGTGGTGCTGACCCACGAGGAAGCTCACTTCGCTCTGGAACTCGGCGGGGCAATCCGACGGGCGATAGGTGGCGATCTTTTCGAGGAGGCCCGGATCGCCGGAGATCTTTCGAGACAGAAAGTAGAGCCACTTGCAGGTGGCCTTGAAGTATCGATGGTCGGCACCCGCCTGCACCACGCGGTCGAAATAGATCAATGACGCCTGATAAAGCCCGAGCCGGTAGAGCGTCTTGCCCAAGGTGTACTCGGCCTTCTGCTCGTAGGGCGTGACCGCCTGCTCGTTTCGACTCACCAACCGGTAAAGGATGAGGCTGGCGCGCAAGAAATCATCCTTCTTGTAGGCCTTGAGCGCCTCCTCGAGTTCGGCGGCGGCCTCTTGATCGGCCTCCACGTCAACCGGTGCAAAGCTCAGTTCGTCCTGGGCCCAAGCGGGCGCGATCGGAAAGGCGAGTAAGACGGACACGAGGGCAAGACGGCGGGCCTGCATGGACGATTCCTTCACGATGGATGTGTGCTCATCGTCTCCACCACCTCGGCGAGTGGGTCGATTCGCGCACCTCCGTCGATGTACAAGACGGTCAAAACGCTTATACGAAGCGCTCTCCGTGAAGGCAAACACAAATCCCGCGCGCGAGGGTTTGGTGGATTGATCCTTGATGGATCGGGGCCCTGGCCCGTAGAGTACCGCTTGACTGGCGTGATTTGCCCGCTAGGATGGCAGCGCTTCGAGTCCAGACTGCGAGAGATTCATGGGTGTAATGAAGATCGTATTAGGGTCCGTTCTAGCTTTGCTCCTCTTCCCCTCACTTGGGTGTGACACGGGGTTTGGTGAGCCGTGCGTGCTGCCGAAGACCGAGACGTTCCGGTCCGCCTGCGCCCCCGTGGAGACCACGGGCGAGGAAGAAGAAGGCGGCGTGGAGATGGAGTCCAAAGCGTCATGCGCCGTAAAGAACTACGCCGGTTGCGAGACACGAATCTGTCTCGTGTATCAAGGCTCGACCCCGTTCTGCAGCACGCGCTGTACCGCTGACGCCGAGTGTGAGAGCCAAAAATGTCGCCCCATCATCGGCGACCAGGAGCTCGAGCCCGACATCTGTCAGTCCAGCGCGAGCGGGTTCACGCCGGAATGCTACTGCGTCCGCGCGGTAGACGTGGCGGGCTGAGACCCACCCAAAGGCCTCCCCCAAACCCACCAAATCGGTCGGGTCCTCAATAAGCCCAGTCCGGGCAGAACGCGTTCTCGATGTGATCGATGCTGACCCGTTCGCCGCGCCATCTCACCCCCACGACGTCGAAACGAACCCACTGGATGTCCCGCGGATGGGCGCGCAACCACGCCTCGGCTGCGCGACCGACCCGCGCCTGCTTGGGACCGGAGACCGTCTCTGTGGGCGTGCCGAGAAAGGCGGTGGAGACGGAGCGCACCTCTACGAACACGAGGAGAGGGCCACGGGCCACGACGAGATCGAGTTCACCGGTCCGACAGCGCCAGTTTTTGGCCAAAATTCGGTAGCCGGCGCGGCGCAGATAGCGAGCTACCCGTCGCTCGGCCGCGGCGCCGCGCTCAGACCGGCTCCTCATCGGGCGCGGACCAGCGGAAGCTGCTGCGATGTACGGGAGAAGGGCCCAGCTTCGCCAACGCCCGCCGATGGGCTTTGGTCCCGTAGCCCTTGTGACCCGCGAACCCGTAGCCGGGATATTTCTCGTCGAGGATGACCATCCATCGGTCTCGCGCCACCTTGGCGATGATGCTGGCGGCGGCGACGCACCAACTGCGCCCATCCCCCTTCACCAGGGGCCACTGCTCACCCGCATATTTCGGTAAGGGGAGATGCCCGTCGACGAATAAAGTTTCCGGTGGGCGACCCAAACGCCGGGTCGCCGCGTCGATGGCGCGGCCCATGGCGACGCGGGTGGCTTCGAGAATATTGATCTCGTCGATCTCCTGCGCGTCAGCCCGACCCACGCCCACAGCGAGGGCGTGGCGGGCCACGAGGGGCGCGAGCTTCGCCCGCACTGAATGGGACAGTCGCTTACTGTCGTCCAGGCGATCTAACGGCTTGGGAAGAGGATGGGGTAAGACGACGGCGGCTGCAAAGACCGGCCCGGCGAGAGGACCCCGGCCGGCCTCGTCGACCCCCATGGCGGGGACGCGCCGAGACGCCACGGCCCACTCATCCACTGCCCCGATAGGACCTGTGGCCGGTGGGCCTCCGAAAAGGTCGATCTGCATGACGGCTGACCGACGAACGCGGCAGGGTCAGTAAATGTTGCGGGCCTTGATGCGCGCGGCCTTACCGAAGCGCTGGCGCAAGTAGTAGATCCGCGACTGGCGAACCACGCCTTGGCGCACGACGGAGACGCTCTCCAACATCGGGCTGTGGAGCGGAAAATTACGCTCGACGCCGATGCCGTAGCTCACCTTGCGCACCGTGAAGGTGGACTTGGAACCGGAGTTGTGTCGACGGAGGCAGACCCCTTCAAAGGCCTGCGTCCGCTCCTTCTCTCCCTCGGTGATGCGGACGTTGACCCGCACGGTGTCGCCGGCTCGAAAGGCAGGGAGGTCCTCGCGAAGGTACTTCTTCTCGATGGCATCCAGGGCGTTCATCTCAACTCTCCTCGTTGACCGCGCTCTCCATGAGCTCGGCCAAAAAATCGTCCTCTGCGGGCGACAAATCCGCCCCGTCGAGCAAGTCCGGACGAATCTTAGCCGTCCGTCGCAGCGACATCTCTCGTCGCCACTCTGCAATCTTCTTGTGGTGCCCGCTCGTGAGCACCCCCGGTACTTCATGGCAGCGCCAGGTGGCGGGCCGAGTGAAGTGCGGGTGCTCCAAGAGTCCATCACTAAAGGACTCGTGGCGAGCCGACTCACGATTGCCGAGCACGCCGGGCACCAAGCGGAGGGTCGCGTCGGTCACCACCAGGGCAGCCAACTCTCCTCCGGTCAGGACGTAGTCGCCGATGGAGACCACTTCGTCCACGTAATGCTCTCGAATGCGGTCGTCTACGCCTTCGTAGCGACCACAGATGAGAAGCACCGACTCGAGCCCCGCCCACCGCTCCGCGTCTTGCTGACGAAACGGACGGCCGCTGGGGCTCACCATGACCCGAAGTGAGACATCTCCGACGGATTCGATGGCCTTGGCCACCGGCTCTGGCTTGAGCACCATGCCGGCGCCCCCACCAAAGGGTACGTCGTCCACCGACCGATATTTATCGGTGGTGAAGTCTCGGATATCGACCGCATTCACCTCGATGAGGCCCTTTTGCACTGCACGACTCAGCACCCCCTCTGTGAGGTAGCGGGTGATGACCTCCGGAAAGAGGGTCAAGACTGTGAAGCGCATACCAGGTCTCCCTGGGCTCACTCGGCGAGCAAGCCTTCGATGGGGCGAATTACGATCTCTCCCTTCTCCAGGTCCATGCGCCGAACGAATTCGGACACATTGGGGATGAGGTGCTCTCGCCCCCCATCCCGAATCACGATGATGTCTGTCGCCGTTTCGGTCCAAACCGCGGCGACCTCACCAATCTCGGTCCCGTCTTCGAGCCGCGCGAGCAGCCCGATCAGGTCCGCTATGTATACGTCGTCGCCGGTGAGCGCCGGGAAGCTGTCCCGGTCTTCGTACCAGCGTTGACCCGTCAGCCTCTTCGCCTGATCCCGATCACCGATCCCGTCAAAGGTCACGATGGGGCTCTTGGCGTCCCGGCGGATTCTGGTCACCGTCAACGTCCGCGCGCTGTCCAGCCGTGGGCCCACCGAGATGGTGCGCCTCGCTTCGAGCAGCGTCGTGCGCGGGTTGTGGGGCCAGAGCCGAACATCACCGCGTACCCCATGGGGCCGACCGATGACGCCCAACTCAAGAAAACGACTCAGGGTCCGATCTCGAGTCGCGGCGCTGGTCCCCGAGCTGCGGCGCTGATCACCGCCTCGATGGCCCGAATCGTGCGACCCTGCCGGCCGATAACGGTCCCGCGGTCGCCTTCGGCAACCTCGATGCGAATCAACTCACCGCCTCGCTCGGACTGCTCCACCGAGATTTTCACCTCGTCGGGCTCGTCCACCAACGCGCTGACGATATGGCGAACTAAGTTCTCCATGTCATTCAGCTCGCCGTCTGCTCGGCCGTCACGCTCTCCCGGCGAAAACGCCGAAGCAAGCTGCCCACGGTGTCCGTGGGCTTCGCGCCCACGGAGATCCAGTGATCGACACGGTCGAGCTGAATCTTGAGCTCCGCCGGCTCCTTCTTGGGATCGTAGGTCCCGACCTGCTCGAGGAACCGGCCGTCGCGCTTGTAACGGCTATCGGCAGCAACGATGCGGTAGTAGGGGCGCTTCTTGGCGCCAAACCGCTGCAGTCTGATTTTGACCGCCATTTCGACGTTCCTTCCGTCTAAATACATGCCAACTCGGCCCGAACCGCCCGGGTCGAAAGCCCACGGAAACTATTGATCTAGACGCCCCTTGTCAAGACAGGCGGGAGAACTTTCGCGATCTGGGGCGCGGTCGCGCCTCTACGAGGGCTCAGCGATCGTCTTGCATGCTGTCCCGCAGGGTTCGTACGGCGATAGGATGGGACAGAGTTGGATCCGAGATCGTCTCTTCCTCGTCGAGGAAGTGCCAGAGGCGGACTTCGCTCAAACCCGAGGCCCGTAAGAGCCAGAGCCCGTAGCGCGCGGCGTATTGAGTCCCGAAGCGGGCGTGAGTGGGCTTAGAGGGCAGCGGGACCCCGTGAAAGAGGGCCGGGCTCAAATCAACGCCGGGCCAGGTCGCGTCGGCCTGTCCACCGACGAGATGAACCGCGGTGGCCGCGACATCCGCCAGGTCAGTCCCCTCGACGAAGGCTCGAGCCTGCCCGGTATTTCGAAGACCAGGGTGCCAAACCAATAGGGGCACCCGAAACACCTGTGGGACGAGGGCGTGGCCATCACCCAGTCCGCCACGCTCCCGCAGCTCCTGACCCACGGAGCCCGTGATGATGATGGCCGTGTCCTCCAAGATCGAGTGTCGCTCTAAGGTGGCCACCAATTGGCCGACCCAATAGTCCGTGATACTGAGACGCGCGTCATAGGCCACGAAGAGGTCACGACTTCGACGCACCCGGCGGGTCACGTCCGTCGGCAGCGGTCGCTCCCGCTCGTACAACCGTTGAAAAGCGCGCGCCGGGCGCAGAGGGACGCGGGGATCGTCGCTGACCAGATACAAGAAGAACGGCTGCGATTTCTGCGTCGTCAACCACCCATCGACCTCCCTGAGCAGGGTTCTGGTGTCTACAGGCTCACCGGCGCGACGGAGGTTCAGCCGAGTCGCGAAGTCCGCCGTCATATCACTCTCGAGGGCCCCGCTGGCGCTCAACAAGCCCGAGGTGAGCCCGACGCTCGCCATCTGGGCCGGCAGTGACGGGGCCCCAGGCTGGGGGGTCAACAGCCTTCGGTGGCCGTCCGTGGCTGATGCACCCGCGCTCCACACCTTCAAGGCGACGCCGCCCTCGCGCGCGAGGAGGTCTATATTGGGTGTCTCAGCTCTTTCCCCACCGCGGCCCAATCCCAATCGATCGCCCCGCAGTCCATCGACGGCCCACAAGATGACGTTCTTTACCTTTGGCGTCCGGGCCCGATGACGGCTCGGTCTCAGAATGGACGGCGCTTCCCATCTCGCCCGTTCGAAGTCACCGCTCTTTCCCTCTGTGTCGAAGCTCACCCGAATGGGCCGACCGGCGTACGAATCCAGGGAGAGATCGATGTCCCGGCTCTCTCCCGCCGCCAAGCTGATCCGACGGGCCTCCTCGATTGGCTGACCGTCGTGAGCCACTCTAATGACGAAATCCACCGGCGGTCCCGACTCAGTACGGGCGGTCACAAACAGGCGGCTCTCAGCGCTGGGCAGGAGATAGTGGGTCCACCCGAAGGGCGGCCCGGCGATCAAACGGCGACGCCGGCCCTCTGCGTCGGGGGCCGTGAACTCCAGGGGGCTGTCGGGCTGCTCACCTGCGGCCAGAAATTGGACGTCCCCAAAGGCGGCGGGCGTGTTCATTCCCGCGTACGGCCGGGTGAATCGAAACCAAAATCTGAGGGTGTGTTCCCCGGCGCCGAAGCCGTCGATGGGCAATCGCCATACGTATCGTTTCCATCCGAAGAAGAGCTTGGTGGTGACCACCAGTTGCTCATCGAGGAAGACGCTCACCACTTGGTCGCGATCCGATGGACGCAGCCACACCGACACCCAGCGCAAGCTCTCGCCCTCGGGCCCGACAGGGAACGAAAGGGTCCCTCCGATGCCGTCCAGCCAGGCGGCTTGTCGTCCATCTACGGCGCGCACACCGCGCCATGGCCCCCGGTCGGCGATGCGGGTCACCCGATCCCAACCGGGGCCGCCGGGTCGGTAAATCGGGCCACGTCGACGAATGTGGGCGCGCTCGGCGCTGGCGGCCAAGTCGATGAAGACCTCGGGGACCGCAGAGGCAGTCACCACCGGCGTCGGCTGCGCGTCCACAGCGCCGTCGGGTTCGGGCGGCGCCGGTGCGTCATCTCCGCAACCTTGGATCAAGGTCGCGGTCAGGGCGATGATGCCCACGGCGAAGAGGCGTTTGGAGGACATGGCCGGGCATCGTCACCCTCCGGCGCGGTCGAATCAAGCCTCCATTAGGATTCATCGCCACCGGCGGTGAGGCTGGTCAGCCCCTCCAGGAGAGGGAATCCGTTGACAACGGACCTTGGGGCTCAGTATGCCCGGGTGTGCGCCTCACTCCACCCCCCACCGCTTTCGCCGCCTTCACCGCCTCGGTGTGGGGCTTCGCGCTCGTGGGTCTGGGTGAGCTGGCCTATCTGGGCTTCTCGGACACCCTATCGCGCGTAGACGCCGCAGCCGCCTTCGGTATCTTCGTGCACCTGGTGGCCCTCAACGCCTTCCTCGGCGCCGCCTTCGGGGTCGCAGCCGCGTTGACGATCCCGCCACTGGTCAACACCATGAAGCCCATGACCTGGCTCCGCACCTATGTGCTGTCGCCGACGGCCGCCGGCACCTCGGCCGCGCAGTTGAACGGCGCCTCCGCCTGGGGCCTGTCGCTGCTGGTGGCCCTGCTCCCCGTGGTGGCAGTCGGCGGTCTGAGCGGACTCATCGGGCACGGATTTAACCAGGGGCCGCTCGCCGCCGGGTTCGTGGGCTTGATGGCGCTGGTGGGGGTGGCGGCAGGCTTGGTCACAGTCTTCCCCGCCCGAGCCGTCGTCGCCTGGATCCTCCTTCGGCTCGCCCCCAAAGGACGAATGGTGGGGCTCCCCACGCCGGCCCTGCCCATCGGCGTGATCGCCGGCGCGGGAGTCGTCGTGGTCATCGCCCTGGGCGGCTTAGACCTCGGCGCCTACCGTCTAGGGGGACTCTTCGGCGTCGCGACCGGCGTAATCATCAGCCTGCTCCTGCTCGCCCTGGGTCGTGGTCGCGGTCTCTTTCGCGCCGGCTTGATCAGCGGTGGTTTCTTGGCGCTCTTCGTCGCACTCGGTGGGTGGAGTGTATACAGCCTCGGTGACACCCCCCAGGCCGCGCGAACACTGACGCAACACGGCGCCGGGAGCCACCTCGCTCTCGGTATCCTGCGCCGCGCGTTGGACCGGGACGGTGACGGCTACGCAGCCCTGCTCGCGGGGGGCGACTGCGATGACACCTCAGCAGCCATCGGTCCCCACGCGAAGGAGATCCCGGGGAACGGGATCGACGACAACTGTGTAGGTGGAGATGCCCCCAAGATCGTCGCGCCGCCCCCCAAGCCGCCCGCGCCGACCCCGCCCGCCGCTAAGCCGAAGCCGCGCTGGAACATCGTCTTCTTGCTCATCGACACTCTGCGCCCCGACCACCTGGGCGTGTATGGGTACGAGCGGAACACCAGCCCCATCTTGGACGCGTGGTCTAAATCTGCGGTGGTCTTCGATCACGTCTACGCCCACGCCCCTAACACGCCCCGCTCCATGCCCTCCATCTTCACCGGCCGCTACCCCTCCCGGATCGATTGGACCAAGCGCTTCTCCAACTACGCCGGGTTGAAGGCTGAGAACGAGACGATGTTCGAGGTCTTCCAATCGGCCGGGTGGAGAACGGAGGCGGTGACGGCCCACTGGTATTTCGAGAAGGCCAAGGGCATCAAGCAGGGCGTGGACCAGTGGGATAATCGTGGCTACACCACGATCCGGGAGAGCAACACGCAGTCCGCCGCGCCTCAGACCACCCCAAGAGTGGTGGCCCG
>PVBE011455789.1_pt1 | contig 17597 bp, 18 predicted proteins | sample 1631181 | NCBI WGS metagenome assembly PVBE01 (sample SAMN08397723, study PRJNA350692) | Marine metagenome, whole genome shotgun sequencing project. | isolation source: water | place: Pacific Ocean | collected 2012-04 | reverse complement strand
GAGGATTTCGTTATCGTGGCCGGGGAAGATGAGGGTGGGTTTATCGGCGAGCGCTTTCACCGTGTCGAAAGCCGAGAGGCAGTCGTCCACCTGGACGTGGATGCCCGGCGGTATCATCGATTCGAGGCTCCGGAAGACATAGGCGGCGTCGGCGGCGAGAACGGCCCAGCCCTCCCCGGTGCGGACCCGGACGATCTGAAGACCCGGGGTGTGACCCCCGACGGGATGGACGGTGACGCCGGGGGCGATCTCGGCCTCTCCGTCGAGCAGATGGAGGCGTCCCTCGCTCTCGAGCCCGGCGGCGTCTTCAAGATCGGTGATGAAATAGCGCAGGAAATGATAGTCGCTCTCGGGAGCGCGCCAGAACTCGAGCTCCCGCCGCTGGAGGTGAAACTCGGCGCCCGGGTAGAGGCGGGAGGCCGCGAAATGATCCCAATGCAGGTGAGTGAGGATCACCCGGCTCACGTCGGCGGGCGCGAGGCCGAAGGGCGACAGAAGGTCACGCGGCCGGCGGTAGTCCTCGAATCCGATATAGCGCGACTTGTGGTCGTCCTCGAGGAACCCGGTGTCCACGAGGATGGGTTCGCCCTCCCCGGGCACGAGGACCCAGAAAAAGTAGGGAACCCGGGTGAGGTGGCCCGGGTTGGTTAAATAAAGGAGAGTCGAGACGTCGCCCTCCCTCCAGCCCTGGCACAGCGCGTAGATCGCATAGGTGGTCGAACTCAACGGCCGCTCCTCCATGGAAGTCATTTGATATTGTGACCTTAATTATTTTTAATCCCCACCCCCGGGAGGATTATTCCTTGCCCAGCCTGTTCATCTATGTAATTATATTATAAACGTTTGCATGATATCTCCCCCTGATTGAGACGGGGAATTATTTTGGAATCGATTTCCGTAGCTGTTTTCTTCCCTTTCGCGGTAGCCGTCGCGGTTCCCTACTTCGCCAACCGACACAGATCCATTGCGGCCTGGATGGCTATGCTCGCCCCCGTGGTGAGCCTCTGGGCGCTCGTCCTCCTGTACGGGGAATGGTCGGCGGCGGGCCGGGGGGCGCTCCTCTATTCCTTCTCCTGGGTTCCCTCGGCGGGCCTGGACGTATCCTTCCTGGTCGATGGCCTCAGCATCATGTGGGGCTTCCTCGTCGCCGGCGTCGCCTTCCTCATCGTCCTCTATTCGAACTTCTATCTCCACGAACACGAGGACCTGGGGCGCTACTACGGCTGGCTCATCGCCTTCATGGGCTCGATGATGGGGGTGGTGTTCGCCGACCATCTGCTCACTCTCTTTATCTCCTGGGAGCTGACCAGCGTCACCTCCTTTTTTCTGATCGGTTTCTGGAGCGATCGCGAGGCCGCCCTCTACGGCTCCCAAAAGGCGCTGCTCATCACCGGTGGCGGCGGGCTGGCGATGCTCGCGGGTTTTCTCCTTCTGGGCCAGGCGACCGGGGAATGGCACCTCTCGAAGCTGATCGCCATGAGCGGGGTAGCGGGCAAGGTCTCGCTCGCCGCCTTCGTGCTCATCATCCTGGGCGCGGCCACCAAGAGCGCCCAGTGGCCTTTCCACATTTGGCTGCCCAACGCGATGGAGGCTCCGACGCCCATCAGCGCGTTTCTCCACTCGGCCACCATGGTGAAGGCGGGAATCTACCTTCTATCGCGCTTTTATCCCATCCTCGGGGAGCATCCGGCCTGGGGATACATCGTCATCGGACTCGGGATGACGACCATGATCGCGGGCGGGCTGTTGTCGCTGCGCGCCTACGACCTCAAGGCAATCCTGGCCTACGGGACGATCAGCCAGCTCGGCCTGATCGTCACCTTCCTGGGCTACGGGGGCCAGGAGGCCATCATCGGGAGCACCCTCCATCTTTATAACCACGCGGCGGCGAAGGCGGCCATGTTCATGATCGTTGGGATCATCGACCACGAGACGGGAACGCGCGACGTCAGGCTGCTCGACCATCTGGCCCGGAGGATGCCGCGCGCTCATATCCTCGCCGTGCTGGCGGCGATCAGCCTCATCGGGGTTCCACCGATGGGCGGATTCCTCACCAAGGAGATGCTCTACGGCGTGAGCATCCATCCCGGCGGGCCGGGAGAGTGGGCCGCCTTCTGGCCCTGGCTCACCCTCGCCGCGGGGATTATCACCGCCCTCTACCATCTGCGCTTCCTGGGCGCTCCTTTCTGGACCCCGGCCGAGGGAACATCCCCCAAGCCGGGCCACGATCCCTCCACCGGCTTCCTCGCGGCTCCGGCCATTCTCGTGGCCCTGGCGATTGCCTTCGGCGTCGCGCCCGGCCTGATCGAGGGCACTTTCGTGGCCCCCGCCGCGGAGGCCACGCTGGGCGGCGGCGGCCACCTCGAATTCCACCTCGCCCTCTGGCACGGCGTAAATCAGCCGCTCGTCATGTCCATCATCACGGTGGCGGCCGCAGGTTTTCTTTACTGGAAACTCGATTGGGTGTCGGGCATCCTAGACGCCGTGGCGGAAATGTGGAAAAAGGGCCCCGGGCCGAACAAGGCCTACGATGGGGCGATCTTCATCCTCAAGGAGCGCACCTGGCCCCTGCTTTTATCGCTCCAGGACGGCAACCTCCGCCGCTATCTGCGCTGGTCGATGACGGTGCCCGCCCTCTTGCTCCTCGCCGCCGCCCTGTGGTTGGACTGGGGCGAGGGCATCTGGCCCGCGTTTAGCGGGGCGACGTTCATCGGCGCCTCGGTTTGCATCCTGATCTCGATCTCGGCGCTGGCCACCGCCCTGTTTCCGGGCCGGCTCCCGGCCATCCTGGCGCTGGGGACGGCGGGTTATGCCATCGCTAGCCTCTATGTCGTCCTGAAGGCGCCCGATCTGGCCCTTACCCAGATCATGATCGAGTCCGCCTCGATCATTCTTTTCCTGCTGGCCTTCTGGTTCCTCCCCGAAATCAAAATCATCCCCAAACCCCTCAGCCGCCGAGCGCGCGACTGGGGAATCGCCATCTTCCTGGGCGCTTCGTCCGCCGCGGGCATGGCGCTCGCCATGAACTCCCATAACCTCAGAACCATCGCCGACTACTTCTTTCTCACGAGCAAACCCATCGCCGGGTTCCAGAACGTGGTCAACGCCATCATCGTGGACTACCGGGGCTACGACACCCTGGGGGAGATCACCGTATTGGTGATTTCCGGGGTCGCCATCCACGCGATGCTCCGCATCGTGGGCACGATGCAGGACGAGGGGGAGGGCCACTAGATGCGCTCGCTCATCCTTAGAACGATTGCGCCGATCGTGTTGCACCTGACGCTGATCTTCTCGCTATTTCTCCTGCTCTACGGGCACAACCAGCCGGGCGGTGGCTTTATCGCCGGCCTCATGACGGCGGTGGGAATTGTTCTTCAGTGGGTCACCTTCGACGCCGACGACGGGTGGCACCGCTACAACTGGCCCTGGGACCGCATCTTCTCCTACGGCCTGGCCCTTTCGGCCTGCGTCGGCTTGTTCGGGCTTCTTTCGGGATACTTCCTCAAGGGCTCGGCCTACGAGTTCAACCTTCCGTTCATCGGCGAGGTCGAGGTGTTGACGGCGTTTTTCTTCGACGTCGGCGTCTACGCGGTGGTGGTCGCCGTGTTGCTGTCGATCCTGACGACCTTCTGCGACCGCCGCGCGGTCATCCGGGGAACCCCGAAATGATCTGGTTCCTTTCGATCACGATCGGCGTTCTGGTGACGGCGGGAGCCTACCTGGCGATGCAGCGCCGGTTGATCCAGATGGTGCTGGGATTCTCGCTGCTGAGCCACGCCACCAATCTGATGATCGTCGCCTCGGGATGGGTGGGAGACGGTTTCTCGCCCATCCTGCGCTCCTACAAGGCCCCGGACCCTGCCACCTATGTGGACCCCCTGCCGCAGGCGATGGTCCTGACCGCCATCGTGATCAGCTTCGCGGTAACGGCCTTTCTTCTCGTGATTGCCCTGATGGCTTACCGCAGTTTCGAGACCGACGACATCGACGAAATGCGGAGGCTCAAAGGATGAACTTGTTCCTTCCGGTCCCGGTGCTGCTCCCGCTGGTCACAGCGATCGCCTTGTTCCTGGTCCGCCAACATCAGAAAATCCAGGAGCGCCTCAGCAACGCCTCGCTGGCGGTCAACCTCGCCTTCGCGCTCTCGCTCCTCTCCGCCACGGCCGGGGGAGATATTTTCATTCACCGGATGGGAATGTGGCCCTTCCCCTTCGGAATCATCCTCGCCGCGGACCGCCTGACGGGGACGATGGTCGTCCTCGCGGCGGCCATCGTGGCCGCCTGCACCTTGTTCGCCCAGGGATATCTGTCCACGAACCAGCGCCGCGAGGTGTTCCACCCGCTCATTCACTTCCAGCTCATGGGCATCCAGGGTGCGTTCATGACGGGCGACCTGTTCAACCTTTTCGTTTTCTTCGAGGTTATGCTCATCTCGACTTACGCGCTCCTCGCCTTTTACTACAACCTCGACCAGCTCGAGGTGGCCCTCAAATACACTTTCCTCAATCTTGTCGCCTCGGCGATGTTCCTCGTGGGCATATCGTTTCTCTACGCACAGGTGGGCACCGTCAACATGGCCGATCTATCGGTGAAAATCCGGGAGCTGGGCCCTCAACCGCTCATGGTGGTGACGGCGTTCATCTTTTTGTTCGTCTTCTCGATGAAGGCGGCGCTGTTTCCGATGCACCTGTGGCTGCCCTCGGCCCACTCGATTTCACCCACCCATATCGGCGCGGTTCTCGCCGGGGTCCTCGTCAAGGTGGGCATCTACAGCATCATCCGGTGCGCGTGGTTGATCTTTCCGGGTCCGTTCAAAGTCCTTCAGCCCATGATCATGACGATCGCGCTGGTGACGATCGTCTGGGGCGCGCTGGGGACGCTTCCGCAGCGGAGCCTCAAACGGATTCTGGCCTACTCGACTATCAACCAGCTCGGCTACATCGCCTTCGGCGTCGCGCTCCTCTCGCCCCTGGGGATGACGGCCGCGATTTTCTACATCGTCAGCCACGCCTTCCTCAAAAGCTCGATGCTCCTGGGAGCGGGACTGAACCAGAAGTTGACGGGCACCGTCGATCTCGACGAGATGGGCGGGATGATGGCGAAAGCGCCCTACGCGAGCGCGCTCATGCTAGTGGGTTTCCTCTCCCTGGCCGGGATTCCGCCGCTGAGCGGTTTTTTCTCGAAATTATTCTTACTCCAGGCGGGGTTCACCCAGGGGGCCTATCTGGCGACCGGGCTGGCGCTTCTGATGGGCGTCATCTCGCTTTACTACAACTTCACCACCTATCAGCGGATGGCCTGGGGAACGGGCGGGAACGAGGCCCGCGAAGCACCGGCGACCATGTATTCGTCGGTCAGCTTCCTGGCCTCGTTCGCGGTGATTTTCGGCATCGGCGCCGCCTGGCTCTACGAGTGGTCTCATCTGGTCGCCAGTCAGATCACACGGCCCGAGCTATACATCAACGCCATGCGGAACGCGCTTTAGACGGACGCAAGGAGGAATCTTTCTATGCCGCTTGCCACCCTCGCCTTGAGCATTTCGGTCATCTGGCTCCTGCTCAAGGGCGACGGTTCGCCGGGTAATTTCTTCGTCGGGCTGATTTTGGCGATGATTCTGATTTATTTCCTCCGCCGGACCTATCACCAGGAGCGCTCGTTCCGCCGGGTGGGGGATATCGCTCACTTTCTCATCAATTTCACGCGCGAGTTGATCGTGGCGAATATTCAGGTCCTCAAGATCGTTCTCTCCCCGCGCATCAGCATCCGCCCCGGCATCATCGCCTTCAAGACCGAGTGCAAGACGCCGCTGGGAATCACCCTCCTCGCCAACTCGATCACCCTGACGCCGGGGACCCTCAGCGTGGACATCTCCGAGGACCAGACCACCATTTTCATTCACACGCTCGACATCGAGAATCCCGACCAGGTGCGCGACGGCATCCGGCGGGGCCTCGAGGAGCCCGTGAAGGGGGCCTGCGAGTGATACAGGGCGCCGTCCATATTGCGCTGGTGATGCTCATCGCCTCGACCGCGCTGAGTTTTTACCGGCTGGCGAAAGGTCCCACCACCCCGGACCGGATCATCGCCGCCGACAATATCGCCACCAACCTCACCGGGATTCTCGCCCTGTTCGCGATTCAGACCGGAGAAAAACTAATCATCATCGCTGTGGTCGCCCTGACGATTCTCAGCTTCGTCGCGACGGCGGTGCTCGCCAAGTTCCTCGAGAGGGGGAAAATCATTGAGTGATTTCGTCGCCTCCGCCGTTATCCTGGTTGGCGCGTTTTTCATGTTCGTCGCCAGCCTGAGCCTCGTGCGCTTTCCCGACCTCTACACCCGCATGCACGGCGCGACGAAGGCCACCACCTTCGGCATGGGCGGAATCTTGATAGCGACGGCCCTGGCTTTCGGCACCACGGACGTGGCGGCTCAGTCCATGTTGGCGCTCGTATTCTTGTTCCTGACGGCGCCGGTGTCCGGTCACCTGATCTCGCGCGCCGCCTACCGCAATGGGCCCAATCTCACCCCAATCACGACGGTGGACGACTACGGCCCCTACCTGGACGCCGAAAAAGCGGCCGACGAGAAAAAAGCCGAAGAGGAAAGCGAGGGCGGCGAGGAAGGAGAGGCGCCCAGCCATCCCTCGGCGAGCCCGCTCCCCTGACCGGCGGTCCGTGCGGCGGCCTTCGCCCGGGCGGAGGCCCGGCGGTCTAGGCCCTGTGGTGCCATCGCCCAGGCGATGGCACCACCCCTTGAAATCCCCCCGGCAATAATGGTTTTATCTCCGGCTGAACGTTTGCGCCTCCACGGCAGGAATGAGCGGAATGAAAGAGAGCGCTGTGAATAAGCCCAAGGACATTTACATCGAACGCGGCGGGGTGCGCCTTCACGCCCTCGACCACGGCGGGTTGGACCGGCCGATATTCCTCATGCTCCACGGGGCGGTGGCCCACGCGCGCTGGTGGGACCCCATCGCCCCCGGCCTCACCGGCCTGGGGAGGCCGATCGCCGTCGATCTGAGGGGCCACGGCGAGAGCGAGTGGGCCGAGGACTACAGCTACGAGGCGTTCTATAAGGACCTCGGCGCCTGGATCGAATGGGCCAAGGAGGAGAGCGGCGAGCCGCCCGGCGTGGTGGCGCACTCGTTCGGGGCCGGGACCACCCTCAAGCTCCACGAGGCCGCCAACCCGCGCCTCCGCTTCATCGTCCTGGTTGACGTTCCCCTCGAACTCAGCGAGCGCATCATCGGCCCCCTGAGAAAAGTGGCCGACCGGCCGAGCCGGCCCTGGCCCTCCCGGGAGCTGTTCGTCGAAAAATTCCGCGTCGTCCCCTCCGGGGACAACGTCTCGCCCGAACTCCTCGCCCACGTCGCACGCCACAGCGTCCGCCCGCTCGAGGACGGCACCTGGGCGCTCAAGGCCGATAAATCCTTCCATAAAAACCGGCCCGTAACCGACTTACGTCCCGGCTGGCGAAAGGTGGAGGCGCCCGCCCTGCTGGTGGTGGGAGCGGAATCGGATCGGCTCACCGAGGCCGACCTGGAGTGGATACGGGAGTCCCGTGCGGACGTGCGGATCGAGTCCGTCCCGGGGGCCTATCACCACGTCCACCTGGACGCCCCGGAGATTTTTCTGAGTTTGACCCAGGATTTCTTTTCTTCCATCCTTTATTGACCGGCCGGTCTGTGGCAATCTGATTGGAGACGGCCCGAATCTCATAGCGAACCGGTGAGGCACAGATGGCGGACACCCCAAATACAACGGAAACCACCGAGGCGGACTGGTCCGTCTCCGAGGCCGAGTCCGCCACGGCGAACCAGGCGAGCGCCAAGCTGGGTAAGGAGGAGGACGACAAGGGCGAATTTCTGCTCAACCTTCTCTCGTCCTATTCGAGGCACCGGCTTCTTCCCCTCACCGAGCTCCCGCGCGAGGACCTGATCCACGCCTTTCTCGGGGGAGGCATTCACGAACCGCGCGTGATGACCTTCTATCTCTCCGAGGAGCAGGTTTCGCGCCTCACCTCCCTGATGGCTGTGCCCGTCAGCAAAAACTACGAGAGCGTCACCCTCGACAACCTCAACGAGGTCACCTCCAATCCTCCCCACATGCTTTTGGTCCACATGGAGAATTCGGGCGGAGACGAAGCGGAAAAGGTCGTCGGCAAGCAGATGTAGGTCCCCACGATGGGATTTTCATCCGTCGTCGCCCTCGTCAAGGACGAATCCTCGCACTACCTCCAGGCGGGCCCCTCCTGGGCCCAGACCGTTCTGCCGCTGAGCCTGATGGACCAGGCGTTCCGCCGGCACCTGAAAAACCTTCTCGACCTGGCCCACGCGCGCATGGATCTCGAGACGATTTATCTGGCCCACCGCGTCAGCCGCGAGCAGCTTCACGCCGTGCAGTACACCGATCCGCTCACGGGGCTGTTGAACCGAAGGGGATTCGAGGACTCCGGGGCGCGCGAACTCTCCCGGACCGCCCGGACGGGCCAAACGATGGGTTTCGTGATCCTCGACATCGACAAGTTCAAGAACATCAACGACACCTACGGCCATCCGGCCGGGGACGATGTGCTCCGCGAACTGGCGCAAATTCTCCGCGAGCAGACGCGGACACTGGACCACGTATTCCGGTTCGGCGGCGAGGAGTTCGGAGTAGTCCTCCCGCACACCCCGCCCGAGGAGATGATCCATGTCTGCGAGAGGATCCGGACAAAGGTCGAGGAGACCCACTTCGCGTCCATGCCCAAGGCAGGCGCCGTGATGATCAGCATGGGCGCCCTATCCGTGGGCTCTGAAAAACGCCCCAAGCTCGAGAACGTTTACCCCGTCGCCGACGAGCTCCTCTACCGCGCCAAACAAGAGGGCCGGAACCGGGTCATCTCCGACACCTTCAGATAAATTTCAATCAAACGATCGCCACCGGGCGGACGGGCGATCCCGTTCCCCCGCGGATTTTCAGCGGAAGCGCAACAAATAGAAATTCGTAGGTCCTCGTCCGGCCCAGTTCCTCGAGGTCGGCGATCTCGAGAAGGTGAATCCCCTTCTCCACCAGCATGTGAACGTGCACCGGGCTCGCGGGGTCGGGCCTCACTTCGACGCAGTAGGTGTCCGAGCCCACCATCCAGATGCCCCTATCGGAGAGCCACTTCGCCCCCTCGAGATTGAGGCCCGGCTGGCCGCTCTTCTGGAAGTAATAGTCCCGCTCGGGCCAGTGCCCGAATTGGCCCGTGCGGACGAGGACGACGTCGCCCTCGCCGATCCGCACGCCCTGCGCTCCGGCGGCGGCATCGAGTTCGGCGGGGCCGATGCCGAATCCGCCTTCGAGGACCTCTTTTTTCAGGTGAGCCGCCACATCGAGGAGCACCCCCCGCTGCACGAAGGGCGCCACCGTCTCGATGCCGTGGGCCTTCATTCCTTCGGTCTTGCTCTGAACGCTCACTGCGTCGATGCCGCCGTGGAGCTTCATGTCCTTCGAGTAATGGCTCAGCGCGTCGATGTGTGTCCCGGTGTGACCTGTGCAGAAAATGGCCTCGACGGAGGAGCAGGCCCCGCCCTCGACCATCCAGTCGCCGTGCTCGCGGTTCAGGGTGAAGCCGTAGGGGGCGTGAAGGGGAACATGGGGCATCCCCGGAAACAGATCGACACCCATGTCGAACACCTGGCTGCCGCGGACAAACGAGCAAAGATCTTCGAAATTCATAGCGGACCCCCGATAGGAATGGATGGACGTATTCACCGCTCTGGAAAAATGGACACTTCCATTCTAGACTTCACCTTACGCCCCGACAATGCGGCAGCCCGCCACCCGCACCCGGCGCCCGGCGCCCGGAACCGACGAGAAACCGATTTGAGCACGATAAGCGCGTTTATCCATCCCGCCGTCCAGACGGTCTCGCTGATCCTCGGTCTCTTCCTTCTGGCGCTGGGACTGCGGATCAGAAAAAGCCGTCAGTCGGGGGCCCAAACCGCCCGGCTCTCGTCCCTGCACATGCGGCTGGGCCGGTGCTTCACCGCCCTGATCGCGGGGGGTTATCTCATCGGCCCGATCGGGATGCGCTACGCGCTGGGCGAACCCGTATTCGCCTCGGCGCACGGTTACTTCGGCACCCTCGCGCTCGCTCTCTTTTTGGGGACCGCCTACCTCGGACGAAAACTCAGGCTCGCCCCGGACAGTGAGGATTTTCGGCAAATCCACGTTTTTTGCGCCTTCATCGCCGTATTCGTCTCCCTCGCCGTGGCGATTCTGGGGTTTCAGCTGCTCCCCTGAAGCGGCGAAAACAGGGCATAATACGGTCTCTCCCTTTGCCTCCCCGCCAAAATGATCACCCGCCTACGGAATAAGACCTCGCCTGGGATGTTCCATAAAAAGAATATCTTCTATCGATTCAAACAAGGGAAACTGACTTTTGAAACCAACAATCCACCGGTTGTCGATACTTTTTGACGATATTTCCGGGCCTCGCGGGTCCGGCCCTTTGCGGAGGTAAGCAGGTCATGTCTCGACGATTAGTGACGATCTCGTTCGGCGCGCTCCTCGCCCTCTCTCTGTGGGCGGCGGCGCCCGCCGATCGGGCCAGCGCCCAAAACCCCTGCGGGGGGGGCAATCCCTGCGCGGCCAAAAACCCGTGCGCTGCGAAGAACCCCTGCGCGGCCAATCCGTGCGCTGCCAAAAACCCGTGCGGCACTAATCCCTGCGCGGCGAAGAACCCTTGCGGCGGAAACCCCTGCAACCCCTGCGGCGGCGGGGGCGCGAGCGCCCGTTTCGAAGGTGTGATGATCTCGGGCAAGGTGGCCGGTTACAAGGGCAATTACCTGAACATCCAATCCACGAACGGCAAGGTCATTCCTGTCCACCTTCAAAAGACCACCATCGCCCACATCGGCAACAAAACCGTTGGCGCCAAAACCCTTCGCCGGGGAGTGGCGGTGAGCATCTCGACCCAGGCGCGCGGAAATTACCACAAGGCCAACTTCATATACGCCCGGGCCGGAGGCGGAGGCGGCAACCCGTGCGGCGGAAATCCCTGCGCAGCGAAAAATCCTTGCGGCGGGAAAAATCGCTGTGGCGGGAACCCCTGCGCAGCCAAAAACCCCTGCGCAAAGAGAAAATAGTAAGCCGCTTGAGCGGCGATTCCTTTCTCGGGAATGTTGTTTTTATATAATCGGAGACCAAAAAAATACGAAAGCTCTGTTCGTTCATTGTAATCGCGCTCACGGCGGCCCTAGCCCTTCCAATGGCGTATTCCGAAGCTGCCACGCAAATCGCCAAGAAGAAAACCGTTACGCCGCCTCCCTTCTTCTTCACCCAGAAGCGAGACGGATGGGGAAGCTCCATCGCCGTCTCCGTCAAGCGGGGCAAGAAGGTCTTCCGCGATGTCGGCTGCGTGGGCTGTCACCCCCGTGGCCGCACGGTCGGCGGCACGGCCGTGGACGTCATGGGCAACCGCAACCCCGTGCCCATCCCGACTCTAATAGGCGCGGCCGAGCACTTCCCGCGCCTGAGCCCGGCCGGCCAGGTCATCAACCTGGGACAGATGAACGACCTCTGTGCCGCCGTCTTCACCGTCCATCCGCCGATGGACCCCTACTCACAGAAGTACAAAGACCTCGAAGCCTACGTCTCCTCCCTCTCGCCGAAGAAATACAAGCGGATGCTGAGTTGGGAGAAAAAGCGCAAGGCCTTGCTAGCGAAAGTGAAGCCCGCCGGAGGCGGCCGCTCCAATCCGTGCAACCCCTGCGGAGGAAACCCCTGCGCCGCGAACCCCTGCGCGGCAAAGAACCCTTGCGGCGGAAACCCTTGCGCCGCGAAGAATCCTTGTGGCGGAAATCCCTGCGCCGCGAAAAATCCCTGCGCGGGCAGGAACCCCTGCGCGAGGAAATAGCGCGAGCGCAAATTTTCACGGCGGGAGAATTCCTGTAGCATTCTTCGCCAGCGCATCCATTTCATCGGGTCTCGCCCGGGCGCGGAAGAAGCCGGGTCCTCTTCCGCGCCCGAGTTTTGCCTGAACCATCGACCGAAAGAGAGGATCAATACGCCATGAGCCGCAACGCGCTGACACGGACGGGAATCGCGGCCTTCGCACTGGGCCTTCTCGCCGCCTTCTCCGCTCCCGCCCTCGCCGCCCCCGCCAAGCACCCCCGCCGAGCGGAATTGAACAAGGGCGACTACTGGCTCGGCAAGGAGATCTACGAGGAGATCTGCTTCTCCTGCCACGGCACCAAAGGCAACGGGCAAGGCCCGAGTTTCAGGTCCTCCCGCCCCCGGCCCCAAGTGTTCACCAGCTCCTATATGAAGCGCATGACGGACGACTATATTTTCCTAATCGTCAAATTCGGAAAAATAAATGTCCTGCTCGATAAAACCAAGGGTTTCAAACTCAATGCAACCACCCCGACGGCGATGCCCGCCTTCGGCGAGGTGCTCGAGGACGAACAGATCCGCAAGCTGATCAAATGGGAGCACGGCCTCACCACCGGCAAAAAAATCAAGGACGAGGAGTCGACCGAGATATTCAAGGACGCATGCTCCCAGTGCCACGGCCTCGCGGGCCGGGGCGACGGCGAGCGCCCCCGGGGCAGCCAGCCTCTCGGCAAACCCTTCGTGAGCGAGATTCAGCCGCCTCCGATGGACTACACTCTAAAAGAGCAGATGGCCCGCTTCGACGACGAATTCCTCTTCACGCTCATCAAGTACGGCCGCCTTGAGGCCACCACCGTCAAAAAATTCGACTACATGAAGGCCTACGGCCATGTCCTGAACGACGATGAAATCTGGGGCGTCGTGCGTTATGTGCGCGAGACATTCATCAACGGGAAACCGCGAAAGAAAAAATAGGCGGCCATGAGCACCGGCGGCGCCAAAGCGGCGATCCTCACAGCGGCAATCCTCGCCTGTCTCCCGGCCACGCCGGGGTGGACGGCCACGCAAAAACCACCAACCGGCGATAAAATGGTTTTCGTCGAGGCGGGTTCCTTTATCCAGGGAAGCGAGGACGGCCCGCTTCAGGAGCTTCCCGTCCGGCGAATCCATCTCGACAGCTTCCGGATAGACCGCGACGAGGTCTCTGTCAGTGAATGGGAGCGCTTCCGGAGCGCGACTGGCCACCGGCCTTCCAAATACGCTTTCGACTCCGCACTACACCGCCCGCGGCTTCCCATAACCGGCGTCAGCTGGCACGACGCGTCGGCCTATTGCCGCTGGCGGGGAGCGCGGCTACCCACCGAGGCCGAGTGGGAAAAAGCCGCGCGCGGACCGGGCGGGCGGCGCTACCCCTGGTGAGATGCTTTCGACCCCGCCCTCGCGGCCCACGGCGGCCGGGGCGCCCCTCCCCCGGTGGGTGGGAGGCCCGGCGGCGAGAGCCCCTACGGCGCGCGCGGGATGGCGGGCGACGTCTGGGAGTAGACCCACGACTTCTGGGATGAGTTCTACTACCGCGAGTCCCCGGCGCGGAATCCCCAGGGCCCGCCCTCGGGATTTCTCCACACCATCAAGGGCGGCTCCTGGCGCAACGCGCCCGAGATGCTCCGCGCAGCCACCCGCTTTCGCCTCGACGGCATCATCCGCTGGAAAATCTTCGGCTTTCGCTGCGCGAAGGACGCCCCCTCCTCTCCCTCACCCTAGCCCTAGCCCTAGCCCAGAGGGAGAGGGGATAAATGCTCCCCCCCCCCACCGCCACCGGGAAAGGTGCGCCGGGGGCGGTCCCGAGTTCTCCTCAAAGTCCACATTATGTGGACATTATCCCTCTATTCCTATAAAGTAGGAACAATTCCTGAAGAATGCTGGACTTCCCTCCTTCGGAATTGCCCCTGCCGGCCTTCGGGTGCGGCGGGGGGTTTTTTGACTTCCCTCTCAAAATTTCTCCGTATCCCGTCCCCCTCCGGGGTAGAATCCGGCCGAATCGCTAGATTTTCTCCTGCACTTATGTCCGTGGAGGTGATTTGCATGGAACAAAGATTCAGCGTGGTGACACTCGGGGTGGCCGACCTGGACCGGGCGCGGCGGTTCTATGAGGAAGGCCTGGGATGGACGCCTTCGGGCGAGGGGAGCGGTGAGATCGTTTTCTTTCAAACGGGCGCCTCGGCCCTGGCCCTCTACCCGCTCTCCGCTCTCGCCGAGGAGTTCACTCCGCCGGGCGGCGAAGCGGCCTCCGGCGGAGTCGCGGACTCCTGCGGAAGCGGGGGATTCGGCGGGGTCACGCTCGCCCATAACGTCCGCCGCCGCGAGGATGCGGTCCTGACGCTCAGGGAGGCCGAAGCCGCCGGGGCCGCGATCCTCAAGCCCGCGCAGGATGTCTTCTGGGGCGGCTACTCGGGCTACTTCGCCGACCCGGACGGCCATCCCTGGGAGGTCGTCTGGAACCCGCACTGGGAGATGAATGAGGATGGAGGGCTGATCCTGCCCGGCTAACGGGGAGGCGCTCCGGCACAAAAAGGCCTTCCGGGGCCGGGAGGAAAGGATTGTTCCGCCTGAAAACGGGAAAAGCCGCCTCCCGGCCGCGGTTTCCAATGGGGGTGCCTCACATCGTATTTTCAGCTAAACTCGGGGATATCTATGCGGGAAACACCGCCGGAATCGTGAGCGCTCGATGGGATATCAGGACAAGAGCCCCGGTTGCCGCATCATTCCGGTTTACCCATAAACACACTCAGCCTATGGAGAAACAGGGCCATTTCCCATGAACCGGTTAATCTGAAGAATAAAGGCGTTTATAAGGCCGTATGGTCAGCGCGGCAGTGCGAACGCTCGCCCATTGAAGTTTTCCACATTTTCTCGAATCTAGGGGAACGCCCCGCATTTTTTTTTCTGGCGGAGTCTCCGAGGAACGCCACAGTCTGATCGCGCTCTCCCCCGAGCCCGCTCTTCACGTTCACCCCGATACCCTCGAAGATCCATTCACGCTGCTGCGTGACGTTCTCAATCGCGGGAGCTGGTGCGGTTCGGACAAACCGCCGATACCCTTCATCGGTGGTTGGGTGGGATACCTGTCGTACGACCTGGCCCATTGGATCGAGCGCTTGGACACCTCGTCCCGCGTCGATCACGGCTTCCCCCTCATGGAATTCGCGTTTTGCCGCCGCATTCTCGCTTACGACCATTCCCAGAGTGTGTGGACCGCAATCGAGCTTTTGAACGAAGACGCTCCATCTGGAAACACGGCCCGAGAATTGGAAAATCAGTTAAATATGGTCGCCGGGGCCCCGAATCCCAAGAGCGGCCGCCTGCCCGCGTTATCGGGCGATCTTCAGAGCAATTTCTCCCGGGAGAGTTACGAAAAAGCTGTCCGAAAAATTCTGGGACACATCGCGAGCGGGGATGTTTACCAGGTAAATCTATCGCAGCGCTTCGAGGGGATGCTTCGAATTCATCCAGAGGAGTTGGCCCTCCGCCTGTTGGATTTAAATCCCGAGCCTTTTAGCGCTTTTCTATCTTTCGGCGAGCGGGCAATCGTTTCCTCGAGTCCGGAAAGGTTTCTCCGGGTGCACGATCGCGCGGTGGAAGCGTGGCCCATAAAAGGCACACGCCCCCGGGGAAAGACACCTGAGGAAGACAAGCGTTTTCTCGAGGAATTGCTCGCCTCGGATAAAGATCGCGCGGAACTCGTCATGATCACCGATTTGATCCGCAGCGATCTCGGGCGCGTTAGCGCCACCGGCTCGATACGCGTTCCCGAGCTACGGACGGCTGTGTCTCACAGCAACGTCCACCATACCCTCAGCCGGGTGACGGGAAGGCTTCGCGCCGAGGTGGATTTGGCCGATTTGCTCCGGGCCACCTTTCCGGGCGGAAGCGTTACGGGCGCCCCGAAGATTAAGGCGATGAAAATTATCGAAACACTTGAGCCCACGGCCAGAGGTCCCTACTGTGGGGCGATAGGCTATATCGGCGTGGACGGCGCGATGGATTTGAATATCGCCATCCGGACGGTTCTGTGCGAGGGCGGACGCATGACGTTCCAGGTTGGCGGGGGCATCGTGGCCGAAAGCAGCCCGCCCGACGAATTCGAGGAAACACATCAAAAGGCAAAGGGCATCCTGAAGGCCCTGGGTTCAAACATGGATGAATTCTTCAAATGAACAAAGAGATCGCCTCGTTTGTGATTCTAAATGGAGATGTCGTCCCGGCGAACGAGGCGTCGCTTCCGGTTGACGACCGGGGATTTCTTTACGGCGAATCGGTTTTTACCACGATTCGATGCTACGGGGGCGTTCCCTTTCGGGTGAATCGACACTTCGATCGTCTAAACGCCTCGTTGACTTCACCCGTGATGGAAATCGACCATAAGCTTGACCCCGCGAAACTCGAAACCGATATCAGGCAACTCCTCGAGTTGAATAAATGCCCCGATGCCGCGGCGCGCTTCACCATCACCCGGGGTTGCGCCCCGGGGCCGCTGCCGCCCCGAGAACTCGCCCCGACGGCCCTTCTGAGCGTCCGCCCCTATGTTCCCGATACATCCCTCCCGGGCCGGGGAGCTTCTTTATGCATATCCACCGTTCGCCGGGACCCCGCGGGGGAACTGGGAAAACACAAACTGGGCAGCTACTACCCCTCCATCCTGGCCAGACGGCAGGCATTCGCCAAAGGGCATGACGAAGCGGTGATTTGCGACACGGACGGCAACTTTCTCGAATGCGCCTGTTCGAATCTATTCGCGGTGCGCGACGGAATTCTCCTGACGCCCGATGTGAGGGAGAACATTTTGCCCGGCATCGCCCGCGAAGCGGTGCTGGAATGCGCCGCAGCCATCGGATTGAAAACATCCTTCGAGACGCTGACACCCGAAATCCGTACAAATGCGAAAGAATGGTTCATCACCAACTCACTGCTGGAGATTGTTCCGGTCGCCCGCCTGGCGGAAAACATATTTCCCGTTCCGGGACCCGCGACAGGCCGTCTGCTCAACGCATACAAGGACCTGGTGACTTCCGAAACGCTCATCGCGAAAGGAGGATGAATCAATCCGCTCCAATCTCCCCGGCCGCCTCATCGCTTTGAATCCCCTGTAACAGATTGCGCTAATTGAACTGCACGATTTTCCCTGGAAGCTCCCCAAAAACCCACAACACAATTTTTATTATTTCCGTTATTTCATGTGTTGGTTATTACGAAACCATTACTTCAGCCTTACGCTGGCATAACAATCCGGATTCGGAGAAAACGTAGTTTGGGGGCGAGCATTTTTGCGGGGACGGGACCGGTTCATTGAGCCGGCGCCCGGGTCTTCCGGTTCATTGGTCTTTTCCGGTCTACATGGAGATTTCGGATATGGGTTTGAGAGCCGAGCAGCGCCGGCATTCCCGGATGGAGGTTCCCATTCAAATTGATTTGCCGCGCCTCGCCCGGCCGCCGGCTCTCCACGTGCCGCTCCCTGAAGCAGGGGTTGGCCTTTTCAATCGCCGCCGCCTGGGCGGGGGTGAGCTTCACCTTCTCCTTCGAGGCCCGCTCCTCGAGCTTGAACAACCGCTCGTAGCGCGAGCCCAGCCCCCGTTTGATGAGAATCTTCTGAATGACAGGGCTCGATACAGAAACCCCCGCGAACTTGAGTTGCTGGCTCAGCCGCGTGCAGCCCCGCATCGGGTTCTCCGACGAGAG
>PVBE012912810.1_pt1 | contig 17598 bp, 15 predicted proteins | sample 1631181 | NCBI WGS metagenome assembly PVBE01 (sample SAMN08397723, study PRJNA350692) | Marine metagenome, whole genome shotgun sequencing project. | isolation source: water | place: Pacific Ocean | collected 2012-04 | reverse complement strand
GGGATGAGGGACGGCGGAGGAGGATTGGGATTGGGAATTTCTGTAGGGTGGGGCGTGTCAGACACCCGTTTTGCGGACGGCGGCAAGACAAGTGTCTGACACGGGTAGGAGAGGGTGAGAGCAGGATGAGGGACAGCGGAGGAGGACTGGGAGTCTGCCAGGCGCGGGCCGGATACTTGCGGTCATGTCTTCGACATGATCCTCGTATGCGGCCCCTCCGACGGCGAGGTGACAGGCGTGGAAACTCAGACGGCGAGTTTCCCTGCGCCTGTCCTACGACGGCATGTGTGCGGCGTCACGCCGAGGTAGGGGCGCGATAGATCGCGCCCCTACCTCGGCGTGACGCCGGCGATCAGGGCCTGAAGACGTAGCGCGCGTCGGGATCGATCATGCGCGGGCGGTGAGTCAGCATGTCCATGCGCGGGTTGTCGCGGATCTCCGCGGCGAGGGCGGTGAGGGCGGCTTTGATCTCGACGGCGTCGGGATCGTCGAGGTCGGTTAGAACCGCTTCGCCGCAGGCATCGGTGCCGCCGGAGGCTTTGGAGAGAGGCGCGAGCAGGGCGGCGCTTTGCAGCGGCTCGGAGAAGTCGATGCGGTGCGCGCGGCCAACATCGGCGCCGTGGCAATCGGCGCAGCGCTTGTTGAAGACCTCCGTCAGACGGTTCTTGATGCCCCCCGTAAGCAACTCCCTCCCCCCAATCGTGCCAGGACGAGTGAAGTCATAGGTGCCATAGTATGGCGCGTTGCAGTCGATCCACGTGACCAGCCGACGCCAGTCATCGGTCGGCATTTTGACCAGTTCGTCGTGGCTCGCGCGGAGGAGGGCCATGAGACTGCTGGCGTGGGAGCCGTAGTACTTCGCCGGACGGAGCGGCAAGGTGCTGGAGAAATTGGCTTTGACGAAGCTGACGTAGTCGCCGTTGGTGAGCGTCTCGTAGGCCACGTTGAACAGGTTCGTCGGCGCGCCGCGCAGGTCGACTCCACCGTCGGGCGAGTCTTCCCCATGACATGACACGCAGTGACGGTCGAGGACGGGCTGGACATCGTAGGCGAAGTCGGGCGAGTGGACGCCATCGGGCGGCGGCTGGATGCGCGAGGGCGCTCGGAGCATGGCCAGCGGCTGGCGGTTCATCGGCGCGTCGGAGCGGTGCTCGTGACAGCCCACGCAGGAGATGACCTCGCCGGGCTCGCCCTGGGTGAAGGAGCGCATGCGCTGGATTTCCTGGTAATCCTCATCGAGGGCGGAGAAGTAGAGCGCGGAATTGGCAGGCGCCTCGAAGTAGACGGAGCCATCGTCCTCAACGGGAACCGTGCCCCATATCCGCTTGATGGCGAGGTGACCGTAGTTGCTGATGACCGGGTACTGAAGGCCATAGCCGCTGCACGACGCGGCGACGGGCTTTGGAATGTCCTCAACGACGCGGAGATACTTGACCGACCCGCGCTCGACGCCGTCGAGCCCCTGGTAAATATCGAGGACGGAGAACTGAACGGGCTTCTCGGCGAGGCGCTCTTTCTCCGGGATGATGGGGGGCTTCGGCCGCGCGCGCAGGGGAATGGCCTCGAAGGATGAGATGCTCGGATCGCGGTAGATGAGGTCACGGTTGTTCCAGCGGTCGAGCAGGTAGATGCCATAGCCCGCCGGGTCGCGGTCGCCCGGACCGTAGGCATAGCTGACGATGTGGTAGTCCTCGGACAGCGGCCACGGGTTGCAGTAGTAGCCCATCTGTGGACGGTGCCAGCCGAAGTGATGCGGCGGCGGGATCTCGGGCGTGAGGCTCTCATAGACGGCTGGGCTGGAGCAGGTGTCGGCGGGATCGACGAGAGCGATCGGGCCGACGGCGATAGGCATGTGCGGCGCGAGGGTGGTGACCACTAGATTGCTATTGGGGACCTGGCGCGGCTCCCAGAGGGTGATCGGGCCCCAGTGCTCGCCGGCGATGTGGTTCGGCACGGAGCCGTCGGGATTCGTAATCCACATGCTCTGGTTGTTGCCGAGTTGCTTGTCGACATACTCCCAGCGCGTGTAGGCGACGCGTCCATCGCGCAGGACGCTGGGGGTGAAGTCATTGACCGTATTGCGGCTGGCGCAGCGGATGTCAGTGCCGTCGGCGTTCATCGTGTAGAGCACGGAGACCGTGAAGGCGTTGTGGCAGAGCACCACGCGGCGGCAGCGAGTCGAGACGAACATGATCTTGCCGCTGGGCAGGTAGCAAGGATCGACATCGTCATACTCGCTGCTGGTGAGCTGACGCAGCCCCGTCCCGTCGGCATTGACCTCGTAGATCATGCAGGGAGTGGGCTTGTCGGGCTTGTATGAGAAGATGATCCGCTCGCCATCGAAGGACAGGTCGGGATCGCGGAAGATGCCCGTGCTGGCGAGATCGGCGGCGAGAGGCGTCGCCTCGGCGTCGGGCCGCAGCCCCGAGAGCGCGTAGACGCCGCCGCCCTCCTGGTAGCGATCGCTGCCGTCGAAGTAGGTGGTGTAGATGTGGCTCGTGTTGTACGTCAGCCGCTTGGCGAGGAGGAGCTTCTCGAAATCGAGCAGCGGATTGCTGAGCGCGACCTTGTTCTTGAGCTTGTACGCGGCGACGTAAAGGTCGTAGAGTTTCTGCCCCTCGGCGCCGGGAAGGTCTGACAGGAGTTGCTTGGCCTGGGCATCCTCGGCGGACAGTGAACCCGAGCCGAAGTCCTCGATGAGCTGTCGCGCGTGGCTGAGCATCTTCTCGATGCGCGCGGGGTCGAGGATCAGCGTTTCGGTCTCCGTGCGGTCGGGCGTGACCTGAACGGAGAGCTTGGCAAGCCACTTCTCCTCCCACTCGTCCTGAGTGACCTCGGCCTGAACGTCGTATTGATCGCCCATCAGCATGTACTCGAGGATGCGCTCGCCACGAGGCGTGGGCGCGGGGACTCGCTCGTAAGGAATCATCGGGTTGTAGTCATCGGGCGCGTCGACGTAGCCATCCTCTCGCACGTAGGCGGCGTATCCGAACTTGCCGGGCTCGGGATCGCCGCTCCAGGTCATGTGGATGACATCCTCGATGGACTTCGGCTTGCGACGGAAGCCATCGGGGAACGCAGCGTCGGTATCCAGACGGAAGGCGATGATGTGAGGGATGCAGCCCTCGCGGCAGATGAGGCTGATCGTGTGCTTGCCTTCGGTGATCTCCACCTCGACCTGCTTCTCCCACTCGCCCGTGCTGGCTTGCCAACTGCCAGTGATGCCCTTGTAGCCGGTCGCGAGCGTCTCGCCGTCGAGCACGACATCGACGGGACGGCTCTGGAGCGCGGCGTACTTGGCCCAGAACTCGTATTTCGCCGTGACCGGGATGTCGAGGTCATACTCCATCGTGTTGGGGTATTTCTCGCCGTTGATGACCACGGGCTCGGTGTCGGCGTAGCCGGTGCCAACATCGAAGACCTTCACGTTCCCCCGGTCGAACTCGAAGCAGCGGACGGTGATGCTGTCGGCTGAGGCGAGGGATGTGAGGGTGATGAGGATGAGTGTGAGTAGGCAGGTGCGGCGCATGTGGTGCCTCCGTGGGCGACGGCGACCATCATTGCGGACGAGGGCGTCCGCGCTCCAGTGAACGGCACGTCGGTGCGAGCTGGAAGCTCGCGGTCCAAGACGGCAATTGCCGACGGGCTGGAAGCCCGTCGCTACGCGACCTCACGGCTGCGCGGGTCACGCGGGTGGGCCGATGCGGTCGATGGCCCAGTCGGCTTCGAGCGTGCCCTCGGCGGGCAGGTGTCTTACAGGGTTCAAGCGCACCTGCGTGATCTCCTGGTCTGCCCAGAGCCTGTTTTCATGTAGTTCCAGCCGATACGCGTGCATCTTCCCGTCGGCGATGACAGGGAAACGGATCGACATGGGCTCTTTCATCGCCGAATCGGCCCTCGTTGCCCAGTAGAACATCGCGGTCTCGCCCGCCGTTACCGACATCGCTATCTCAAGGACAGGATAATCGGCGCCGCTCACCGGCTCGTCGAGCGTCGCGGTCATGTAACCGGGGCAGGCGATGTGGCCGGCGAGCACCCCGTCCTCGATCCGGATCTGCCCCAGACCGCGGAAATACTGCCAGTACAACTCATCGTAGCGCTCGGTGAAATCGAAGTCGATGTCGGTCAACGGCGGACGCTCGACGGCGAAGCGGGCGGCGTGACGCCACGGGTCATCGATCTCGCGCATGAAGGAGTAGACGAGCCGGCGCATCCGCTTCTCCCTGCGAGCATGCTCGGGCTGGCCGGAGAGGTTCTCCATCTCCAGAGGGTCGGCGCTGAGATCGTAGAGTTCATCCACCTGGCGCGGTCGCCAGTTGAGCGAGTACTTCCAGTCATCCGTGGTGCGGACCATGCGCATCTGGACGCCCGGCGCGGGGAAACTGGTGTAGACAGCCTCGTGCTGGTCGTCCGTTTCGCCCTCGAGAACAGGGCGGAGGCTCTTGCCATGGACTGACTCGGGCGTGTCGGCGCCGCCATAGTCCAGCAACGTGGGCATGATGTCAACGCTGCTGGAGAGGGCCTGGGTCACGCGATCGGCGGGAATCGCGCCGGGGAGACGCGCCACGAGCGGCACGTGCATCAGCTCCTCGTGCATCGCCATGTGCTTGAAGATGTTCCCGTGCCCGCCCATGTACTCGCCGTGGTCAGTGGTGAAGACCACGAGCGTATCGGCGGCGAGGCCAAGATCATCAAGGGAATCGAGCAAGCGGCCGATCTGGTGGTCGATGTAGCTCATGAAGCCGTAGTAGTGGGCCATGAGTTCGCGGTACTCGCGCTCGCCCCACTCGTCGCGGTCGAGGAGGTCCCACATCTCGCCCGGGAAGACAAGCTGGCGCTTGAGCTTGTCGCGCTCGGCTTCCATGTCAACGTCATTCATGCGCCAGTGGAAGTTCTGGTGGGTCTCGGGCGCGGATGTCATGGGATCATCGACGGATTTCGGCAGAGGCAGGCTCTCGGGATCGTACATGGTGTCCCACGGCTTCGGCGGGTTCATCGGCCGATGGGGCCCCTCGTAACTGACGCAGAGGCAGAATGGGTCGTCATCGGCGCCGTGTTGCTTGAGGTAGTCGATGGCGCTGTCGGTGAGGAAGGTCTCGACGAAGTGCTCCTCGGGAATCACGGACGCGCCATCGACGATGACGGTGTGGTGGCCGCCTCGGACCTTCTGACCCGGGATCGGCTCCTCCAAACCCAGCTCGCGGAGGTAGGCCACGTAGTCAGAATTGGGCGACACGCCATGCACAAAGCCGTTCTGGGGCATCTTCTCGCCCGGGGGAGGCGTCGTCATCTTCTGGAGAGCAGGCAATTGGGAGCCGCTGCCGGGGACAGACTCCTGCGGGCCGCCCATGTGCCACTTGCCCATCCAACTTGTCTGGTAGCCCGCGCGAGTCAGTTCGGTCGCGAAGGTGGGCAACTCTTCGTCGAGCTTGACACCGTTGGTGGTGATGCCGTGGCGCTGAGGGTGCAGGCCGGTCAGGATGCACCCTCGTGAGGGCGAGCAGGGGAATCCGGCGATGTAGTAGCGGTCGAAACGGACGCCCTCGCCCGCGAGTCGGTCGAGGTTGGGGGTGCTGATGTGAGGGTTGCCGTAGCAGCGCATCGCGTCGAGGCGTTGCTGGTCGGTTATGATGAAGAGGACATTGGGCCGACGGGCCGTCCGTTGGGCGGCTGCATCGCGGCGAGGGGCGCCAATGGCGGCCGCGGCGCCGGCTCCCGCCAGGCCGCCGATGAATCGTCTTCTGTCGATGCGCATTGCTGGCTCCAGGTCGGATCTGAGGGTACTCTCGGAGTTCGCCGAACATGGCCGGAATCCTCGCCATTAGCCCTTGCGCTCGGCCTCTGATTGTGCTATAAATGTGTCATAGCATCTTCAGAGAGAGACGCTTCCTCCTGAAGGGCGGGCAGTTTGCCCGCTCTTTTTTTGGCTTATATGGGGCCTTGATTTGGGAGAGGCGATTTGTAGGCTGGCCGCGATGCGCCGTCCGAAACACCCGGTTGTCGAGGCAATCGAGGAAGACATCCAGCTCATGGCCGATGATTACGGCTTTGAGATTGTCGATATCACCTTCGGTGGGCCGAAGCGCAACCCAATCCTGACGGTGATCCTGGATAAGCCCGACGGCGTCACGGCCGACGATTGCGCGAAGATGGGCAAGCGTTTCGGGATCCTGATGGACGTGAGGGACCCGATCGAGACGAGCTATCAGCTCGCCGTGTCGTCGCCCGGAGTCGAGCGCCCGCTTACGAAACCAGAGCATTTTGAGCGTTTTGCGGGCAAGCAAGCCGCGATCCGCTTTATCGATGAGACGGACAAGCCCAAGACGCTCACCGGCACGCTCGGCGGGCTTCGAGAGGGCGACGTTGTCCTCGAGGTAGACGGCAAAGAACTACTGATCGAGGATGAACAGATCGAGTCGGCCCGGCTGAAGTTCGACTGGGACGACGCGAACGTTTCCGACGGGAAGGGTGGATGAATCGTGGTGTCGTCTAAACTCGGGCGGCGGATTGTCCGCCGCAACAGACGCAACGGGGTGACAGCATGAACGGGGATTTCATCGAAGCCCTCGAGCAGATCGAGCGCGAAAAGGGTATACCGATGGCCTCGCTCATCTCCACCGTCGAGGCGGCCATGGCATCAGCCTACCGCCGCCATTTCGGTGAGGCGCGAGAGATAAGGTTGGACGTGAACCGGGACGCGGGCACCGTGACGATGTTCTCGCGGAAACCGCTGATTCCCGAGGATCCGGATGATGACGCGCTGCCGATTGGCAGCGATGATGACGGCATCGTCAGCACGCAGACCCTCGAGGAGCAGGCCGGTCCCGAGGAAATGGAATACGAGGAAGAAGAAATCACGGCTGATGACTTCGGCCGGATCGCGGCGCAGACGGCCAAACAGGTCGTCGTGCAGCGCATTCGCGAGGCGGAGCGGGAGCTTGTCTTTGATGAGTTCAGCCACCGCGTCGGCGAACTGGTGACGGGTGAGGTCCAGCGCAAGGACCAGCGCAACGTGTTTATCGCGCTTGGCCGCGTTGAGGCGCTTCTGCCCGGTCACGAGCAGATTCCAGGCGAGCCGTATCGCTTCGGCGATCGGCTTAAGCTCTACATACTCGACGTGCGCAAGACGACGAAGCACCCGCAGGTCATCGTATCGCGCACGCATCCGGGACTCGTTTCCAGGCTGTTTGAGCTTGAGGTCCCAGAGGTCTACGACGCGGTCGTCGTGATCCGCTCAGTCGCCCGCGAGCCCGGCGCTCGGTCGAAGGTTGCCGTGGAGAGCCGCGATTCGGCGGTCGACCCGCTCGGCGCTTGCGTCGGACACCGAGGCGCGCGCGTGCAGGCCATTGTTGACGAGCTTCGCGGCGAGAAGATCGACATCGTGCGCTGGAACGAAGACATGCACCAGTATCTCGAGAGCGCGCTTTCTCCGGCGAAGGTCGGGCAGGTAATCACGAACGATGCCGACCGCGCGGCGACGGTTGTCGTTCCCGACAACGAGCTATCGCTTGCTATCGGTCGGCGCGGACAGAACGTCCGCTTGGCGGCCCGTCTGACGGGCTGGCGGATCGATATCCGCAGCCAGACTCAGTGGTCGGAGGAGCCGGGGGACGAGGTCGTCGTCCCGGCCGATGCCCCGGACATTTCGGCCTCCGCGTTGGCCGAGGAGCTTGGCGTGTCCGTCACCGACCTCGTGGACATTGCGGTCGAGGAAAGCATCGAGATCGCGGGCGGGGACACGCTGGTGCCGACCGAGCAGGCCGGGACGCTACGGGCGCTGCTAGGCGGTGGCGACGGCACTCTACAGGACCTGCAGAGCGGCTCGCTGACGATGGAACCGGACGAGGCCGCGGTCGCATCCGACGAGGCCGCGACGGAGTAACGGCGGGTATCGGGGGAGGCTGTCGGTGCGCGCAAGGCACGTTCCGCTCAGAAGATGCGTGGTATGTGGCGAGCGACGCTCGAAGCCCGAACTGCTGCGGATCGCACGCAGGCCCGATGGTGAGATTGAGATCGACGCGGACCCGAAGACGCCAGGCCGAGGCGCGTACGTGTGCCGAACGCCGGAGTGCATCGCGGAATCCGCTGATGGTAGTCAGATCTGCCGCACGCTTAAGCACGCTCTTTCAAAGGAGGCCGCGGCGGAACTAGCGGCCCTGGCGGAGAGACTGGCGGCAGCGTCGCACGAAGGTCGTTAATCGTGGAGGTGTCGGAGCTTGCCGAAAACCCGTGTCTTTGCCCTGGCAAAGGAACTAGGCCTCGAGAGTCGAGCACTGATCGCCGTGCTCGTGCAACTCGGAGTCGAACGTCCCACCCCTGCCAGTCAACTTGACGAGGATATGACCAACCGGGCGCGCGCGACCGTGCGACACGCCGCGGAGGTCGCCGCTGAACGCGCTGAGGCAGAGCGCGCGACCGCACCACCGACGGTTGCCCCTGGGGCCGTCGCGCTTGCGGCCGCGACGGGCACAATCGGCCCGTCACCGGACTCCCAAGCGGCCAAGGACGCGGAGAAGGTCGCCGCGGCCCAAGCCGAACAGGAGAAGGCAGAAGCGGCGCGTGCAGCCGAGGCGAAGGCCGCGGCAGCGAAATCGGACTATAAGACGCGGCGCCGCAAACCGGCGCAGACGCGTCAGACGGCGGGGATGGTGCAGGAGGAACCGCCGGCCGATGTCGAGGAGGAGAAGCCCGAGGAGGAAGAGGAGCCGATCGACGAGGAAGCCGAGCTTCGCGAACTGGAGCGGGAACTCCAACGTATCGAGCGCGAGGAACGGCGCGGAGCGGGCATGCTTTCGCTTGAGGCCCTCACTCCCGAGGAGCGCGAGGAAGAACGCACGCGCGGCCAAGATGACCTCGTCAAGCCCATTCCCGAGCGCGCCCGTCGCCCCGTCGGCGAGCGGACGGAGACCGCGGAAGACGTCTGGCCGGTTGTGTGCGTCCTCGGCCACGTTGACCACGGCAAGACAACTCTTCTCGACGCAATCCGCAAGACGAACGTCGTGGACGGCGAGGCCGGCGGGATCACGCAGCACATTGGCGCGTCAGAGGTCGTGACCGACGATGGTCGTGGAATCGTCTTCCTCGACACGCCGGGACACGCGGCATTCACCGCCATGCGCGCTCGCGGCGCGATGATTACCGATATCGCCATCCTGATTGTCGCGGCCGATGACGGCATCATGCCGCAGACGATCGAGGCAATTAACCACGTCCGCTCCGCGGGCGTTCCCATTATCGTCGCCATCAACAAGATCGACATGCCGGGCGCCAACATCGACCGCATCAACCAGCAACTCGCGGAGCACCAGCTCGTCCCCGAGGCGTGGGGCGGCGATACAGTGTGCGTTCAGATTTCCGCGCTGCAAGGCGAAGGCATTGACGACCTGCTCGAGATGATCTGGCTTATTGCCGAGACCGAAGTGGGCGACATCTGGGGCGACCCGGAAGCCCCGTTCGCGGGCGTTATTGTGGAGAGTGAACTCGATCCGAGCCGCGGCCCGATCGCAACGGTGCTGGTCCGCAACGGTTCGCTCAAGGCCACCGATATCCTCATCTGCGGCGCGGCCCATGGTCGCGTGCGCCGCCTGAATGACTGGCGCGGGAAGATGATCAAGGGCATCGGCCCCGGACACCCGGTTCAGGCCATCGGACTGTCGAACGTGGTGGAGGCGGGAGAGGTCATTGAAGTGGCATCGAGCGCGAAGGCGTCGCGTCAACTCGCCGAGGAACGCGCCGAGGCTCTCCGCGACGAGCGTCTCGAATCGAGCAAGCCAGGCGGGCTGGCAGACCTGTTCCGCCAGTTCACGCAGGGCGACCGCAAGGACCTGAATCTCATCATCAAGACGGACGTTTGGGGCTCGCTCCAGGCGATGCGCCAGGCGATGTACGAGCTGAATGAGGAGCTTGAGGAAGTCGACATAACGATCATCCACGATGCCGTCGGAGACGTCAGCGAGTCGGACGTGCTGCTGGCAGTGGCTTCGAGCGCGATGGTCATCGGGTTCCACGTCGAGGCCGACGCCAACGCAAGGTCGATGGCGGGCGGCGAGGGCATCGACATCCGCATCTACGACATCATCTACGAGGCCCTGGACGAGATCCGCGCAGCGATGCATGGAATGCTCGACCCGGTCTTCGAGGAACAGATTATCGGCCACGCCGAGGTGCTGCAGGTCTTCAAGAGTTCGCAGGCCGGCGTCATCGCCGGGTGCCGCGTCTCGGACGGCCGCCTGGAGCGCGGCGCCGACATGCGCGTCACGCGAGGCAGCGAGTTGGTCTACGAGGGGCGTATCGACAGCCTGCGTCACCTTGCCAACGACGTGCGCGAGATCGACGCTCCGTCTGAGTGTGGTGTGGCAACTCATGACCACCGTCGGTGGGCCGAGGGCGACATCATCGAGGCGCACCTTCAGGTCGAAGTGCCCAGACGCATGCCGGCACCGACCGACGCCCGACCGCAGGGCGTGTCGTAGCCGGAATCAGCGGCGACTATGTCAGTCATCGTCGGAACGCTCACGATGGATCTATACGTATCTGACGCCCTCACCCTCAAGGACAAGCGCCAGGTGGTGAAGAGCCTCCTGGGTAGGGTGGGGAATCGTTTTAATGTCAGCGTTGCCGAGGTCGATAGACTCGACAACCGACAGCACGCGACGCTTGCCGTAGCGGCGGTCGCAAATAGCCGCGAACACGTCGACAGAGTTCTGAACGCGGTTCTGCGGTTTTGCGATAGCGATCCGCGAGCCGAGGTCACGAAGGCCGAGATCGAGACCGACTAACCACAGGGCGCGCCTTGTGCCCGCATCCCACGCCCCAACCGAGCCAGCATGCCCAACCAGCGCCAGACGCGCGTTGCTAACCGAGTGCGGGAAGAGATCGCGCGGATTCTCCTTCGAGAGATCGAGGACCCGCGGGTGCGGCTGGTCACGATTACTGACGTCTCCGTGTCGCCCGACCTCAAGCACGCGCGCGTGTTCTTCAGTTCTGTCAGCGGCGACAGCACTCCCGAAGAGACTATCAAGGGCCTTCGGCGAGCCCGGAAGTTCATCCAACGACGCCTGGCGGACACGGCCGACCTTCGCTTCACGCCAAGACTCGATTTCCGACTCGACCCGACGGCCGAGCAGGCCCAGCGCGTGGAGGAAATCCTACGGGGCCTGAACGTCCCCCCCGCCGATTCCGACGACGCCCCAAACGACGAGGAGCCGCCTGAGGATCCGGATGAAGACACCGACGCTGTCGAAGATCTGTGATCTGATCGAGGTCAACTCGTCGTTCCTTCTGGTCACGCACTTCGACCCGGATGGCGACGGCATCGGGTCGTGTCTCGGCTTGCAGCGGGCGCTGCTGAACCTACACAAGGACGCGCGCGTCTGGCTCCCCAGAGGCGTCCCCGACAAATACCAGTTCCTGCCCGGATCCACCGGCATCGTCACCGAGAGCGGCCCCGAGAAAATCACCATCGCGCTGGACTGTGATGGTTCGCGACGGCTCGGCGCGACGCGCGAGACGGTCGAGCAGGCCGAGGTCGTGGTGAACATCGACCACCACGCGGGCGACGACGCGTTTGGCGACATCGTTTGGGTCGACTCCTCCTCCCCCGCCGCCGGCTTCCAGACGTATCACCTGATCCGCGCGCTTGGGGCTGAAGTCGCGCCCGATATTGCCACCTGCCTCTACTGCGCGGTCGGCACGGACTCCGGGTTCTTCCGCTACGCGAACACATCGCCCGCGCTACTGCGCGTGGGAGCCGAGTTGGTCGAGGCCGGCGCCGATCCGAAGGCCATTGCTCAGGCGACGCTCGACCGGTACGACGTGCGAGTTGTGAAGCTCGGCGGGCGGGCCTTGGACTCGCTGGAGATCAGGCTCGACGGGCGCGCCGCGATGGCTACACTCACCAAGGCCGACTTCGCTGCCGCCGGCACCGAACAGACCGAGGGCGTGGTTGACTACCTGCGGACCGTTGCCGGCGTGGACCTGCTGATCCTCGTGCGCGAGGCTGAGGACGGGTGGCGGGTGAGCATGCGGTCGCTTGAGGGGCTTGATGTCAGCGCGACGGCCAAGAAGCTCGGCGGTGGCGGGCACGCGCCCGCGGCTGGTTGCACGTTGCACGGCGGGTTGGCGGAGGCATTGAGCACGCTGGAGGCGGCGCTTCGAGAGACGATTGCAGAGGGCGGCGCGAGCGCATGATGCGCGGCATTCTCAACGTGCTCAAGCCACCAGGCATGACATCGCACGATGTCGTCGCCGCAGTGCGACGAATCCTCCCCAAGAAGACGAAGGTCGGTCACGCGGGGACCCTCGACCCGGCAGCGGCAGGAGTGCTGGTCGTCTGCCTGGGAGCCGCGACGAAACTCGTCGAGTACATCGTTGACGGCGAGAAGGCGTACCGAGCCGAGGTTACCCTCGGCATCAGCACCAACTCGCTGGACGCCGACGGTGTTGTTACCGCTGAGGCGGACGCCTCCGAAATCGACGAGGACGCCGCGCGGAACGCGGTGGCAGGCCTCGTCGGCGACCAGATGATGACGCCGCCGATGCACTCAGCCGTTCGGATTGGCGGGCAGCGCTTGTACGAACTGGCTCGCCAGGGCGCGGACATCGACCGCGCGGCCCGACCGGTCACGGTATACTCCGCCGAACTCGCGGGCTTCACCCCTGGCGCTCGCGCGACCATCACGACCGACATCCGCTCGAGCAAGGGCACGTACGTGAGGGTGCTCGCCGAGCAGATCGGCGCGGCTTTGGGCGTTCCCGCGCACCTCTCGTTCCTGGTCCGGACAGCGGTTGGGCCACACGAACTTGCCGGGTCCGCCACGCTGGAGGAGATCCAGGAGGCGCGCGAGAGAGAATCGCTGGACGAGCTTTTCGTACCGGCGAGCGTTGCCCTGGAGCACTTCCCGCACATCGCCCTCGCGGAGTCGGACGCGGTGGCGTTTCGGAACGGTAATGCCCGTCGCGTCGACGTCGATGTCGACGGGCTCGCGCGAGTGCATGATGCCGATGGCCAGTTGCTGGGGGTCGGTGAGGTGATCGACGACGAGACGCGCGGCCGATTGCTACATCCACGCAAGGTGCTATCCGCTTGATGAGCGAGCCACAGAGCTGTCCCGTACAACAGGTCACGCGCGGACCCCGCGCGGTCGCGATCGGCGCTTTCGACGGCGTCCACCTCGGCCACGGGGTCGTGGTGCGGTCGGTGTTGGATGCCGCGGACCGACTCGGCGCGCGGTCGGCGGCACTGACCTTTGAGCCCACTCCCCGTCAGCACTTCGGGCGCGATCATAACGCTCGGTACCGACTGACGCCGGATCCCGAACGCGTCGGACTACTATGCAACCTGGGCATCGAGCAGGTGATCGTGCAGAGCTTTGATGAGGAGTTGCGGGCGACCAGCCCGGAGGACTTCGTCAGGAGCATCCTGCTCGAGCGGCTGGAGGCGAAGTACGTCGCGATCGGGCAGTCACATAGCTTCGGCGCCGGCCGCGACGCCGGGCCCGAGGCCATGGTCGAGTATGGGCGCAAGTACGGGTTTGAGGTCTACATCGTGCCGCTGGTATCCGCCGGCGAGCTGGATGTCTCCAGCACGAAGATCCGCGCCGCGCTTCGGGACGGCGATGTTGCCACCGCCTCGAAGATGCTCGGGCGTCCTTACACCGTCAGCGGCATCGTGGAGCGTGGGAATCGCATCGGGACCGACCTCGGCTGGCCGACGGCGAACGTTTCGTATCCGCGCATGAAATTCGTGCCGGGCAACGGGGTGTATGCGGGAGTCGCGCGTGTGGGCGAGCCGGATAGCCCTCTGGTCGCCGCCGCCATCAGCCTCGGCCCAGCGCCGAGCGTCGGCGTCGAGCAGCGTCGCTTGGAGGCGCACTTGATCGGCTTTGAGGGTGACATCTACGACGAAGAGATTACCGTCGGGTTCATAGAACGCCTGCGGGGCATCGAGACCTTCGACAGCCTCGAGGAACTCAACACGCGCGTGCGAGCCGACATCGACGAGACCCAGCGCATCTACGAATCACTCCGCGCCGGATCCTGACTTCTCCCCCACTACCCGCGAGTAGCGAGACGCGAAGGCGATAGCGGCCGCGAAGAGGGCGCCTCCCGTAGCCGCGATGGTGAGCGCCGCTCCACAGAGGTGGAGGCAAGGGGTTCGGGTCCACAGTGACAGCCCGGATGGTCGGGCGAGCAGCGCCGCCGCGCAACTGAAGGCGCAGCCAGCGATGGGCATCAGCCAGCGAGTCCGTCGCCCCCGCGACACGCACGCGCCAAGGGCCGCCCCGAGGAGCGGCGAGAGGACCACTGTGGCGACCAACCTGGCCCAAGGCCAAGGGCCGGGGATGCCTCCGAGGGTGAGCGACATATCCGAGACGATGAACGGGCGCGCGCTGAACATGATGCCCACGCCGAGCATTCCTAGCCACCACCTCACCCCGCGCGGAGCGCGCGGCATCAGGCGATCGGCGAGCACGATCCCCATCCCCACCCAGGCGCAACGCCAGGCCCCCGCCCATGGGCCCGATATCTCGCCAACGAAAACCCATGCGGGATCATCGAGGAAGAACCGCCGAAGGCCGGGCGCGGCGCTCAGGCCCTGCACGAGCGCACCGGTACCGGCCGACAGAGCCACCGTCCACCACGGCATTGCGTCGCGGGGGTGCAGGCGGGGCTCGGGTGGTTCGGACATGGGGGAACGCGGCAGTGGGGGCGACTCGCGAGAACTGTCAGCCATCGGACCCCTCCCCCACCGCGCGCGGCAGGCTATCCAGGCGGAGACCCAGTCTCGAGCATCCACACGAACCACCCGTCGTCGTCGCGCCGAATCTTGTACTCGGCGGAACTGCCGTCAACCGTGGGCACGAGCAGGATCGCGGCGTATCTATTCTTGTCGTACTGGTACTTGACAGACACGTCATCCATCGACCCGCCCGGACATATTGTGGCGATGTCGCAAGGCGGTGCTGACATCGCCGCTTTGTCCTTTACCGCCTTGATCAGGCCGTTCTCGACTGTGATCGTCCAAGCGCCATCGCGGAAGTACCCACGCGTGGCGTCCAAGTCATTCGCTTCCAGCGCGGCCGCCAGATCGGCCATGGCGTCGCGCGCGGCGCCCTTGGACCAGGCCCGTAACGCGATCGCTGCCTTGATCTCCGCCGCGAAGTACACGCCGCCCAAGACCGCGACGACGAGCACGATGACGATGATGATATCGCCGATGCGGGACTTCTTCTTCGGCTTGGGCGTGGGCGCGACGGTGGCGCCATCGTTTTCGGGCATCTCAGATCCCTCGTCCGGCATGGATGGGTGTGGGCGCGCGCAAGCGGGCCTCGTTGGCGGCAGATTCGCTACCAGTGGGCATCGCACCTGCGCGCGGCGTAAGGGGGGCGGCGAGGGTGCAAGCTATCCAGCGGGAATTCCAGGCGAGAGCATCCGCACGTACCACCCATCGGCGTCGCGCCGCAAGGTATACTCCGCGATCTTGCCGTCCGCGGTCGGGACCATCAGGGCGGCGCCGTGTTTGCCTTTCTCCAGATCGAACGCCACCGGAACGTCATCCATGGAGCCGGTCGGCAAGATAGTGTCTATGGCATAGGGCGGCTCCTGCTGCGCGGCCTTGTTCTTCACTTTGGTGATCGCGCCGTCCTCGGCTGTGATCGTCCAGGTTTCGTTGCGGAAGTAGGCGCCCGCGGCGGTCGCGTCGTTAGCTTCTAGCGCAGCCTGCAACTCCGCGATCGCGTTGCGCGCGCTCCCATTGGACCAAACCTGCAACTCGATAGCCGCTTTGATTTCCGCCGCGAAGAACGCGCCGCCCCCGAACACGACGACGAGCACTAGGACGATGATGACATCGCCGATGCGGGACTTCTTCTTGGGTCTGGGTGTGGATGCGGCAGGCTCGGCGTCAGCCACCGGATCGCCCGGGCCTTGCCGGTCGCCGTCGAGCCCATCGTCGGACGCCTCATTCACGGTGGTGTCTTCGCTTCCAGACATTGCAGGCCTCTCCCTGGGCATGGTAGCCGCACGCGCGCGTAGCGGGATACGAGAGCGGGCCGTCCACAGAACGTGGACGGCCCGCTTGCGGATCTGTATATGCCTCTACGTCGAGGCTAGTCCCCGCCCGGCGGCGAGCCGCCGGGGTCCTTCTCCGTGCCAGGCGCCAAGGCGGGGTCAGACATGTTCGGGCTCATGGACTTCGCCGCGGCCTCGTCGGCCTCGGGATCAACGGCAGTGCCGCCCTTGCCAGCCATGAACTTCCAGCCGATGACGGCAACGACCAGCACTACGATCACGACAACAATGACGGCCGTGGTCGTGTTTAGCTGCTTGCCCATTGTCTTTAGTACCCCTCTCTCTGATCGCGGCTATCGTCAAGCGAATCTAGTCGACGCCGAAGTCCTGGGGCGTGAACGTCCGCTTGTGGAACTTGACATGGCCGTCGTAGTAGCCGACATTCATGCCATCGTTGTGGTCCGTGCGACGAGCATCCCAGCCGTTGGTGCTGCCGGAATCGCTGCCCATGTGGCCGACGCCGCAGATCATGCCGCACCAGTAGACCGACTCGACAACCGAGATGAGTTGAGCGACGTCACCGAAGCGGGACTCTTTAGGTGACCCGCGGTGGTCAGCGTTGCCAGCCGGCCCGTTGCCCATCTGCCCGATAACATTGGGGCGACCCGCATTGATGGCGTATCCGCCGCGCCGGCCAACGAAGCTACGGCCGTTGCCGGTCGCGCACGTGCGCAGGTAGAGTCCTTCGGAGCTAGACGGCCCTGGGAAGTCGGCGCTGGGGCACATGTAAAGCTGCCAGTTTTTCGTATACGGTTGCGTCACTTCCATCCAGTCATATCCGGGAGCGCCCGTGCAACGTCCACCAGGCATCATGGCGTTGTGCGGGTACTTGCTATCATAGTCGGCCTTGTACATGATCAGCCCAAGGACGATCTGCTTCATGTTCGAGGAACAGCTTGCCTGACGCGCCTTCTCTCGGGTACGCGCAAACACCGGGAACAGTATCGCAGCCAAGATGGCAATGATAGCGATGACGACGAGCAATTCGATCAGGGTAAAGCCCCTCCGGGCTTTCATGGGAACATCCTTTCCTGGGAATATGGTGGCCAGCCGAACCGGCGTACTTATGTTCAGTTCACCCTTTACATAATCATACCTTCCCGGTCCGAAATAACGATATGGCCTGCCCGGCAAGCGGCGGCTTGACCTTGGCGAGTGGGCGACGGGGATCCTGGCGTTCATGGGGGGGGAAGAGCGGCGATGATACGGGAGGGTATTCTGGTGCGGATGGAGAAGTATGGAGAATGTAGGGTGTCGTCGGGAAGACTACCTGGGGATGTTGACGACAGGCCATCTCTCTTCCGCACGTTGTTGGTGATTCGCCATTGGGAGGATCCACGGTGATCCATCGGCCGGCAGGACTTCGTCGCATCGGCGCAGAACGCGGCGCTCTTTACTCAGGCATTTCTTGTTGGCGGCGGAGTAATTGGGAGGCAGGCGGCGGCCTAAAAGGGAGGCACTTGCCTCTGGTATAACCCGCCCTTGGGGCGGGTGTCAAACGGCTTGTGTTAGGCACCCCCTCCCGGG
>PVBE011992592.1_pt1 | contig 17601 bp, 30 predicted proteins | sample 1631181 | NCBI WGS metagenome assembly PVBE01 (sample SAMN08397723, study PRJNA350692) | Marine metagenome, whole genome shotgun sequencing project. | isolation source: water | place: Pacific Ocean | collected 2012-04 | reverse complement strand
GTGATGCCGGGCGACAATGTAGAGATGGTGGTGGAGTTGATCACGCCGATCGCGATGGACAAGGAGCTTCGGTTCGCGATTCGCGAAGGCGGTCGGACCGTGGGTTCGGGTGTCGTCTCGGACGTGATCGAGTAGGGGGATCCGATGGCGAATGCCGCGGCAACAAAGATTCGAATTCGAATGAAGGCATACGACTACAAGCTGCTCGATCAGAGCGCTAGCGAGATCGTCGACACGGCTGTTCGGACCGGTGCTCGCGTGGCGGGGCCGATTCCGCTTCCGACGGACAAGAACAAGTGGACGGTGCTGAAAGGCCCGCACATCGATAAGAAATCGCGTGAGCAGTTCGAGCTTCGAACGCACAAGCGGCTCATCGATATCCTGGATCCGACGCCTCAGACGGTCGATGCGCTGATGAAGCTCGAGCTCGCAGCTGGTGTCGACGTGGAGATCAAGCTCTAGCCATGGCTACGATCGAAGTCGTCAATCTCGACAACACGAAGGCGGGCTCGCTCGACCTGTCCGCGGCCGTCTTCGAGACGGAGGTGCGCCCGCATCTGCTTCACGCCGAGGTGCGACGGCAGCTGGCGGAGCGACGCTCCGGAACCCACAGCACCAAGAATCGCGCTCTGGTTTCGGGTGGCGGGGCCAAGCCCTACCGCCAGAAGGGCACCGGACGTGCTCGTCAGGGAACGACTCGCGCGCCGCAATTCGCTGGTGGTGGCGTTGTGTTCGGCCCGGTCCCGCGTGGCTATTCACACAAGCTCCCCAAGAAGATGCGTCGCGCGGCGCTGCTCTCGGCGCTGTCACAACGGTTGCAGGAATCGGCTCTGACGGTCGTCGACGAACTGCAAATCGACGGTTTCAAGACCAAGCGAATGGTCGAGATCCTCGAGACGTTGGGACTCGCAGCTGGCTCCGTGCTGGTGGTGATCGACGAGCCGAACGCGACGGTAGAAGCCTCGGCGCGGAACCTTCCCGGTGTCGCCGTCGTTCGTTCTGAGGGGCTCAACGTCTATGACCTGCTCCGCCACAAGAGCCTGCTGTTCACGAAGGCCGCGATTGCGCAGCTCGAGACGAGACTCGCGGGTGCCTCGGGCAAGGGAGAGTCCAGATGAATCTCCACGACGTGATTCAGCAGCCGCTCGTGACCGAGAAGAGCAACATCGCGAAAGAGGAGAGCAACATTGCGACCTTTCGAGTGAGTCCCGAGGCGACGAAGCACGATATCCGTCGAGCCGTCGAGGAGCTCTTCGAGGTCAAAGTGACCAATGTTCGAACCATGCGACAGCCCGGTAAGAAGAAGCGGGTTGGTAAACAGCTTGGCCGCCGGCCAGCGTGGAAGAAGGCGATCGTGGAGCTGGCCGAGGGCCAGACGATCGAATTCTTCGAGGGAGTCTGACCAATGCCGGTCAAGCGCTACAAGCCCACTTCTCCTGGGCGCCGGAACATGAGCGTCTCGGATTTCGCCGAGCTCACCCGCGGCAATTCCGAGCGATCGCTCACGAAGGGCCTCGTCAAGAAGTCGGGTGGCCGAAATTCAAACGGTCGCACTACTTCGTATCATCGAGGTGGGGGCCATCGACGGCGTTTTCGACAGATCGACTTTCGCCGCAACAAGACCGACGTTCCCGCCAAGGTGGCCGCGATCGAATACGATCCGAACCGGTCAGCAAACATCGCGCTGCTTCATTATGCGGATGGGGAGAAGCGTTACATCCTGTCGCCTGGTGATCTGAAGGTCGGCGACTCGGTGATGTCATCGCTCAGCGCGGAGATCCAGCCGGGCAACGCTCTGCCCCTCTCGAGGATACCGCTCGGGACGCAGGTTCACGCGATCGAGATGAAGCCCGGGAAGGGCGCGCAGCTGGTTCGCTCGGCTGGGACGAGCGCGCAGGTGATGGCTCGTGAAGGTAAGTTGGCGACTCTGCGACTGCCAAGTGGCGAGATGCGCATGGTCCATGTCGACTGCATGGCTACGGTCGGTGAGGTCGGGAACTCTGAGCATGAAAATCAGCGCATCGGAAAAGCGGGGCGCTCCCGCTGGCTTGGCAAACGTTCCAATGTTCGCGGTGTGGCGATGAACCCGGTCGATCATCCCATGGGTGGTGGCGAAGGTCGATCATCGGGCGGTCGCCATCCCTGCACTCCCTGGGGCAAGCCGACCAAGGGTCACAAGACGCGCAGCAACAAACGCTCCGATAAGTACATCGTCAAGCGGCGGGGTAAGAAATAGATGGCACGTTCGCTCCGGAAGGGTCCCTTTGTAGACCCGAGTCTTCAGAAGAAGGTCACCAAGATTGCTGTCGGTGGCAGCAAGGGCGTCATCAAGACCTGGTCACGTCGATCGATGATCACCCCCGAGTTCGTGGGTCTCACCTTCCACGTCCACAATGGCAAGCTCTTCATGCCGGTCTTCGTGACCGAGAACATGGTGGGTCATCGCCTTGGCGAATTCGCTCCGACCCGCAAATTCACGGGTCACGCGGGTGGCAAGAGGGTGAAACGCTGATGGAAGTCAAAGCGGCACTCAAGAACTACCGGGTCGGGGCTCAGAAGGCACGCCTCGTGGCGGACCAGATTCGCGGTAAGGGAGTCGAAGACGCGTTGAATCTGCTCGCACTTTCGCCGAAGCGGGTCGCAGATCCGATCGCGAAACTGGTTCGCTCCGCCGTGGCGAATGCGGAGCAGAAGAACGAGAACCACCACGCGGGTATCGAGATCGACAATCTGGTCGTGACCTCGATTTTCGTGAACGAGGGCCCGAGTATGTGGCGGATTCGACCCCGAGCTCAGGGCCGCGCCTCGTGGATCCAAAAGAGAACTAGCACCATCAACGTCGTCCTTTCGGAACGCTGAATCAAATTTTTTTCCGGGGTACTGACTTTCTCAGCGGAGACTTAACTAGAAAATGGGTCAAAAAGTTCATCCCTACGGGTTTCGGGTTGGCACTCTTTACGGGTGGCAATCCAACTGGTTCGCTGGCAAGCATTACGCGGAGCAGCTTCATGAGGACATCAAGATTCGCGCGTTCATCAAAAAGAAGCTCTATCACGCGGGCATCTCGAAGGTCGTCATCGAACGAACCGGCGAGAAGATCGTCATCAATATCCACACCGCGCGGCCGGGCATCCTGATCGGTAAGCGTGGTGCTGAGGTCGACAACCTTCGCAAGGAACTCAAGTCCTTCACGACGCGAGAAATCTTCATCAATATCAAGGAGATTCGTAAGGCGGAGCTCGACGCCCAGCTTGTCGCGGAAAACATCGCGACTCAGCTCGAACGTCGAGTCGCATTTCGGCGAGCCATGAAGAAGGCGATGATTTCCACGATGAAGTTCGGCGCCGAGGGTGTCCGAATCCAATGTTCTGGTCGTCTGGGGGGCGCCGAGATGGGCCGACGCGAGTGGTATCGGGACGGCCGAGTGCCGCTGCATACGCTCCGCGCCGAGATCGAATACGGCTTTGCCGAGGCACGTACGACCTACGGTGTGATCGGTGTGAAGTGCTGGATCTTCAAGGGAGAGGTCGGTGATCGAGAGCTCAAGCGCGGGTCGCTGTCCCAGGACCATCGCTCGGAGGCTCCGAGGTAGAAAATGCTGCAGCCCAAGAAAGTCAAGCATCGCAAGATGTTCAAGGGTCGCCTTCGTGGGAAGGCGTTGCGAGGAAACACATTGGCCTTCGGCAATTACGGTCTTCAGGCCATGACGTCGGGATTCCTCTCGGCGCGCCAGATCGAGGCTGCGCGAATTGCGATGACCCGTCACGTCAAACGCGGCGGAAAGGTCTGGATCCGAGTGTTTCCCGACAAGCCGATCTCGAAGAAGCCCGCCGAGACGCGTATGGGCAAGGGAAAAGGGAATCCCGAAGCCTGGGTCGCACCCGTGAAGCGGGGGCGCGTGCTCTACGAAATGGAAGGCGTCACTCCGGAGATTGCGCGCGAGGCTCTTCGCCTGGCTGCACACAAGCTCTCGATCCGGACGCGATTCGTCGAGCGGGAGGGATAAGAATGACAGCATCCGAGTTGAGGGCCCTCTCAGAGGCCGAGCTCGAACAGAAGGGACGTGAACTCCGCGACGAGTTCTTCGATGCGAGGATCCGGCATACGACCGGCCAGCTGGAGAACACGGCGCTTCTCGGCCGACTCCGAAAGGATGTGGCACGAGTGGAGACTTTGCTGACCCAGAAGCGCGAGGCGGGGAAGTGAGCGAACGAGGAAGTCGACGAACCCTGGTGGGGACCGTGGTGAGCAACAAGATGGACAAGACCGTGGTCGTACGGGTCGAGCGTCTTGTGCAGGACCAACGGTACAAAAAGTACATTCGCCGCTATTCGCGGTTCATGGCGCATGACGAGTCCAACTCGTGCACGGAAGGCGATCAGGTGCGTATCATCGAGCACCGCCCGCTCTCCAAGCGCAAGCGCTGGAAAGTTCAGGAGACGCTCGAGAAGGCGTCGATGGTCTAGTTGTCGCGTCGTGGTGAGTGTGCGTGGGGGGAGATCAGATCCCCGGGAGCGTCGGTGAAACGCTGCGCTAGAGCGCGTCTTGATTGTGTGTAGGTATAAGGGAAGATCATGATTCAAGCTGAATCAACATTGCTGGTGGCTGACAATTCGGGCGCGCGAAAAGTGAAGTGCATTCGTGTCCTCGGTGGATCCCGACGGCGCTTCGCTTCGGTCGGTGACATCATTGTCGTCGCCGTGAAGGAAGCCATTCCGAACGCACGCGTGAAGAAAGGTGAGGTTCGTCGCGCGGTGATCGTACGCACGAAGAAGTCGATCTCGCGCTCTGACGGGACGCATATCCTTTTCGACGAGAATGCGGCCGTGCTGATCAGCAAGGAGAAGGAAGTCGTCGGCACCCGGATCTTTGGTCCCGTCGCTCGGGAGCTTCGAGGCGCCGGTTTCATGCGCATTGTCTCGCTCGCGCCGGAGGTGCTCTAGCCATGACGGATATGATTCCGCGATTGAGACAGCGCTACCAAGACACGATCGCTCCGAAGCTCCGAGAGGAGTTCGGATACGGGAACATCAACCAGATTCCGAAGCTGGAGAAGGTCGTCGTCAATATTGGACTCGGCGAAGCCACCACGAATCCAAAGCTTCTGGAGCGAGCGATGGAAGAGCTCGCGATGATCACCGGCCAGAAGGCGATGATGCGCCGCGCCAAGAAGAGCGTGTCGAACTTCAAGCTTCGCGAGGGCCAGGCGATCGGGTGCAGCGTGACGCTCCGAGGCACTCGGCAGTGGGAATTCCTCGATCGCTTGTTGAGTGTCGCGTTGCCGCGGGTGCGCGACTTTTCAGGTGTTTCGCCGAAGGCCTTCGATGGTCGCGGCAACTACACGTTTGGACTCCGGGATCAGACCATCTTCCTGGAAGTGGACTATGACAAGGTCGAGAAAGTGGCTGGCATGAATGTCACCGTCGTCACGACCGCGAAAACCGACGCTGAGGCCAAGGCGCTCCTGACGCACCTCGGCGTGCCCTTTCGTCAGTAGACAATGGGCTTGGCCGACTAAAAGGGAGAAGCACATCATGATGACCGATCCGATTGGTGACATGTTGGCGAGAATTCGAAACGCGGGCGGCGCGCGGCACGCGCAGATGAGCTGTCCCGCCTCGAAGCTGAAGCTGGCAGTGGCAGAGGTGCTGAGCGCCGAGGGGTTCGTTGGTGCCGTGGCGATCGATGGCGACGAGAAGAAGCCGACCCTCACAGTCGAGCTCCGCTACCAGGAGGACGGGCGGCAGATGATCGAGGGCATGAGGCGTGTCTCGAAGCCCGGCCGGCGCATGTATCTGGGCGCCGGTGAGGTGAAGCAGGTTCGGGCGGGACTCGGGATGGCTGTGCTGACGACTTCCAAGGGTGTGCTCTGTGATCGCGATGCGCGGGCGGCGAAGGTCGGCGGCGAAGTGATCTGCGAGGTCTGGTAGGATGTCGCGCATCGGCAAGCAACCGGTTGCAATTCCCGATGGCGTGTCCGTGAATGTCGCGAATGGCGAAATTCAGGTAAAGGGCCCGAAGGGGAATCTATCGTGCCTGGTGCCCGATGGGATCGGCGCCAAGGTCGAGGACGGGCGGCTGGTCTTCGAGCGGCCCAAGGACACCAAAGACCTGCGAGCCCGCCAGGGTCTCGCCCGTTCGCTGGCGAACAACATGGTCGTAGGGGTGAGTAAGGGTTTCACGAAGTTGCTCGAGATCGAAGGCGTCGGCTATCGCGCCGATGTGAAGGGAAAGGTCTTGAACCTGCTTCTCGGCTTCTCGCATCCGGTGGAAATGCAGATCCCGGAAGGGTTGAAGGTTGCGGTCGAGCAGAACACCAAGCTCACTATCGAGGGTGCGGACAAGCAGAGCGTGGGGCAGTTTGCTGCCGACGTGCGCGCCCTTCGGCCGCCGGAGCCCTACAAGGGCAAAGGCGTTCGTTACGCAGGCGAATATATCCGACGCAAGGTCGGCAAGTCAGGGGCCTAGGGGAGCGGAGAGCTTTCGATCGATTTCGACTTCGATACTGACTACGATACTGACGACGACACTGAGGGTGATATGAAGAAGAAGATTACGAACACGAAGCGTCGCAAGTGGCTGGCGCGCAGGGCTCGGACGCGAACCTCGCTCGAGAGAAGCGATCGTGTCGTGCTGACCGTGTTCCGTAGCTCCAAGCACACGTATGCACAGCTCGTCGAGAACGGTACGGGCAAGACGTTGGGCGCGGTCTCGACGCGGGATGGCTCGATCGCCGCCGGCGGTTCAACGGGCAATGTCGAAGCGGCAAAGAAGGTCGGTGAGGCGATCGCAAGGGTCGCCAGAGAGAAAAGCATCGACGCTGTGGTGTTCAATCGAAATGGGTTCCTCTTCCATGGCCGAGTCAAGGCCGTAGCGGAAGGGGCCCGTGAGGCGGGGCTTCAGTTCTGATATGGCTTCTGTAATTCAATCTTCGCTCCTGAACCCGAACGACTACGAACTCAACGATCGGGTCATTTACATCAATCGTGTGTCGAAGGTGGTCAAGGGCGGTCGGCGTTTTAGCTTCTCGGCACTGGTGGTCGTCGGCGATGGTCAGGGAGTCGTCGGTGTCGGGCTCGGCAAGGCGGGCGAAGTTCCGGAAGCGATCCGGAAGGGCGTCGAGAAGGCTCGAAAGAGTCTGATCCGAATCCCGCTGATCGATGGCCGGACGCTGCCGCACGACATAATCGGTATCTCGGGGGCCGGTCGGGTGTTGATGCTGCCTGCGTCGCCGGGTACTGGAGTGATCGCTGGTGGTCCAGTGCGGGCCGTCGTCGAATCGGCGGGGGTCTCGGATGTCCTGACCAAGACGCTCGGTACGAAGACGCCCCGAAATGTGGTGAATGCCGTGATGGCGGGCCTTTCGCAGCTGCGTGACCCTGAAGAGCGCCTCGCGCAGCTTGGTCGGAGTCGCTGATGGCGGAAGAGAAGAAGATTCGCGTCCAGCAGGTCAAGAGTGTGATCGGGTACGATCGCAGGCAACGCGCCACCGTGCGGGGACTCGGATTGCGCCGAATCCGTCACGTTGTCGAGGTGGTCGATACGCCTTCTGTGCGTGGAATGATCAATAAGGTGCGCCACCTCGTCGTGGTTCTGGAGAGCTAAAGCCATGTTGGACCATCTTTCTCCGCGCCCCGGTGCGAAGCACAGACGAAAGCGCGTCGGTCGCGGTCCCGGCTCTGGCAAGGGCAAGACCTGTGGGTCTGGCGTGAAGGGCCAAGGCACTCGTTCGGGCAAGAAGATCAAGCCCTGGTTCGAGGGTGGCCAGATGCCGCTCTATCAACGTGTACCGAAGAGGGGTTTTCACAACCGCTTTCGCGTCGTGAACGAGATCGTGAATCTCGGCGACCTCGCGGTGTTCGGAGAAAACGCCAGCATCGACGTCAAGGCCCTGGTCGAGCGAGGCCTGATCCGAGGTGCCGGCGCTCCGGTGAAGGTCCTGGGCGAAGGCGAAGCACCCAAGGGTATCAGGCTCGCCGTACACAAGGTCTCGGCCGCTGCGAAGGCCAAGATCGAGGCTGCCGGTGGCAGTGTGGAGAACATCGTTTGATCGCCGCGATGCAAAATATTGGACGCATCGAAGAGCTCCGGAAACGGATCCTCTTCACGGCGGCCATGCTCGCGGTCTATCGCGTGGGCTGCATCGTGGTGACGCCGGGAATCAACGGAAACGTGATCCGACAGTTCTTCGAGTCGATGTCGGGCACGATGTTCGGGCTCCTGAACGTCTTCTCGGGCGGCGCAATGGAATCGCTGTCGATCTTCGCGCTGGGCATCATGCCCTACATCAGTGCGTCGATCATCTTTCAGCTGCTGACGGTGGTGATCCCGACCCTGGAGCGTCTCAAGAAGGAGGGCAGCGAGGGGCAGAAGCGCATCACCCAGTGGACGCGCTATGCGACGATCGGCCTGGCGCTCTTCCAGAGCTTGCTGATGTCGATCGCTCTCGAAGGCGGCCAATTCGGTTCCGGCGCGGTCCTCGAGCCGGGTTGGGGATTTCGCGTCACGACGATGATCACCCTGACATCGGGCACCGCCTTCATCATGTGGCTCGGCGAACAAGTCACCGAACGCGGCATCGGCAATGGCATCTCCCTGATCATCTTCTCGGGCATCATCGTCGGGCTCCCGTCGGGCATTTCCAATGTCATCGATCTCGTGCGCACCGACCAGTTCAGTATTCTCGAGGTGATCTTCCTGGGCGCGATCATCATCGCTGCCATCGCCTTCGTCGTGTATGTCGAACGCGGTCAGCGCCGCATTCCGATTCAGCACGCCCGGCGCGGGGGCACAGCCGCATCCGGCATGAGCTATTTCCCGTTGCGCGTGAACAGCGCCGGAGTCATCCCGCCGATCTTCGCGAGCTCATTGTTGATGTTTCCGCTGACGATTCGGCAATACACCGAAAATCCGGCCATCCAGCGATTCATCGACGACTGGATGAACCCGTCGAGCTGGTCCTACAATTTCGTCTACGTCGGACTGATCATTTTCTTCTGCTTCTTCTACACCGCAATCGTGATCAACCCCGACGATGTATCCGAGAACATCAAGCGGTCGGGTGGCTACATCCCCGGGGTGCGTCCCGGGCGCAAGACGGCGGAATACATCGACGCGGTGCTTTCGCGATTGACTTTGGTTGGTTCGGTCTATGTCGCCGCGATCTGCGTCTTGCCGGTCTGGCTCTCCACGCAGATGGGCGTACCGTTCTACTTCGGGGGGACGGCCCTGCTGATCATCGTCAGCGTTGCGATGGACACCGTGGGACAGATCGAAGCCCATCTCGTCTCGCGCAAATACGAGGGTTTCAGCTCGACCGGACGAGTGCGCGGAAGACTGGCGCGATGAGTGCTACACGCATCGTGTTGTTGGGTCCGCCCGGGGCGGGGAAGGGCACCCAGGCCGCAATCCTGGTCGGCGAGCTCGGGATTCCGCACGTCTCGACCGGCGACATGCTGCGTGCTGCGGTGAAGGCCAAGACGCCGGTGGGCCTGAGGGCCAAGGCCGTGATGGATGCAGGCGAGCTCGTCTCCGATGACATCGTGATCGGGATCGCCGAGGAGCGATTGTCCGAGAAGGACGCGCAGGCGGGATTCCTGCTCGATGGCTTTCCGCGGACCTTGGCCCAGGCCGAGGCCCTGGAAGGGCTACTCGCGAAGCTCGACCAGGCCCTCGACTGCTGTCTGGCGCTGGTCGTGGACAATGAGGCCGTCGTTCGGCGATTGTTGGGGCGAGCCGAGATCGAGGGCCGCGCGGACGACAACGAATCGACGATTCGGGAACGGATGCGCGTTTACGACGCCGAGACGGCGCCGCTCATCGAGTTCTATCGGAGCCGCGATCGGCTCGTCGAGGTTTCGGGGATGGGCAACATCGAGGAGGTGGGCAAGAGGGTTCGACAGGCATTGGACGCGTAGAGGGATGGCGTGAGCTTGGGTGAGCGGATCGCAATCAAGAGTCGTCGCGAAATCGAGCAGATGCGGGATATCGGACGCGCTACGGCCGAGATCCTGCTGGAGCTCCGAGAGCGGGCCAGACCTGGCGTGACCACGGGACAGCTCGACGAGATCGCGGCGAAGGCGTTGGGAAGGAGGGGCTTGAAGTCTCCATTTCTGGGCTATGCTCCCGGGGGGGGTAGTGCCCTACCCAGCAGTACTCTGTGCGTCGGTCAACGAGGTGATCGTGCACGGGATTCCCGGACCGCGTGAGCTTCGAGAGGGCGACATCATCAGCCTGGACTTCGGGGTGGAAACCCGCGGTTGGCACGGCGACACCGCCGTGACGATCGCTGTGGGAGAGATCACCCCGGAAGCGAAGAAGCTGCTCGAGACGACACGCGATTCTTTGTCGAAGGGAATCGAGCAGATGATCCCGGGAAACCGACTATCGGATGTCGGTCACGCGGTGCAGCGTCGAGCGGAAAAGGAAGGCTACGGAGTCGTTCGCCAATTCGTGGGCCATGGCATCGGGCGGCAAATGCACGAGCCGCCGCAAGTGCCTAACTACGGCCGGCCCGGACGCGGACCGCGTTTGCGAGAGGGGATGGTGTTCGCGCTCGAGCCGATGGTGAACATCGGGACCGAGAAGGTGCGGGTATTGAAAGACGGGTGGACAGCGGTGACCGAAGACGGTCAGCTCTCCGCTCATTTCGAGCACACCGTGCTCATCACAGGGAATGGGCCTGAAGTTCTTACGCAAATCGAAGGCTCACACTGATTTTTTAGGCAGCTTTGTCGTGGGATGGATCCCACTCACAGAGCGCGCAACAGGAAGAATGGAATGAAGGTTCGAGCATCAGTCAGGAAGATGTGTGACAAGTGTCGCGTGATTCGTCGGCGTGGAGTCGTCCGCATCATCTGTGAGAACCCGAAGCACAAACAACGGCAGGGATAGAGGGGCGCCGCCCGTTTCTTCGCAACGAAGGACGGGTGTGGTGTCCGGGATCCGCTTCGAGTGGGTCCGCAACGGAGGAATTCATGGCGCGAATCGCAGGCGTCGATCTACCGCGGAACAAGCGGATCGAGATCTCACTGACCTATATCTACGGTGTGGGGCGCAAGCGAGCGCTCGATATTTGCGGGAAGGCGGTGATCGAGCCGGAATCCCGCACCGAACACCTCTCCGAGTCGGAGGTGATCAAGCTGCGCGAGGTCATCGAACGCGAGTACAAGGTAGAGGGTGATCTCCGCCGCGAGATCAACCAGAACATCAAGATGCTGATGGACATCGGTTGTTATCGCGGTCTTCGGCATCGCCGAGGCCTGCCCGTACGCGGACAGCGGACTCACACCAATGCGCGTACTCGCAAGGGTCCGGCCAAGACGATCGCGGGCAAGAAGATTGCCAAGAAATAGCAAGTAAGAAGTAGAGAGTAGAAAGCAAGGGATTTTCATCGCGCCCTTAGCGCGTCCAGAAAACCCGATCGGGACCGCATTCGGGGATCGCGATCGGGTACAGAACGGAATCAACACGCATGGTTGCCAAGAAGACGAAAAAGAAGGTCAAGAAGAATATCCAGTCGGGTATTGCTCACATCCATTCGACCTTCAACAACACGGTCATCACGATTACGGATGTCGGTGGGAACGCCGTCGCCTGGTCGAGCTGCGGGCAGCAGGGATTCAAGGGCTCCAAGAAGTCCACGCCCTTCGCCGCGCAGGTCGCCGCTGAGGACTGCGCGAAGAAGGCGCAAGAGCACGGTGTTCGAACACTGGGTGTCTACGTCAAGGGCCCGGGCGGGGGACGCGAATCCGCGCTCCGCGCTCTCCAGGCCGCTGGCATGAAGATCACAATGATCCGTGACGTCACCCCCATTCCCCACAACGGTTGCCGCCCGCCGAAGCGGCGACGCGTCTAGATCCAAGCAGGAATCAAGCATGGCAAGGTATACGGGATCGGTTTGTCGACTCTGTCGTCGGGAGGGCACGAAGCTCTTTCTGAAAGGCGACCGTTGCTTCACGGAGAAGTGCGCTATCGAACGCCGAGCGTATCCGCCGGGCCAACATGGCCAGGGCCGCGTGCGCTTCTCGGACTACGGCGTGCAGCTCCGGGAGAAGCAGAAGGTCAAGCGCATGTACGGGCTGCTCGAGAAGCAGTTTCGAAGCACCTTCGACACGGCTTCTCGCATGCGCGGCCGCGCCGGTGAGAATCTCTTGGTGCTCCTCGAGCGACGTCTCGACAATGTGATCTATCGGTTGGGTTACGTGACTTCGCGCGCCGAGGGCCGTCAGCTGGTCAAGCACGGTCATTTCACGGTGAACGGCAAGAAGGCGCATACGCCGAGCATGTTGGTCAAACCGGGTTGGACGATCGAGGTTCGCGATCGATCGCAGAAAATCAACCGCATCAGCGGAGCTCTCGAGACCATGGAAGGACGGGCTGTCCCGCAATGGCTCGAGATCGAAAAGGATGAGATGAAGGGGACGGTCAAGGCGATGCCGCAGCGCGAGGACGTCACGCTGCCCATCGATGAACAGCTGATCGTCGAGCTTTATTCGCGCTAGCACCTTGGTTTTCTGGGGGGCTCTCTGGGGTCTCTCAGTCGGCAGACTTTCCGCCGGCACCGGTGTGCAGCTGGGTATCTGGATTGAGGAATTACGCAGTTCCGGCCTCTAATGGGGCGGATTGCTTTTTTGCGGACTGCCGTTCGAACAGAACGGAAGGGGGTTTCGATGCAAGAAGAAGTTATCGCACGCAACTGGCGAGATCTGATTCACCCGCGCCGACTCGAGATCGAAGACGACACGCTGACGACGATGTATGGCCGATTCTTTTGTGAGCCGCTCGAACGTGGTTTCGGGACGACGCTTGGAAACGCGCTGCGACGCGTGCTGTTGTCGTCGCTGCAGGGCGCGGCGATCACGAATATCCGGATAAACGGTGTGCTTCATGAGTTTTCTACCATTCCGGGTGTCATGGAAGATGTCGCGACGGTCGTGTTGAACCTCAAGGACGTGCGTGTGCGCATGAACGTCGAGGGGCCGAAGACGCTTCGGGTCAAGAAGTCCGGGCAGGGGACCGTGACGGCCGGTGATCTCGTTTCTGATGATCAGACGGTCGAGATCATGAATCCGGATCACAAGATCTGTTCGCTCGGTCCGGACTCAGACTTCGAGATGGAAGCCACGGTCAATCTCGGGAAGGGCTACGTCCTCGCCGACAAGAACAAGACCGAGGAAATGCCGATTGGCACCATCCCGATCGATTCGGTCTTCTCTCCGACCCGACGTGTCAACTACACCGTCACGCCGGCACGTGTCGGCCGCGAAACCGATTTCGATCGGCTGAATCTCGAGCTGTGGACCGACGGCGCAATCGAGCCGACGGATGCGGTCGCCTTCGCCGCGAAGATTCTCAAGGAACAGCTCTCGATCTTCATCAACTTCGAAGAGCGGGCCGAAACGCCGGCGCTGCACGTGGATGAACCGGAGCCGTTGAATCCGAATCTCTTCAAGTCGGTGGACGAGCTCGAGCTGTCTGTGCGCAGCGCCAACTGCCTGCAGAATGCGAATATCCGATTCATCGGTGAGCTTGTCCAGAGGACCGAAGCAGAGATGCTGAAGACCAAGAACTTCGGTCGAAAGTCCCTGAACGAGATCAAGGAGACCCTCGCGAGTCTCGGTCTCAGCCTGGGGATGACGGTCGACAATCTGCCCGCCCGCAAGGATCTCGAGCGAATGCGGGAGCAGCGCGAGGCCTGAAATGAACCATCGAAAGACCGGCAGGAAGCTCGGGCGCAGCGGCGCCCACAGGAAGAGTCTGTTCCGCAACATGGTGACGTCGCTGCTCGACCACGAGCAGATCCAGACGACCGACGCCAAGGCCAAGGAGCTGCGTGGTGTCGCCGAGAAGATGATCACGCTCGGCAAGCGAGGCACGCTCCACGCTCGTCGCCAGGCGCTGCAGACCATCCGCAGCAAGGACGTGACCGCCAAACTGTTCAGCGATCTGGCCGACCGCTATCGCGAGCGCCCGGGAGGCTATACGCGAGTGATCAAGCTCGGGCAGCGCGCTGGCGATGCCGCGCCGATGGCGATCATCGAGCTCGTCGACCGCGATGGCGCGGAGGGGAGCGCCTGAGCGTGGAAGAGCCCGAAGCGCCGGGGGGCAGTGCCTCGGCGCGCGGCCTCGGAGGCGATCGGAGTCCCAACCCTTCCGCCGTACCCGGCTTGTTTCTGGGTGCGGCGGTTCTGTTTGTGGCGGTCGTGCTCGTGCTGCAGACCGATGCCGGGGCGCCGCCCGTGGTGCGAGGCGTTGCGGCGCCGGGTTTCGTGCTGCCCAGGCTGGCAGCGGACGGGGAAGGCGAGCACGGCTTCCTTTCGCTTGCCGAGTTCGAGGGCCGCGTCGTACTCATCAACTTCTGGGCGACCTGGTGCGCACCCTGCGAGAGCGAGATGCCCGCGATGGAACGCCTCTACCAGGCGCTTCCACGCGATGGATTCGAACTCATGGCGGTGTCAATCGACGACGCTGCCGCCGACGTAGAGACTTTCCAGGCGCGCTACCAGCTCACCTTTCCGATCCTGCTGGACGCCGATCAAGTGGTCTACAAGGCCTACCAGACGATGGGTGTGCCCGAATCTCTGCTGATCGACCAGCGGGGGCACATCGTAGAGCGCTACGTGGGCCCCCGGGAATGGGATGCGGGAGAGTACGTGGAGCGGATCCGAGATCTGATCCGCAGGCCGGGCTCGGCTTCGATTCCGGGTCCATCTCGGCTCTGAGCTGCGCCCGCCGGCTCGGAATTCCATTCGATTTTTGCCCGATTCCTGTCCAATTTCAGTGAGTTCGGTACCCTGCGGTCGCCGACCGGCCAGTCACACCCGGTCCGGGTTGCTAGCCCTGCAGCCTGAACCGTGAGCATCGGGGGGATGCGTGAAAGCGCTCGGCCTGGGATTTGCATTGATCGCGCTCGTTGCGACATCGGCGCTTCTCGACGAGGAGACCGGCGTCGGAATCTGGCTCGAGTTGCGCGAGTCACTCGCCGTGTCGGAGGTGCGCGTCGCCGCGCTCGAGCGCAAGAACGAGCTTTTTCGCCTCGAGATCGAGATCTTCGAGGCCGAGTCCTCGACGCTGGATCGCGTGATTCGAGAAGAGCTCGATCTGGCTCTTCCCGGAGAGGTGATCGTACTCTTCACGGGTGCCCCGCCGGGCCGATCGATGGCCGGCCCATGAGCGCCCAAGCCGATGGAGTCGATGTGAGGGAGCAGCTGCGAGAACAAGTCGAACTCGCTCTCCGAAGGTTGCTGGATGCGGCGGGCGACCGCGACGCCCTGCCGGATTTCGCGATCGACGTTCCGCGCCAGAAGCAGCACGGTGACTTCTCGTGCAATGCGGCGATGCTCCTCGCCAAGCGCCTCCGAAAGAGCCCGCGAGAAATCGCCGAGGATTTGACTCGCTTGCTCGGTGATGCCGAGGGCCTGATTGCAAGCAGCGCCATCGCCGGCCCCGGCTTCCTGAACTTCAAGCTCGCCGAATCGAGTTGGCAGGACCGTCTTCACGAGATTCTGGGTGCGGCGGACCAATTTGGTCGTAGCCAATCGGGTCCGCCCGATGGCGAAAAGAAGATCCAGGTCGAATTCGTCTCCGCCAATCCGACGGGTCCCCTCTCTACGGGCCACGGGCGTCAAGCGGTGCTGGGGGATTGCATTGCACGTCTGCTGGACGCGACTGGCTGGGACGTCGTCCGCGAATACTACTTCAATGATGGCGGCCGCCAGATGCGTGTGCTCGGCGAATCCGTCAAGGCGCGCTACCTCGAGCGGCTCGGCCTGGCTGCGCCGCCGTCGGGCGCTGCGCTTGCCGATCCGGAACATCAGTGGGTCGAGCAGGTCGATGGCCTGCCCGTGGTCTTCCCCCGCGATGGATACCAGGGTGACTACATCGCGGAGATCGCGGCCGAGCTCGAAAAAGAAGAGGGCGATGCCCTCATCGACGAGCCTGGCGAGGGGCGCTTTCGCGACGAGGCCCAGAAGATCATCTTTCTGGACATCGAGGCAACGCTGGTGCGCATCGGCATCGAATTCGATGTGTACTACAACGAACGCAGCCTATACGATGAAGGCAAGCTCGAAGAGGCCTTGGCGGATCTTCGCGCCGCGGGCCTGATCTACGACTCGGATGGTGCCGTCTGGTTCAAAGCGACCGACCGTGGCCTGGACCGCGATCGTGTCGTAATCAAGAGCAGCGGCGAGCCGACCTATCTGATGCCCGATATCGCCTATCACCGGGAGAAGTTTCGGCGCGGATTCGATCGGGTGATCGACGTTCAGGGTGCCGATCACATCGAGCAGTTTCCCTTCGTGAGGGAAGCGACGGCTGTGCTCGGCGTCGAACCGGATCGCGTCGAGCTCGTCATGCACCAGTTCGTGACGATCACCAGCCAAGGTCAGCGCGTCAAGCAATCGACGCGAAAGGCCACCTTCGTGACCATCGACGAGCTGGTCGATGACGTTGGGACGGACGTATTCCGTTTCTTCATGATCGAGCGCAAGCCGGAAGGTCATCTGGATTTCGACCTCGACCTTGCCAAGGACAGCAACTGGAGGAAGAATCCCGCCTACTACGTGCAATATGCGCATGCGCGGACTTATGGGATCGAGCGGAAGGCGATCGATGCGGGCATCGCGATGCCCGTCGCGGGTAGCTACGACGCCGGCCGGCTCGCGCTGAGCGAAGAAATCGAGCTGGTGAAGAAGCTGCTGGCCTTCCCCGAGATCGTGTCCCAGGCAGCGAAGAGTCGAGAGCCTCATCACGTCGCGTACTATCTGCGTGAAGTCGCGGGACTCTGGAATCCCTATCTGCAGGATGGCGATCGCCACCGAGTGCTCTCGGAGGACGTGGGGCTGACGGCGGCTCGATTGGGCCTGTCGCTCGCAGTGCGTCACGTGTTGGCGAACGGTCTGGGACTTCTGGGCGTCAGCGCCCCGGAGCAAATGTAATGTCAGCGCCGGGTCGGGCGAAGCTTCGACCGGCCGGCGTTCTGCGTGCGGCGGGGCGTCTGGTGCTGCTCGTCGGCTTGGGGTTTGGAGCCGGGGTACTGATCGGCGTCATCTTCGAGGAGCCGGAGCTCCTGGTCGGGCATCTGCGTGGCGAGGGCGAATCGGTGTCTCTCGCGATCGTGCCGCCCGAATCCGAGACCGGTGAGGGCGATGCGCAATCGGCGGATCCCGGGCGTCGCCTGGAGGAAGTCGATTCGGAGTCGCGAATCCAGAGTGCGCGAGCGAGGCGTCTCGGCTTGCAGCGAGAGACGGGCGAATCGGGGGCTGCCACCCTGCCGAGGGTGGCCGCTGCGGTCCAGCCGAACGCTCGGTCGCGAGATCTCGAGGCGGCCGTGGCGTCGGCTTCGACGCGCGGAGTCGACGGCTCGGGCGAGTGGGCCATTCAGGTCGGCGCCTTTGCGGACAAGGCGGTTGCCAGGCGACTCGCGGAAAGTCTCGAAGCCAAGGACTATCCGGTCGAGCTCATCGCGTCGCAGGGTGCGACGAAACGTTGGCGGGTTCGAGTGCAGCCGGTCCGAGGCGAGTCGAAGGCGCGCGGGATCGCGAATCAGTTGAAGCGGGACGAACGACTTTCGACCTGGATGATCCCGCTGGAGGCGCC
>PVBE011505472.1_pt1 | contig 17603 bp, 10 predicted proteins | sample 1631181 | NCBI WGS metagenome assembly PVBE01 (sample SAMN08397723, study PRJNA350692) | Marine metagenome, whole genome shotgun sequencing project. | isolation source: water | place: Pacific Ocean | collected 2012-04 | reverse complement strand
TGATGCCCTTGGCGCAGTCCATCGAGCTGCCGCCGCCCAGACCCACGAGTGAATCTACCTTCCGGGATTCGGCAAGAGCACGGCCTGCTTCTATGGCCTGGCTGTCTGGGTTTTCAGTGCAGTCGTGGAAACCGGCCGTTTCAATCCCCTCAGCTTCGAGCAGTCTTACGACTCGATCAAAGTGACCCGCGGCAACAATTCCCCGGTCGGATACGACCAGCGTACGGTGAAAATCCAACCCGCGCGCCAGCTGACCGAGGGTCTCGATCTTGCCTGTCCCGAAGAGAAGTTCCGTCTCAAGGGCCTTCATTGGCCCCGTCGATGGCATAGAGCATGTTGCGTGTAGCGATGTAGAGGACGCCGTTTGCCGGAACGGGTGTCGAATAGACCGAACTACCCATGTTGATCTCGGACACAACCTTCATTTCCCGGCCTTCTTCCATAACGATCAGGTCACCGTCCTCGTCTCCCAGGTAGATCTTTCCACCGGCAAGCATCGTCGAACCCCACATCGCGGCAAGCATGTCGTATTTCCAGATCTGCTCGCCCGTCTTCGCGTCCAGGGCGTGTACGAAGCCGCTGAAGTCGGGTATGTAAAGGATTCCGTCCCGAATTGACGGCGTCGAAATCGAACGTCGAATATCGGTGTAGTGCCACACCCTTCCGGTCTCGGTGATGTCGCCTCGTTTTGTCGGGTCGATCGCATACAGATGGCCGACACCCTCTCCGTGTTCCGGATCCTGCCCGTTGGCAATATAGACCAGGCCTTCGTAAAAAACCGGCGTCGAGATCAGCTCGTTGCGGGTCCTCGGCCAGACCGAGTCTTCCGGATTCGTATCGAACTCCCAGAGCTTCTCGCCCGTCGCAGCTGCGAAGCCGCGGATCCAGCCGTCGCCCTGTGCGTTGATCGCCTGAACGACGCCACCGACTTCCGCGATCGTGGGCGTGGACCACTGCCCATGCAGGATGTTTTCACCCGGAGAGTCGTCTTCCCAGACAAGCTCGCCCGTTTTCTTGTTGAGGGTGATAATCGATGGTGCCCGCGGTGAAGGAACGTTGACGTGGGTCTCATCCTGGCCGTTCGCGGTATTGAGGTAGAGCAGGTCACCAAAGATCACCGGCGAAGAGTTCGTCATGTTGTGCGGGTGGTTCCCCAGTTCCTCCATCATGTCAAAACTCCAGAGGATCTCCGGAAAGGGCTTTCCGCCGCTGTCTCTGGCCCGAATATTGACGGCAACGACCTCGCTCCGGTTCGTCGTGTAATACAGGACACCGTCTTCGATGAGTGGAGAGGAGCACACGCCCTGATAGGGCCAGTCGTTCACACGGCCTTCCTGCAGTTTGTCCGAGGCAAGCTGCCACAGGAACTCCCCGTCGGACTCGCTGAAGGCATACAAGACTCCCTTGTCGCCCATCACCTCAGGATCGCGAGGCGTTTCGTTGTTCGTTCCGACAAACAGCATTCCTTCGGCAACAACGGGGTTCCCATAAGTCTGAGACCCGAGTTCCGCGGACCACTTGATTCCTTCCCCGGTTTCGATGTCCCATTCTGTGGGTAGCCCTTCCATATCCGAAACCATGTTGCGATCCGGAGTCCCACCCCACATCGGCCAGTCTCCAGTGCCGGGATCGGAAGGCTCCCCACCGGGTACTGCGGGCGCCTGCGCCAGCAGTACCAGGGCCAGTATGACGGTCAACATCCGCGTGTAAGAAAGTACGTTTCGATTTGTGTCCATTTTCATGTTCATCGGCTCGGAGTTACCTTGAAGTTGTCGAAATAAATCTCATTGCGCCCATCGCCGTAAAGCCCCGGAGCCCCGGCGAGAATACCCATGCCGGGCGGATCCGTACGTTCCAGTGTCCAGCCCGCGGGCTCCGATTCACTCTTCGGCCACACCTTGCCTCTTGCCCGAACGGATCCGTCGGGAAGCGTCTGGACCTCGAGCTTCATCTGGTACCATGTGTCGGGATCGATCGTCATCGGCGCCCTGACGGTACGTTCTGTTTCCGGTTGCCACGAATGCAATTCGATTCGCTGGTGATTGCCGAAGAGCACAAGCTGGTAACCCTGCGCGACGATGCCACCATCTCCCATCGTGCGGCGCCGGATGGCGAACCGCAGGTCCGCTTCGGTCGTATAGTTGGACGCGGTGTGCTGCCCACCGTAAGTGCGGGCGCGCCGGATGAATGAAAACTGATTGTCGGCCCGCTTCGTGAACACCTTGTTGCCCTCGAGTTCCGTGACCGAGTACTTGAGCCTCGTGTTCAACCACCAGCCGGGCAATCCCCCGACGTCAAAATCGTCAAAGCTGGTTCCCCAGTTGAGCGGGGGAATGACTCGCACACGCGCTTCTGCGGCTATGCCGCCAACGGTCGCCTTCACTTTGCCCGCCGACCCGGTCGCCTCGGAAGAGGCGGTGTAGCGGCCGTCCTGTCCGATTGCACCACTCAATTCCTCCAGCGACCAGTCCGCATCGCTTTCACGTATGAAGTTCCCCTTCGCATCGAACAGGCGGACACGGAAGTCGACTCTCTCCCCGGGTGAAACCGCGGCATCACCGGGCACCACCAGCATAGAAGCGGGTGGGCCTTCTGCGGCCAGCGCTCGTCTGGGCGCCGTCGCAGTCCAGCCAGGGGCGCGACTGCTGGGTCTTCCGATGGCATAAGTTGCCTGGGCAGTTGTGAAGAAAACGCGTCCGTTCGAAACAGCGGCGCCGGCCGTGACCTGCTCCGGGTTGTCCGGGTCTCCCAGTGCGACCTCACTCAAGATCTCGCCGCCTTCATTCCCAGGCCGCAGGATGTAGAACTTGCTGTTCGCAGTACCGACGAATAGCTTTCCGTCGGCCAGAACAAGAGGGGCCTTCTGGATCGTTCCCAGCTTGAGAGACCAGATTTCCTCGCCTGTCGTCCGGTCGAAGGCCGCAACCATCGAGCCGTTGTCGACCTGGTAGATTCGATCGCCATCGGTAACCGGGGATGAATAGCCGGCGAGGAAACCCCGATGCAGCCAATTGGTGTCGGCATCGGTTCGCTCTCCCGTACCCGCCAGGCTGAGAGACGCCCTGAAGCCCATCGTGCTCGTCTCGAGGTTTTCCTCACTGTGGGAGAGGATCAGGTCGTCACCAACACGAATGGCGCCGGTGTTCAGGCCACGTTTCGAGACGGCATAACGCCAGACACGCTCGCCTGTCGACGCTCTGATTGCGTACCATGCACCGTCACTACCTCCGGCAACGATCAAACGAACGCCGTCGATTTCTGTGATCATGGGCGGCGAATAGGTGGTGTCAAACGGACGCTGTCCCGGCGAACTGACCCACACGTTCCGGCCCGTCCGCTTGTCGAACGCCATGAAGCGCTGGCCACCACCGGCCAGTTCGCCCCAGTTGAACGTGATGCCGGCAGCGATCACAAGATCCCCATCTATCATGGGCGAGGTCACGCGGCCCCCGTGGGTCGTTAGAAAACCAAACTCCTCGGTCAGCTGGTGTCTCCACAACTGATCTCCGTCGCGGGAGTAGGCGGCGAACGTGGCATCGGCCGTCATGATATAGACGTTACCGGTTTCCGGATCGAGTGCCGGTGTGGCCCAGCCGGCACGATGCGACGGCGCGTCGCTGTGTGTGATGTTGAGGCGATCTTCCCAGACCAGTTCACCCGTGTTCGCGTCGAAGGAAAGAATCCTCTCCTGAATCGACGCTCCCTCACCCACGGAGTTCTGCAGGTACACCCGGTCGCCGAGCACGACAGGACCGGAAAGCCCGCCGTAGGGCACTCGCCAGACCAGGTTCTCGCCCTCCAGGGACCAGGTCTCCGGAAGGTTCTGCTCGGTGGAAACACCGGTTCTGTCCGGACCCCGCAGTTCCGGCCAGTCGTCCGCGGTTGCCACGGACGCCAGGACGCAAACCGAAATGAACAGAAATACAATGCGGTTGATTGTGACAAATCCAGCAGGTTGTCCGGCCATCGTTACCTCAAGCAAAGAATCGCAGGCAGAAGAAAGGTGTGCGGTCGTGGCTCGCCTTACTCCCACCGACATTGTGACTTCAACGATTTAACAATCTAGACAGAATATCTTACATGTGTTCTTACCCCGGTCAAAGAGTGGTTCAGAACAACAGCTTCAATCCGAACTGCAACCGGCGCGGACTGCCGGCTGAGAGCACCTGGCCAAACGTCGGAGAGCCGAAGAAACTGTCCGGCAAATCGAGGTTCGACCGGTTAAACAGGTTGAACGCCTCGAGACGAAACTCTGCGTTCAGCCGCTCGCTGGCTGGGATCAACTTCACTATCGAAACGTTCCAGGTCGCCAGGCCAGGCCCTTCAAGCAGGTTGCGCCCCGCATTTCCGAAGCTGCCAAAGCTGGGAAGGGTAAAGGCGGAGGTGTCGAACCATCCATCCGTCGATGGATCGCCGAGTTCGGGAGTGCCGGAAACGTTCGGCCGGTCGTTGCCACCGAAGCCCAGAACCGAGCGCCCAGTGTTGCTGTTGTCCTGTTCCGGCAGCAACGAAACGGTGAACGGGCGGCCGCTCTGGATTACCAGGATGCCGTTGGTCTGCCAGTCTCGGAAAACGTGGCGCGCCCACCCACTCCGTTCGAGCGGACCGAGAGGGATGTCGTAGGTGTAGCCCAGCGAGAACCGGTGGCGGAGGTCGAAATTCGACCGCGCACGCTCAGCGGTCAAGTTGTTCGAGTCCTGAGGGAAGTTCGGATCGGCCGAGGTGGCGAAGAACCCCGAAGCGTCATCGATCGACTTCGACCACGTGTAAGAGGCCAGCATCGTCATGCCGCACCAGAGGCGCTCCTGGAATCGAGTCTGCAGCGCGTGGTAGATGGAACTGGCGCGCGATTCCACCTGGACAATGTCGTCAAAGAGCGGGTTGGGGCGGGTGACGCGCGGAGCGGTCGACGGCTGAGGCTGGTTGATGTCGCGCGCGCCGATCAAATGCGTGCCCTTGGTGCCCACGTAAACCAGCTCGATACTCCGGGTGTCGCCCAGACTTTGCTGTACACCCACGTTCCAGTGTTGCGCGTATGGTGTTTCGAGGTTCCGGTCGAACGTCAGGGCCGAAGCCGGTGTCGGAAACGGGAAGCTGGCGAGCGGAAACGGGTCGGTCAGCGACAACGTAAAGCCAGGGAATGGCCCCTCGGCTGGCAGTGAGAAAAACAACCTGAAGTCGAAGAACGGCGAGTTGAAATACAGTCCTTCACCCTGGGCGAGCGCCGACTGGTCGTGGTAGATGCCGTAGCCGCCGCGAACGACCGTATTCCCTGCCCCGGGCGCCCAGGCCAGACCGACACTGGGGGCAAAATTATTTCGATCGGCGAAATAGCCGCTGCGTGGAATGCCTCCCGTACCAACGGGGACCAGGCCGCGGGTCGCCGGGTCGTACAGGTTGGCGCGATCGGCGGCGTCCACAGGCGGGGAGGTGTATTCGTACCGCAACCCGGCCGTCAGAGTCAGGTCGGGCCGAACCCGGTAGCTGTCCTGGAAGAACGCGGAAGAAGTCTCCGAGCGGAGGCGTTGCGGATTGTCGAGTTGGGCAACGCCGGTGACAGTCGGCAGGCCGAGCAGCAGGTCGGCAAGTGGATTCCCGGTAAAGACACCCAGAAACTGAAGGATCCCCCGTGACTGCACGTCGCGGAACGCGTTCTGTTGCAGAACCCTGAACTCACCTCCGAACTTGATGCTGTGGCGGCCCCGGACGTAACTGACCTGGTCGATGAATTGAAACGTGTTCGACACGCTCGCCTGCGGGTTGTTGAATTCGTGACCGAGCGGAGACAGGCCGCTGATGCGGATAAAGCTCAAGCCAAAGTCGCGCGGGTCGGATGAGATATCGGGCAATCCGACCTGGCGGTTGATACTGGTTCCCTGCCCTTCCTGATTAACGCCGATGGCCACGCGGTGGAACGCAAACCGGGCCTCGTTGATCCACGAGGTCGAGAAAGTGTGGGTCTGTCCGACCATCAAGTTCTGCGCCCGGCGGGGAACCTGGTTCCCATAGCCCGGCACGACCGAAAACGTCGAACCGGAAAATGGTTCGAACAGATCGCGGTCGGCAAAACTGTAACGTACGGAAAGCTCAGAACCCTCGCTGAACATGTGATCGAGGCGGATGTCAAAGTGATGTTCGTTGTCGCGAAGCGTGGGCGAGCTGACGAAGTTGGCACCGGGTGAAGCGCGGTTCGGCGGAGGGTAGAGCTCGGCGATGGCCTGGCCCACGGGATGTTGGAAGAAACCGGGGATTTCGGGCAACGGCCCGACACCCGGGATGTTGGGTATTGGAAGATTGCCGGCCGTGAAATCGCCCTGACGTTCGGCAACGGTCGGAACCGAGGCCAGACGCGTGATGCCCTCGCGCAGGATCCTGCCCTCGTAGTCGCCGAAGAAGAAAGTGCGATCCCTCCGAATCGGACCGCCGAGAGTGAAACCAAACTGGTTGCGCTGAAATTTCGGGTCGGGCTCGCCTGGAGGGGAAAAGCGATTGCGGGCATCGACGGCCGCATTGCGGAAGAAGTGAAACACGGTGCCGTGTAACTGGTTGCTCCCCGATTTGAGCGCTACGTTGACCTGCCCGCCGGAATTGCGCCCAAACGACGACTCATGGTTGACGCCAAGCACTTCGAACTCCTGGATCGCGTCTACCGGCGGATTCACGCCTATACCGTTGAGCTTTGGATCGCCGTTGTACACCCCATCGAGGAGGAAAAGGTTCGAATCCTCACGGCTGCCGCTGACATGAATCGCAAAGTCTCCACGCACTGAGCCTGCCGACCCGGACACGGCAGGGGCACTTCCCGGAACCAGAAGGCTCAACTCGAAGAAGTTCCGGCCATCGAGCGGCAGTTGTGTCACCTGGCGGTTGTCAATGACCGTGCTGCGGGAAGCAGTGTCGACGCGGAGCGGGGCGCCCTCGACAACCTCGACGACGTCGACCGCACCGGCGAGCGACAACTCGTGTCCAATCCGTACGTTCTGGTTGAGTTGAAGGACCAGCGAGTGATGGCCGACGTGGAAACCCTCGCGCCGAATCTCCAGTTCGTAGCTCCCCGGTGGCAGGAGCGTGAACGCGAACCCCCCTTGCGGGCCCGACGTGACTGTCCGTGTCCGGTTCGTGTCCGGCTGCGTCAGGACGATCTCGGCATCCGGTACGACAGCTCCGGTCGGATCGCTGACAACGCCTCCGATTGAGCTGCGTACTGTTTGAGCCATGGCGCCAGCTGAAAGCACCAGCCCAATGAGCACAACGGGGATGATCTTGCAGACATCGAAACACAGAAGCGCAATCGATACCGCTCGAAATCGTTTCATCAATCTCCTCAGTAGCCTGGTAACGCTCGTCGCCCTCTCTTTACTTGATACGGATGGGAGTAGCCGAAAAGATACCACACGAAGTGATTAGGACCCGATAATTAGGGGCTCTTCTGAATTCACTGGAAATACCGGTCCAGTGTCCTAGCCGACGGCTTCGGGGTCAGCACGGAACCGACAATCATGCAGAGGGTGGAGATGATCGTGATCGGAACCACCGGCATGAAACCGAAGACGGCCGTGCCGCCCGCGGTTCTCAAGAGGACATCCAGCCCGGACACCGACCACACAGCCGTCGGGGGGCCGGCAGGGGCAGGAACCAGTTGCTGGAAGAGGGCCACGCCAGCGACTGCGGCGGCCACCCAGACCACGCTCGCCAGGGCACCCCACTTCGTGCTGCCTCGCCAGTACAGAGCAGCCACGAGCAACGGCACGAGCGCAGCGTAACCCGTGAACGCGTATTGCACTGCCAGACTGAAAATCGTACTCGGTGCCACCTGGGCGATCAGGTAGGCCGTGCCCGTCAGGACGATCACAAAGACACGGCCCGTTCGGACCTGTACGCGTTCTCCGAATCGCGCGCGGCCTCCGTAGTGCGCGAAGACATCTTCGGTAAACATCGTCGACAGAGCCAGGATCTGCGAATCGCTGGCCATCACCGCCGCCATGATTCCAGCTCCGAGCAGGCCGGCAAGCCACACGCTGGCGTACCGGTTGAGCATTAGAACCAGGACGTCATCCGCTCGAGCTCTTTGCTGAAGTTCGAGACGTTCCTCGGCGGTCCGGCTCGTTTCCGGATCGGCGAGTTCGGCCCGGGCCTCGATCTTGTCCTGGATCTCTGGGATGTCAAACGCTCCGTTGGCGGCAACTCCCAGGTACACGCTCGGCAGCCACACGACCAGGATCGCCAGGGGGTAGAAGATCATCGTCGTCTTGAACTGCTTCATCCGACGTGCCGTCAAGCAGAAGATACCGATGTGTGGAAACGCGATCGCAGAAAGCGGAATGAGCATGTAGCTCAAGAAGAACAGGGGCGCGACGCGTTCGTTCGAGAGCAATGACGCCGTCGACGGCGCATCGAGCAAGCGCTCCATCACGCTTGGGAAACCGCCCATGCGTGAGCCGATTACGACCAGTGCGACCAGACCGAAGACCAGGAACAGCGAGGTCTGAAAGGTATTCACCCAGGCGGTACCCCGCATTCCGCCGAAGAAGACGTATGTCATCACGACCAGCGCGACCACGGCGCCGCCCAGCCAGTATGGAACGATTCCCCCGCTGATGACCTCGAGCGTCGTGCCGCCGCCCATGACACCAATGATGATGTAGGGCACCAGCAACACTGCCTGTAATGCGAAAATAGCGGTCCCCGTATGATTGCACTCCCAACGGTCTCGGAACATCTGGACGGGCGTAATGAACCCGTTACGCTTCCCCAACGACCAGAGCCGGGTGCCGATAAAGAACAGAACCAAGGGAACGACCAGGGCCGACGATGAGGCCATCAGGCCATAGGTCATGATCCCGTTTGTGAACGAGAATCCGGAGGCGCCCAGGATTGAAAACGCGGTCATGTGGGTCCCGAAGAGCGACAACACAAATACGAAGGAACCCAAGGAACGGCCGGCCAGAAAATAGTCGTCGGCCGATGTCGGGCCCGAACGACGCGACGCGAAGATGCCGATGTAGAGCGCTCCGGCCAGGTAAAGAAAAATGAATAGGGTGGGGATCATCGGTTGGCCGTTGCTCTGGTTTCATCCGGTTTTGACGTAGAAGGGGGACTGTCCGGGTCCAGGTGTGAGGGCCAGGCATGTTCGGCCAACAACCACATCAAGAGAGCCACGACCAGGGTGTAGACGGCGTGATAGACAAGTCCAACCGGCAGGATGCCGGCAACCAGAGTGCGGTCGCTCCAGAACCAGAAATCCTGGTGCAATACCGCGACGAGCAAGAGAACCGCGTAAAGGAGGCGTTTCTTCATCAGTTCGTAGTCCAAGAAGTGTAGCAAAGCACCACCGTCGGCTTTCGAAAAAAATGGAGGGGGTGTGGTTGCCCGAGCCCTGCTGTGTTAGAGTCCGGCGATACTGTTCGCGGAGGACAAATGGACGAGTCTTCAGCCCCTGTGCGGCTAACGGGAAAGCAGTGGCTCATCTGCGGCATCGCCGCGATGGGATTTGCGTTCGACATCTACGAACTCCTGATGCTGCCGCTGATCGTGCGACCGGCTTTGATGGCATTGGAGAGTGCAGCGCCAGGCTCACCGGAATTTCGAGGTTGGGTCCAGTTGTTGTTCTACGTTCCGGCGGTCTGCGGCGGTATCTTCGGCTTGTTGGGCGGCTATCTCACCGATCGCTTCGGCCGACTGCGTGTGCTCCTGTGGAGCATCCTGCTTTACGGCTTCTCGGCGTTTGCGGCCGGCTTTGCGACCTCCGCCGCAATGTTGCTCGTCCTGCGCTGCACGACCTTCATCGGCGTCTCGGTTGAGTTCGTGGCTGGGATCGCCTGGCTGGCGGAACTGTTTCCCGAGCCGAAGAGACGTCAGTCCGTACTGGGCTACACACAGGCTTTCTCCTCAATAGGGGGGCTCATGGTCGCCGGCGCCTATTACCTGGCGGTGACTTACGGCGACGCCTTTCCGGCAATCTACGGTGGCCACGAGGCCTGGCGATACACGTTGCTCTCGGGCCTGATTCCCGCTATTCCGCTCATCCTGATTCGGCCGTTCCTACCCGAATCGCCGATCTGGCGGGAGAAACGTGCAGCGGGAACATTGAAGCGTGCCAGCATCGCCGAGATCTTCCAGCCCGCTTACCGTAAGACGACGATCGTGACGACGATCATGATGGCATGCACATACGCCGCGGCTTTCGGTGCAATCCAGCAGCTTCCGCAAATGATACCGGGGTTGCCAAGTGTGGTCGATTTGCCTGTTCAGCAACAACAGCAGGCAGTTGCCGGTGTCCAGAGCTTTCAGGAATTCGGAGGTATGCTTGGACGTGTCTTGCTGGCAGTTCTGGCAGTGCGCATCCTCAGCCGGCGTCGACTGATCCGGATGTTCCTGCTCCCGGGAGTCATCATTACACCGCTGGTGTTCCTGTTCCCGGCTACCAACAACATCGAACTGCTCAAGCTGGGCATCTTCCTCGTCGGCGTCCTGACGGTCGGCCAGATGAGCTTCTGGGGTAACTACCTGCCGCTGGCCTACCCGACACACCTGCGCGGAACCGGTCAGAGTTTCGCGGCCAATGTGGGTGGCCGCATGATCGGCACGTTCGCAGCGGTAGTCACGCTGGGCCTGGCAGGGTCGATGCCAGGCAGTACATCATTTTCGCAACTCGCCTACGCGGCAGCCACAGTCGGGTTCGGGGTGTATGCGATCAGCTGCGTGGCTTCGTTCTTCCTTCCCGACCCCGGTCAGAAGTTGCCGGACTAGAGCGTCGACACCAGCACATGAAAGTCAACCAACCCACCGCCTTCCTCACCCTGGCCTTCGTTCTTGCTCTGATGATTCCCGAGACCGCAAAGGCTCAGGACTGGCCACAGTGGCGCGGACCGAACCGTGACGGCGTTGTGGCCTCTTTCACCGAACCTGCGACTTGGCCGGAAAGCCTGAATCAGGTGTGGAAGGTGGAGGTGGGAACGGGCTACTCCACACCGATCATCGTCGGCGACCGCATCTACATGTATACCCGCCAGGGAGAAGACGAGGTCCTGCGATCGCTCGACGCTGCAACCGGCGAAGTGGTGTGGCAAACGGAGTATCCGGCACCGTTCAGGATGAATCCGTCGGCCAGAAACCATGGGCCGGGCCCCAAGGCGACACCTACGTTTGCCGACGGCAAACTGTACACGCTGGGAATGAGCGGAATTGTGAGCGCGTTCGACGCGGCGGGAGGCGAACAACTCTGGCACACGGAGGCTTCGGCGCCGGGTCCGCTGTACGGAACAGCCATGTCTCCGCTGGTCGACGGCGGCCTGGTGATCGTTCACGTCGGGAACCACGACGAGGGCGCACTGACGGCGTTCGATCGAACAACGGGGGAGGTCGAATGGAGTTGGGATGGTGATGGCCCAGGCTACGGGTCACCGATCGTCGTGGACCTGGGCGGAATGCGCCAGGTGATCACGTTCACTCAGGAAAACCTGGTCGGTGTGTCCGCGACCTCCGGGGACCTGCTCTGGCGTCGACCATATACGACACGGGCGACACAAAACACCATCACGCCGCTTGTCTATCGGGAAACCCTGGTCGTGTCGGGACTGGGGAACGGCGTCGAGGCGTTCCGGGTGGCGAGACAGGATGATCGCTGGGTGACCGAAGACATCTGGAAGAACCGCGAAGTGTCGCTGTATATGACGAACGGTGTGATCACGGACGACGCCCTGTTCGGCTTGTCGAACCGAAACAGCGGCCAATATTTTGCCATCGATGCCGGCAGCGGGGAAACCTTATGGACGAGCGAGGGAAGACAGGGCACCAATGCTGCGATAGTCAAGGCAGGCGACCTGTTGCTCCTGCTCGAGGATGATGCCGAGTTGATCGTGGCCCGGCCCAGTCGTACCGGCCTGGAAACGATTCAGAAATACACGGTGGCTGACAGTGCGACGTGGGCGGAACCGGTTGTGTCGGGAAATCGCCTGTTCGTCAAGGATGTACGGACGCTCACGCTGTGGACGGTAAATTGAGACAGCGGGCTGCTACCCGCTCCAACACAATGCAACCAAATTCAAAACGGAGAAAATCAATGCTCTGGGTACTCTTCGCTCTGGGGGCCGTCCTGTGCTGGGGAATGTACGGCCCCATGCTGCACCAGGGACAGGTGGCGCTGGGCAACCCGCTCCGCGCCCTGCTATGCGTTGGCGCGGCTTATTTCTTGATCGGGGTGATGGTCCCGGTGGCTTCGCTTTCCGCTTCCGGAGACTTGACCGGGTTTACCAGGCAGGGCACGGCAATGGCAACCGTCGCCGGAGGCCTGGGCGCACTGGGCGCCGTCTGCATCATCTACGCCTTCCGGTCGGGCGGGCTCCCAACCTACGTCATGCCCGTCGTCTTCGGCGGTGCGCCCCTGGTCAACGTGGTCGTCTCGATGTGGCTCCATCCACCCGAGACCGCGCCGAACCCACTCCTCTACCTGGGCTTCATCCTCGCCGCGAGCGGCGGCGGCCTCGTCCTCTACTTCAAGCCCCCCGGTTAGAAATTAGGGGCGGAGTCGTATTCCTGCTAAGCATATGGCAACAAGTAACTTAGCCGAAATACGCCTCCGTCCCTAATTAATTTTGCCTCATTATCCAAATGCTTAATAGAGTCACACCTTCGTCCCTATCTTTGATTCAATAACTGACCACTGAGCACCGACCACTGACCACTGCCTCTAGTCCTTCGACTGGCCGATGGCCCAGAGGGCGAAGTCTGAGCGGATGAAGATCTGGCCACGCACCATGGCCGGCGAGCTGAGGGTGTAGTCGTTCAGGCTGTTCTGTGCGAGGACCTCGAACTGGGGTCCGGCCTTGATCACGGTCGTGACGCCGTTCTCGTTGGTGAGATAGATGTTGCCGTCGGCCAGAACCGGAGACGAGCTATAGGTGCCGGGTTTGAGGCGGTGGCCTCCGTATATTTCCTCTCCAGTCCGCGCGTCGTAGCAATACATCACGCCGTTGTCCCTGACGACGTAGAGGTACTTACCATCGCTGACGGGCGTCGGAACGTCGGGGCCGTTGTTCGTCGACCAGAGAAGGTGGGAGGTTGTCACGTCGCCCGTTCCGCCGGCACGCAACGCGAGCAGCGGACGCTGGCGGCTCGGGGCGAACACCATGTCTTCGAGTATCACCGCGGACGCTACGATACGGTAGTTTCCACTGTTACGCGGATTCAGACCGTTCGCCCGCCACAGTTCTTTTCCCGTTTCCAGGTCATGCCCGGTAACACAGTCGCCGCCCGTGATCACAAGTTCCAGCCCACGGGCCGTCTTGACCAGTTGGGGGGTCGTATAGGAATCCGGTGACTCCCTTCTCGCCGTGGTAGGTCGCTCTACACGCCACAGCGTCTTACCGGTTTTCTTGTTGATACGCAGCAGGTAGGACGGGTCGTCGGTCCGCATCCCATGCAGCACCTGAACATAAAGGGAATCCTCGTGCAATAACGGGGAAGAACCGTAACCCCAGTTCAAACCGAAGGCGCCATGATCTGCCTGAATGTCGCGCAGCCAGATTTCATTTCCATCAAGATCGAGCCTGCGGAGCAGTCCGGTGCCGGTCATCACCCACAGGCTCTCACCGTCTGTGACCGGAGAAGGCGTCGCGTGGTTGTGCTTCCTGATCCGCCGGTTGCCGCGGCCGAGGATCTTCTTCCACATGACGCCGCCGGTCTTTCGATCCACGCACCACAACTCGATGTTGTCGCCGTTTGAAACGTTGACGAAAATGCGATCGCCCCAGATGATCGGTGTGGCTCCGCTGCGGCCCGGAAGGTCGAGCTTCCAAGCGATATTGTCTTCCGCGTTCCAGTGCAGGGGAAGGCCCGTCTCGTCGCTGACGCCGTTGTGGCTGGGTCCGCGCCAGTGCGGCCAGTTGTCTGAGGTAAAACCAACGGTCACGGCACCGAGGGCGAGAATGACGATCAGGAATGTGCGTGTGCGCAAGATTGTCCGTCCCCCCTAGGAGCCTATCGCAATCAGATTGGAAGCAGTCCGGATGTACCAGCGACCGTCAACCAGAGCAGGCGAAGCAAGTGTGCGTTCACCTATATCGTTTACATGTAGCAACTCGAACTCTGGACCGGCTCGCAGGACAAACGTTTCCCCATTATCATTCGTGAAGAACACCTTGCCGTCTACCGCTACCGGTGAAGCCGAAAACCCTTCCCGGCGGGCCACGCCAAGTCGTCCCTGCCACATCACGCCTCCACTCGCCGCATCGAAACAGGTCGCGATGGACGCCATGTCGTTCACGATGTAGAGGTACTCTCCGTAGAGCAGCGGTGAGGGAACGAAGGGTGAGCCTCTTGGGCTGCTCCATACCAGGTGACTATCGGTAACGTCGCCGCTGCCACCGGGACGAATCGCCAGGGTCGGTCCTGCCCGGCCGGACGAACAGAACACCATCCCATACCCTACGACCGGCGTTGGGATGACCTCAAACAGATTGCCCCCGCATTGCCACAACTCCCGACCGGTGTCGGGATCATATGCCTGGACCCTGCGCTGGCTGGACACGATGATCTCATCGTGATCGCCAGCACGGATCGCGACGGGAGTTCCCCACCCCACGCTCGCATTTCGAGAGGTCCTCCACATTTCCCGGCCCGTGCTCTTGTCGAAGGCGGCGACGAACGAACCCGAGTGCTGATCCTGGTACAGGATGATCCGATCCTTATAGAGCAATGGCGAACCCGCCGAACCGTGGTAATTGCTCATCGGACCGAAATCCTGATGCCAGGCAAGCTCGCCTTCCATATCGAAGGCCATCAGGCCGCGGGCACCGAAGGACACGTAGACACGCTCGCCATCGGTCAGAGCTGTCGCAGAGGCATTCCCGTTCTTCGTGTGAACCGACTCTCTCCTTCCCTCGGGCGCGAACCTCTCCCACAGCAACGAGCCGTCCGAGCGTCGAAAGGCAAGCAGTGACAGCCGCTGCCCGCCGTTGTAGGCGGTTGTGAGAAAGATGCGGTCTTCCCAGACGATCGGCGACGAGTTGCCACTTCCCGGAACCGGTGTCTTCCACAAGATGTTCTCGGTAGCCGACCAGGTGTCCGGATAACCGGAGCCCTTGACCAGCCCCTGTCCGGAGGGTCCGCGCCAGCGGGGCCAATAGTCGGCACCGTCGCCGGCAACCCCGACCATCTCGACGGTTTCCTGGCTTCTGAGCTCCTGCGGCCACGCCAGAACAAGCGCAACGCAAGCGAGGACCAAATGTGTTCGGATTCGCACGGGATTCCCCTTGTTCGAAAACAGACTCAAAATTCCTGAATAGACCGTGTTGACACTGTACCAAAGAACCGGCGGCAACACTCCCTATTCGGACCGTAGAGAAGCGAGCAGCGGCGCTCGTAGCAGTGCAACCACGGCCACGATCGAGGCCGACAACCCAACTAGGACTACTCCTCCAAGCATCATCCCGATCCCACCGCCCGGCAAGGACCCTCGGGCTACGAGTGCCGGCAGAATCGCCAGGACCGCCGACACGACGCCGCACAACAGGCCCCCGAAGAGCAGGACAGAGTTCTCCGCCACGACCAGCGTCGCCAGATCGGATGCGCGGTATCCGGCGGCGCGCAACAGAGCCATCTCCTTTCGTCGTTCCAGAACGTTCCGCAACATCACGGCCGTCAAGCCCAGTGTGCCGAGCAGCAGGCCGAGTCCACCCAGGGACTGAAAAGTCGAAATATACGTACTCTCCACACGGTGAAACGTTTCCAGACGCTCGGGTGCGGGTATCACGTCCATCCCTGAATCTGCCAGGCCCTCCTCGAGGACGGCCGCGACGGCCCCGGCCGCCTCGACTCCCTCATCGATCAGGAAATACCTGAACCCGGTACGGTAGGGAAACAGCCGCCTGAAGTTTTCTTCCGAGATCAACAACTCGCTCTGGAACAGACTGTCGGCCAGGGCCGCCACCAGACGCAGACGCACGGAACGGCCCTCGTGTTCAATCACGAAGTCCTCACCGGGCTTGCGCTTCAGGATGTATGTCAGTGTGTGGGCGTCGGCAATGGCGGGAATCGCACCGTCAGGATATTCCGTGCGAAGCAGGCGCCATGGGTTCTCCTGTTCCTCCGGAATCGCTGCCAGCGATCTCTGGAAAGAAAACCTCGCGGCGTCGATCAGTGAGTCCGGTACACCAAGCACACGCGGATCCTGGGGCTGGTACAGGTTCAGGCAGCTGACATCCTCGCCCGGGCGGAGCAGAAAGGAGAAAAAGTTAGCTCCCGCGAGCGCGACCGACTCATCATCGGTGAGGTTCATGTTGAGGCGGCCTTCGACCGTATTCAGATCGTGAGGAATGGGCAGTAACGATTCGGCCAGCAACCCGAAACCGCCCGTGCCGGATCCGGGATCCAGTCCGGCGCTCGGGATGTCGCGGCGAAAAGCGTCCACGGAAACGATGATGAAGGCTGCCGATGCCATCATTGCGATCGAGAGGAGGCTGCGGCCGGGACGCCACGACGCGTTGCGGACTCCCATCCCTGCCACCCCTCCGGTCCCACCCATCCCTGACTGACGCTTTCTTGATGCAAGCCAACCCCAGGCCGTGCACAGGGAAGCGACCAGCAGGAGCGCGCCCGCACCGAAAAACCCGGCCGCCATGTCGAGCATGTCCAACCAGGACGCGCCCATCAGCGCGAAGGCCAGCAGAGCGGCTGCTACAGCGAAACGCCACACTTTTCGTTGCCGGGTAGTGGAGATCGAGGCCGCCTGGCGCGATCCGGTGATCAAACTCCTCGGCGAGAGCGAACGCAATCCGCGAAGTGTCCACCAGATGCAGGCTGCCGCAGTCACCATCCCGCCAACGAGTCCAACGAGAAGGGATACGGGCGAAACATCAAGATGCAAGAACGTTGTTCCGACCGAGTCGACCCACCAGGTCCGGAGGCCGTACATCATCAGGGCGCCATAGGCAACGGCCCCAGCCACACCAGCCAGACTGCCCAGTCCGGCAAGAAGGATTCCCTCACCGAGAAACAACTTACCCAGGTCCGCAGGGGAAAACCCTATGGCCGCCAGAAGGCCGATTTCGCGTAAACGTTGCTCAACACCCAGCCGGAAGAAAAGGCTTGCCAGGAGTACCGCGGAGATCACCAGGAAAAAACTGAACGAGATGAAGTACAGACCGAAGTCAATGGCACCGCTCGAAGCCTGGGTACCCGCCGCACGGGCGGCATAAACCACCATGCCGGCCGCGAGGGGGTCCAGCGTCTCGCGTAGTCTTTCCTCGATCGTCTCCTGTACCACGCCTGCCGGTCCTTCTGCTGGTGGCGTCAAGCGGACCGAGGTCAACTGCCCGTAGCGCGTCTTCCACAGCTCCTGTCCGACACCCAGGCCAACGAACGCCCTCGGTGCTGTCCGGTACAGGTCCCAGTACTCCTCATCCTCATCCCGGACCCGGCCGAGATCCACCGGGAACGGAGGATCCCACCCCCCCATCGTTGCTGAATCGGAAAGACCCGGATAGTTAGGTGCAAGCGTCGGGTCACCGCCGAGACCATTCATTCCAACGGACCCGCGCAAGGCAAATTCGGTGGTTCGCGTTTCCAGGCGCCCACCTTCATGCGAGACATAATAGTCGAGTTCC
>PVBE011069477.1_pt1 | contig 17603 bp, 13 predicted proteins | sample 1631181 | NCBI WGS metagenome assembly PVBE01 (sample SAMN08397723, study PRJNA350692) | Marine metagenome, whole genome shotgun sequencing project. | isolation source: water | place: Pacific Ocean | collected 2012-04 | reverse complement strand
TGATGTTCAATCAACGGCACGCCACCCTGGACGCGGTCGTGACACCAATCCACCGTATCGTGGAAAGCGGCCATACCGATGCCGAGGTTTTTGGCTGCCAGCATGACTTTACCGGGCCGGTAGTAAACCTCATCTGCTTTGCCAAGCGCGCCCTCCCGCAACAGCAGGTGATTGTCCGGCACCCGGACATTTTCGAAGCGGATTTCGGCATTGTTCATGAATCGCCCACCCAAGGTTTCATTGCAGCGGGCTACCGATACGCCTGGAGTTTTTAGCGGCACCAAGAAACAACTGGTACCTTCCCACAAAGTAATATCGAAATTGGTCTGGGCGTAGACGTTGAACAATTGGGCGTCATGACCGTTGGTGATGAACTGTTTGTAGCCGTTGATTACCCATTCGTCGCCGTCCTTGACCGCTGTCGTTTTTAACTGCGATTCCGGCACGTTGTAGGGTAACCAACGGTCCGAAGTACCTTGGGGCTCGGTCACTGCCTGGGCCAGCAGAAATGTCGGATCAGCGACAATTTTTGGGAACCAATGTTTCTGGAGTTCTTCATCCATGTACCAGCGGTAATAAGTGCAGAGCTTCCAGCCGATACCGACCATATCCGCCAATCCAAGATCGGCCCGCCCCAACTCATACATGATCAAAGCAAATGTCTGGGCCTCGGTGCCCGGCTCCAGGATCGTGCCACCATATTCCTCGGGAATGCCGATGGTGCGCAGCCCGACTTCGTCCAATGCTTCGAGCATTTCCACTGGCAACCGCCGCTTGGGATCCATTTCCCATTCCCGGTCCACATTCTGTTTGACCCAGGGGATCACAACATCGTTCATCATGTCGTGAGTTGTTTGCCAGATTAGTCGCTGTTCCTCAGTGTACTGGCTCATATCCATTTCTAAAACCATTTTAATCTCCTTAAATTTCAATCCTTTTATTTCGAGTGAATATGACCCGGCTAATGATCAAATTCTTTTTGGCCTAAGGGAGTATTGCAAGACTCGGGACATATCTTGGGCAATTTTGTCCTGGACATGAACCATCTGAGCGCAACCGTCGTGGCATCCAGGCCCGGCAGACCAGGAAACTGTCGGAAAAACCTCTACTTCACTCATTCTCAACTCACACATTTACCGACCGGCGCATTGTTGTGGGTCAGCGAAGTAATACTGTGAAGCGGATTTTGGTAGATATTTAATTATAAATAAAATACATTTATTTTATTCTGTAATAGGAAAAAATTATGGATATTTCGACCCGTCATTTCCGCTGCTTTCTCACGGTCGCCCGTCTGAAAAGCTTTACCCAGGCGGCGAGTGAGCTCAATGTGTCTCAGCCAGCCCTAAGTGTTACGATTCAGCGCCTTGAAGAACTTTTGGGCGCACAGCTTTTCGACCGCAATCGAAAGAAAGTAAACTTGACGTCCGTTGGCGAAGAATTTCTCGGCGTTGCCAACCGGCTACTTGGCGACTTCGAAAATTCAATTGATGGCGTGCGGGAAGTACTCGACCGTCAACGAGGTGTATTTCATGTCGCATCGGTACCTTCGGTGTCAGCGGATTTTCTTCCACGAGCTCTGGAGACTTTTCTGGCCCAATATCCAGGACTTAAATTTGTGCTCTATGACGCATTTGACGAGCCGGTCGGAGATCTGGTCGCCCTTGGCAATGTCGACGTTGGTTTGGGTCACAGCCAAACCGAAGATGGCCGCTACAACGACCAAATAACAGCCGAACCGATTTTTCGGGACCGTTTGGTGGTGGTTTGCCGAGATGATCACCCTTTGAGTGAATTGGCAAAAGTCACCTGGAGCGATTTGATTACCTATGAATTCATCCATGCGATGCGGGAAAAATATCTACGGCGGCTCGTAAGCAACCAGTTTGCCTCAATCGGCCATGCCGTATTCAATGATGGCGTTTCGGTGAATATATTTGCTGCCGGCGGGCTGATCTCGCGCGGTTTCGGCATCACCGTGCTGCCACGACTGTCGCTCCCGCTTATTGAGCACCTGAAAAACTTAGTCACAATTCCCATTGAAGAACCCAAAATTTTCCGCGAAATTAATATCATTACCCGCTCGGAAGTCGCATTGTCTCCAAGCGCACAAAGTTTCCGCGAACATATTCTAAATTTCGCTGGGGAATGGATCACCAACACTGAGTTAGTCCAATCCATTGATAGGCATTAATAGGATAATCTCAAAAATTTCCGAAAAGGGTCAAGAAGCGACATTCAATTTATTCAACGATTGGCGCAGCGGACTACAACCTAGTGCCATAAGCGCTGACGAGGGACATCTCTATCTTGTCCATCGTCAGAGTTTTTGGCAAAGACTTTAATTTGATATAACAATGACTGACAATGCTTTTGAGATCAACGGCCATTAGGTTCAGTCACTGGCGATTTGTGGGGATCAGGAACATAGATTTCTGATCCCTCAACATCGTTGACTTAAAATCAACGCCATCGTATATCCTCCGCCATGACGCACTGACCCCCACCATACCCATCATTTGTTGAAACCTTTATGTTCCAAGGAGCAAATGATGGCTTATGTCCGATCCCTATTGTCTGAATGTGAACTCCATAACGGTGGTGCTATCCGCCATTACAGTGCCGAAGTACCCGTGTCCTCTCGCGGTCAAGATGACCGCTTCGGCGATGAACTTATCACCCTGGAATTGTGGCTAAGCCCCGGTGCTGTCACTTATTACGCCGATACGCCATATGCCTTAGCTGAGAACATATGGATGAACCGGATGGCCACAAAATGCTGTCCGCCATTCAGGTGTTACAGTGCAGAGGAATGCTGGGAAAATTATATATGCCGAAATGAAGACGTTCTGTACTATCGTGAAAGCCCAATTGTAAAAGAAAGAAACAGCATATCCTGGTGGAAGCCACCGGCACCAATCATATTCAGCGTATCTACCGGCTACGATAGAATAGCAAAAGAATTCGGAATGCCGATCGATTGTGTTATGGAAGCCCTTGAATACGAACATCGCCTGGGCAATCGACTGGATGCAAGACAATTGAAACATTCCATGCTGGATCGACTTGGTGTTCCCCGTTACCCAATGACAGTACGCTATCAGATGTTCGGCTCGCCGCGATTACATTGGTTGAAAATGCTCGAGGAATATCAGTCCGAGGTCGGATCACTGTGATCACTGATCACTCCACTATATTCAGGCGCTAAAGGTAACCGCCGGTGCTTGGCATCAGCGGCGGTCTCGGTTGCGGCTGCATCATGTGAACTCGACCTCTTCATGGTCGGTCACCAAATTTGATGGTCGTTCATTTGCCTCCGCCACATCGATATCAACGTCCATCCAGACATCATCGGCAAACGTCAGTGCCAGAGCGTCAGTGTAAAGCCCCCCTTTTATGTACCAGTTTGAAGTAGAGTTTCTGGTACCGGTGGTCGCATGTTTAAAGATTGATGTGGACGGATGTGATTGTACTGTCAGCTATTGAACCTCCCCAGCCATAAAACAAACCAATAAAGGCGGCGACAAATTCAAGAGGTTGAAAAAAATTAGTTCTCGCTTAGATCGTATTGTACTGTTCAATTGGTCCCGGATAATCATTGCCGCGATCATCACCAATTTCAGCTGTAATTAACGCATTGGTTCTAGCGTTTAAGTCCAATAGGAGATCTTTATGTTTGTCGGCGTCGGTTCCCAAATTTTCAAGCTCATTTGGATCAGCCTCTAAATCATAAACCTCTAAATCGTTATGATTAACCAAGGTATCCCAGTCTTCCGGAATGTGGTGCTCGGCCGGAGCAAAATAGCGTGCAAATTTATACTTATCCCAAATCACACCTCTAAACAGACGACGATAGGTTAAATCGAATTCCGGCGCGATAAAGGTACCCTTTTGAGTATCGGTTCGCTGCCAATGAAACGTGCCTGTATAGTTCAATAAACTACCCATCTCATCACGTTTGGTCTTAGAGGTTGGGCTCCCGACTACCGGACTTAAATCAACACCCGGCAGAGGCTCATCCAATTCATCCGAAGCAATGCTGGCCATGCTTAGAATAGTTGGCGCAATATCTATCATGCCTCCGATAGCGTCAGTACTGATGCCGCCAGTAATATCTGGGTGCTTAACAATGAACGGAATACAGGATTCTTCCTCGTAAACTGTGCCAGCTTTTTGTTGCAGACCATGGGCGCCGGCCCGTTCGCCGTGATCACTTGTATAAATAACGATCGTATCGTCGGCCTGGTTAGATTGATCAAGTGCCTCAAGTACGGTTCCAATATGCTGATCGACATCGCGCAGGCAATTAAAATAATAGTTTCGAAAGCGCCGCCAGTTATCAATATCTTCGAGCGGCAAATCACCGTAAAAAGCTGATTGCCTTGCTCTTATGAAGGTTTGAATCTCGGGCTTAGATTTAAGGTCATCTTGAAAAAAACTTTCCGGTAAATCATAGCCAAGATCTTCCCGATATAATGCATCTCCAGGTTCTCCCATCAGAGGCGAAACAAAGTTTTTCCGCACACGGGTTTCATTTTGCTTTCCCGTTGCGTCGAAAAACATAATGTCATGCGGGTTGATAAAATTCACCGCCAGAAACCACGGCTTAGAGTCGGTTTTATCCGTTTCAGCGAATTCATGGAGAATTTTTGAGGCATCACCGGCAATTGATCTGTCATGGCGATACCCATCCCAAGCATAGCCAACGGTTTCACCATAAAAATTGTAATCGGAGAAACCGTAAGGTTCTAATATATCAGTTACATCCGGATAATCGGCACCATGGGTTGGTGAAAAATTATGACCTTCATTAAGCAAAGAAAGATGCCATTTCCCTTTATAAGCCGTGTAATATCCGGCATCTCGCAACATATGACCAATGGTTGGTAAATCCGTCGGTAAAACTGGATTGGGCGGATTGTCCGGGTTGACGTGAACATGGGTTCGCTGGGTGTGGTGGCCAGTATAAAGATTAGATCGTGACGGCCCACAAGGCGAACAATTGACATGAAATTTATTAAACGAAGTACCGCTCTCGCGCAATTTTTGATGAGCTGGCAATTCCAAACTGGATGGTAAAGTCGACCAAGATTGTTCCTGATCAGTAACAATAAGGAGAATATTAGGTCTCTTAGAATTCATCTGAATTATATCACCTATTCGAAGCATTCATTGCCGCAGCAAATACTCTGTCTTCCGTGATATCCTTTCCTTTAGTTATTTTCTTCTATCAAATGGATCATCAAGTCTTCTGACTTTGCATAACAACTTTGTCATCCAGCAGGCGTTCCACCACTTCCGGTTCAAAACCCCAATCGATGAGGGTGTCGCTGGTATGGTGGCCGGCTTCAACTGGAGGCCCTTGTATTTCTGCAATTGTGCGGCTGAAACGCGGTGCTGGAGCAGGTTGCGTTAGCGGGCCATCCTTAATCATGACACCCCGGTCTTTCATATGATGATGATCCGGTACCTCAGCCAGAGATAATACCGGTGCAAAGCAGGCATCACTGCCTTCCAAAATATCGCACCATTCGTCTCGGCTGCGGGTTAAAAAGGCGGTGGTGAATTTCTTTTTAAGATCGGGCCAGGCGGCCGGATCGTTCTGACGTGCCATTTCAGGATCATCAGACAAATCGAGGGCTACCAGCAGGTTTTGGTAAAACTTTGGCTCAATGGCGCCAACCGCGACGAACTTACCATCAGCGCATTCGTAAGTGTCATAGTAATGGGTGCCCGTATCCAGCATATTGCTGGAGCGCTGATCGACCCAATTGCCTTCTGACATCAGCCCATGGATCAAGCCCATCAAGGTGGAAGCACCATCCACCATCGCCGCATCAACCACTTGACCTTGTCCTGATTTGATCGCTTCCAAGATGCCGCAAACCATGCCAAAAGCCAAAAATATCCCGCCGCCGCCAAAGTCGCCAACCAGGTTCAACGGCGGTACCGGTTTGCCTTCGGCCCGGCCGATGCTGTGCAGAGCACCGGTGAGGGCGATGTAATTAATGTCATGTCCAGCAGCCTCGGCCAGTGGTCCTTCCTGACCCCAGCCGGTCATGCGGCCATAGACCAGTTTTGGATTGCGCGCTAAACAGGGCTCCGGTCCCAGCCCCAAGCGCTCCATAACGCCCGGTCGAAAACCCTCAATTAAGCCATCGGCCTGCTCGAGCAGTTTCAAAATCGTCTCTATACCTTCGGGGTGTTTTAGATTGACCGCCACCGAACGACGCCCTCGGGCCAACACATCGAAGCGCGGGTCCTGAGCAGGTCCCTGGCTGGGTGGGCCAGCCCGGTCGATACGCAGAACCTCGGCCCCCATATCGCTGAGCATCATGCCGGTAAAAGGCGCAGGTCCAAGTCCAGCAATCTCAATAATACGATATCCCCCAAGCGGCCCCACATTTTTCTCCGAAGTCAGGACGTACTAGTTAATCATCATAAAAGGCTTCGTCATTCTCGGCCATACTCCGGAGCATATCCGGAACCGAAAACCGGCCACCAAATTGTTCAGCTAATTTATCACATTCTGCGGCAAACTGTTTCGTCCCAATTGTATTAATATAGCCTATCACACCGCCATGGGCCGCCGGGAAAGCCCAGCCAATCACCGAGCCTACATCAGCATCAATAGCGTTGCTAACGATGCCTTCCTCCAAAGCGCGAACAGCCTCCAGCGCTTGCGGATGCAGCAGGCGTTTTTCGATCACCTCACGGCTCAGCGGCGGATCCATCGGCGGGAAACATTCTGCCAGACCCGGCCATTCTTTTTGACCCGTTTCATCATAGTCAAAAATACCCTTGCCTTCTGCCTTACCACTCCGCCCGTAATCATCAACCAGCCTGGCCAGAGCTTCCGTCATTCTCATACCGGCCATGCCAATACGATCACCAGAGCCGGACATTGAAGCAACAATATCTTTAAGCAGGGTGATGGTGGTGGCATCAGCCATGGTCATCGGCCCCACCGGCATACCGGCTTTAAGCGCAACATCATCGATCAAGAATGGCGAGATACCTTCAGCAAGTAACGTAAAAGCTTCACCGGAATAGGAATTAACAACCCGGCTGGTAAAGAAGCCCAGCCCATCATTGACGACAATAGGCGTTTTTCTAATGCCTGCAGCAAAATCGAGCGCCCGCGCCAAAGTCGTTTCATCGGTTTTTTCGCCTTTGATCACTTCGACCAATTTCATACGGTCAACGGGTGAGAAAAAATGCATGCCGATAAAAGATTCAGGATTTTGAGCACTATCGGCCAAACCGGTTATCGGCATGGTCGAGGTATTACTGGCGATAGGAACGCCGGGTCTAATTACCTCGGCGGTCGTTTTGATAACCTGATCTTTCACTGAGCGAATTTCGGCGACCGCTTCGACTACGATATCAACGTCAGCAATATCAGCGTAATCCGTCGATGGCGTCAGATTAGCCAGCAGCGCATCGGCTTTTTTCTGGGTCATCCGATTGCGCTCAACGGCACCTTGAACGCGCTTGGTAATCGTCTTGATGCCTTTGTCCAAGGCGTCTTGTGAGGCTTCTAATAGATAGACTTGATAGCCGGCCAAGGCGGAACAATAGGCTATTCCTGACCCCATCAAACCGACGCCGATTACGGCAACGCTCGAAATCTCGTAAGAGGCAACATTTTTCGGCCGGTCCTTCATTGAACTGGCGGCTGGAATACCCTGAAACAACGTCCTGATTTTATTTTTCACAACCACGCCGGATGCAACGCTGGCAAATTGTAGGCGCTCAATCTGCAAACCTTCATCAATATCTTTTTTGAAGCCTAGTTGAACGGCGGTCATGATGGCTTTAGGCGCCGGTTCGAGACCTGGTTTTTTGCGCCCTATCTTGGCGAGCATGCTGTCGATTACCTGCTTACCTTCCACAGAATTGATTTGTGGGTCCGGCCGCTTAAAGCCGTCCTGATCCCAGGGCTGAGAACTTGACGCCGTACCATCAAGGATACGTTGCTTGGCAGTTTCGCGTAGCTGGTCAGCCGCCACACGTTCATCAACCAGACCAATTTTCTCAGCCTGCTCACCCGAAACCTGCTTATCCTCAATCATAATCGGCAAGGCCGCGGCGAGGCCAATTAAACGCGGCAAGCGCTGCGTGCCGCCGGCGCCGGGGATCAAGCCCAATGAGACTTCTGGTAAGCCAACCATTAGCCGTGGGTCATCAGCGGCGATACGATAGCTGCAGGCGAGCGCCAATTCCAATCCACCACCAAGCGCCAGACCATTAATAGCGGCAACAAAAGGCTTTGGCGCTAATTCCATATCCCGCATACAGGCCTGCACCCCGGCAATAATGGCCGCAGCATCTTCCGGAGTTTTAAGCGCCTGCAATTCTTTCAAATCGCCGCCAACAACAAAAGACGCTTTGTTCGAGGCCAGTATGACGCCCTTAACTTGATCATCGCTACTGGTCTGGCGTACCAAATCATGGAGTTGGGCAACGATGTCCTCATTCATAAAATTGTGAGGGGAATCGGGGCGATCAAACACGATCACTTTGACGCCACCGCCCAAATCATCGAGATGAAACATTAATTCTTCTCCTAACTTTACGCGCTGGTGGCGCAGAAATTTTCATTAACTGAAATCGGCTTTGATACCCATTTCCTTAAACATTGATTTGCAGATGATCGACTTCATAATCTCCGAACTACCACCGGCAATGCGTTCAATCCGCGCTTCGGCATAAGCTCGAGCCACCGGGTATTCCCACATATAACCCCAACCGCCAAACATCTGCAGACAGGTATCGACCGTGCGGCCCTGCATTTCCGTGACCCAAAGTTTCGCCGCTGCCGCCGCATCCGCGTTCAATTCACCGTTTAAATAATCCGCCAGCAGCCGATCAACGAGGCTCCGACCGACGATCAAATCGGTGCGTACTTCGGCCATCTTGAACTGAGTATTTTGAAAATCCACCAGCTTCTTGTTAAACATTTCCCGCTCACTGGCATATTCGATGGTATTTTGAAAAACACCTTCGGCTTTGGCGAGACAAGCAACGGCAATGGTAAGCCGCTCGCGGGCTAGGCCTTGCATAAGTTGGTAGAACCCCTGCCCTTCTTCTTCACCGAGCATATTTTCGTGGGGAATTTCGACGTCATCGAAAAACAGTTCCGATGTATCTTGGGCCGGAACGCCCATTTTTTTGAGGTTTTTACCTTTGGCAAAGCCTTCTCGGTCCGCCTCGATAATAAATAGCGACATGCTATCGGTAGAGTTTCCCTTTTTCGTCTTGGCAGCAACGACAAAGACTTCACCCAATTGCCCGTTTGAAATAAATACCTTTTGTCCGTTAATAACGTAGCCCCGGTTGGTCTTTTTGGCGCTGGTGGACATCTTGCGCAGATCACTGCCGGCGCCCGGCTCAGTCATAGCAATACCGGTGATCGCCTCAGCGGAGACGAGTTTGGGTAGCCACTCCTGTTTTTGTTCTTCACTGCCAAAATTCATGATATAGGGCGCGGCCATTTCCGAATGCACCGCGAATCCAGGTCCAGACGCTCCGGCGCGACCTAATTCCTCAACTACGACAGCACTATAAAGGTAATCTGCACCCGGACCGCCATATTCTTCCGGCACGGTTGGACAAAGCAGACCCGATTGCCCGGCTTTGTCCCACACTTCACGCGAGACGACACCGTTTTCATCCCATGCTTCGTGATAGGGCTCGATTTCCGTTTCGATAAAACGACGAACCTGATCTCGGAACATGTTATGGTCCGAGGTGAAAAGATCACGCTTTAATACATCGTTGTACATATTGCTCACCAATCAGTTGGAATATTTTTTCCGCAACAGGTCTTTGCGGATTTTGCCGACCCCACTCAACGGCAATGGATCAGTCGTAAAGTCTGCTGATTTTGGACATTTATAACCGGCGATGCTTTTCCTGCAGTGGTCACGCAGAGTTTCAAAATCCATCTCAGCGCCTTTTTCCAGGACCACCACCGCATGGACCCGCTCGCCCCATTTATCATCAGGCAAGCCAATCACCGTGCAGATCGACACCTCGGGATGTTCAGCAATAACGCTTTCGACTTCACCACAAAATACGTTCTCACCCCCGGTAATGATCATGTCTTTTAGTCGATCAACAATTTGGATAAAGCCGTCACCATCCATTATTCCCGCGTCGCCAGTATGGAGCCAGCCGTCTTTCAATGTTTTTGCGGTCAGTTCCGGCTGCTGCCAATAGCCCATCATGACGCCGGGCCCTCGGATCAGCACCTCTCCGGTTGTGCCATTGGCAACCGTCTTGCCATCTTCATCAGCAATCCGGACTTCGTGGCACATGATGGGAATACCGGCAGAAGCAAGCTTGTCGGTAAAGGGACCAGATAAAGTATGATGTTCAGGACGCAACACAGTGGCTGGACCGGTAACTTCAGATTGGCCGTAGATTTGCACCAGTTTCACGTCAGGACAACGATCCAGCACCTTGCGCAGCAGAGCCTCGGGAATTGGCGCTGTGCCATAAGCGAAAGTCTCAACCGACTGGAAAGCCTGGTCGGCATTTGGCGCTTCGAGCATATCAACCAACATGGTCGGCACCATGCTGATGAAAGTAACCTTCTTCTCCACTACCGTCTTGGTATAGGCGTCCGGCGTAATTTCGGGCAAAAAAGTCTGCGCCGCACCAGCGAAAGCACAGGCGTTCGCGACAGTGGCGCCAGCCAAATGGAATAGCGGCGGGGCATGGAGATAATTGGTTTTCTCTGTCACGCCGGTATCAAAAATCATATTCAGCGCCTGAACACCTGCCGCACCGTCGCTGACCATCACACCTTTCGGCAAGCCAGTTGTGCCACCGGTATAATAGAGGGCGAACAGATCCGACATTTCGGCGGTCCAGACGTCAATGCTGGCCGATTTGGCCAATTCATCAAGGCTCACCTCTCCGGCAGCGCCCTCATCCATGGCAATTGTTTTCAAAGCATTCTTTGTCGTACTCATGACACTTTCGGCACCGGCCAGATTTCTGATGTCGCTGGCCAGAGCTTTGGATTCGGATTGGGAGACAATGTGATCAAGCTCATCGGGCGACAATCGGGTATTTAGGGGCACCAATACACAGCCTGCCCATACCACTGCATACATGGTGGCGAGATGCTCTGGTGTGGTGGCAGCCAGTATGGCGATGCGGTCGCCCGATTGGCAGCCGATTGACCTTAAACCGCCTGCAATTCGTGAAATCCGATCGCCAAATTCCTTCCAGTTTTGGACTTTGTCGCCATCGATCGTTGCAATGCGATCGCCGTAAGCTTGGGTTGTTCGAGCTAGTCCTTGAGCAAACATCGTTTTCCCTGTTCTATCTAGACATTTTGATTGGTATTTAAACTCGACATAATTTGTATATTATTTTATTGGTAGGGTAAACAATAATATTGAAAAGTAAGCCATTGCCAACGATCTGAATTCGTTTTAGGAGTAGCACTTAACCGCCAAATTAGGCTAATAAGATAAACCTGAATCGCTTTATAATGAAATTGTGGATTGCTCCAAATATTCGTCAATCTGCAAAATCTAGTAATTTGAAAATCAATCAATTAAATTGAGAAATCACTAGAATTACGCCCGACAAATTTGGTTATTTCAGAATACCGGTAAAAATTATTTCCAATATCGTATCAGCCAGTTCATCAATCGTTTCCGGGGTTGTCACATCAACGCTGTGTACTTCCTTAACCAAGGGCGCGACACAAAACACATAGGTCGCAATTGAAATTATTGATTGAGATATGGCATATACCGGCATGTCTTTGATTAGTCCGGCCTGAATACCCGCCTTAACCGCAGTATCGAAATTGTCATATCCCGGCGCCAGATAAGCCCGAACAAACCAGCGCAATCGGCTACTTGGAACCGTTCCTTCATGGAGAACAATCCTGACCAGACTGACATCCGTCGCGCTGATTTTGATGAAACGACGGGTCATTACCTTAAGCCGGCTCACCGGATCAAGGTCCTTCAACTCATCTCTGACGATCGGAAATTTCCGGCCAAGTTCATGCATCAGGTGATCTATCGCAGTTTTCCACAAGCGTTCTTTAGTGCGGAAATGATAATGCACCATCGATTGCGCCATGCCTGCCTGCTTGGCAATTTGACTAGTCGAAACCGCCTGATAGCCATATTCACTGAAAACATCGATGGCTACAGCCAGCAATCTTTCCCGCGAGGTGTCGGCATATTTTAGTTGATCCGACTTTGAAGGTCGACCGGGTCGGGCACGCCTTTTAGGGGCCGTATCCGCATTCTGCTTGTTGGCTTTTTTTTTCGCTACTGTCATCGGCTAACTAATCTGGCAGGCCATAATATGGCCACGAAATGGTCATCGAATTAAATCGAATCCTATCCGTTTCAAATTACTTTCTACCCATTGAGAATTAATCACGGCGTTAAAATTGGCATATTTAACAATAACACAACAAGCAAAAATTTTGGCACGACTGATTTATTCCCGTAATTTTTCTGCAGTTATTTTTCCGTCTTAGCGATTATTTCATAATTTTATAGTTCAACGTTTCCTCCTTAATATTAGCAACACTTCACGTTATTTATCACATAAATACTTGATTTTGCTAAGATATGTGGACCGCTCAATTTATTATTGAGTTACCGCAACAACGCCCGAGACTATGGCGTGGGTGCCTTAGCCAGTCATCTCTGCTGGTATTATTTTATTGCATTGCTAAAATGATTACAGTTATATTGGTAGACCTGCCAATTAAATTGGTGTGGTATTAATATTATCCAGGGAGATTAAAAATGATAATTGGATTTAAATCACAGATTGCAGCGATAGCTTTGGTATTAGGATTGACCGTTGCCAATGCCGAAGCAACGACACTGAAATTTGCCACGATGGGGCCTGAGAAACTACAATTTATTCAATGCGGGCACATTCAGTTCTTGAAACAACTGACAAAAAAGTCAGGCGGCAAACTGAATTTTCAAACTTTTTTTGCTGGAACGGCCTTTGCTCATCCGCTGAAACAATACGATCAGCTAGTGCGCGGCATCATTGATATGTCGTTTGGCGTTCTAACTTATTTGCCGGGACGCTTCCCAATGACCAATATCGGCACACTGCCGTTTATGATGAATGAAAGTGGCGCTGGTGCCAGGGCGATGACCCGCGTCTACCAGAAACATTTGCGGAAAGAATTCTCTGACATTCATTTATTGGCAATTGCTCTGCCGCCTCTATATCAAGTTCAGTCGCGCAAGAAAATTGCTTCCATAGGTGATTTCAAAGGATTGCGCATACGCGCGGCTGGCAGAATTCATGGCCAGATACTTAAAGCCCTCGGTGCAGTACCAGCACAAATCCCAGCGCCGGGACTCTACGAAAATCTGGCCAAAGGCGTCGTTGACGGCGCCCTGTTCCCTTGGTCCGGCTTAGTTTCCTGGAAACTGGGTGAGGTTACCAAATATTCGTTGGGGCTTAACCTCAATGCCTCGACTTTGTTCCACGGCATGAGCAATAAGGCTTACGACGGCTTGCCGGCAGATCTGAAGCGCATCATTGATAACTCAGCTGGGGTTCCGCTCGTTGACCACATATCAAGTTGCTGGAGGCCAATAACTAAAAAAGGCAAGGCGATCGCCAGTCAGAAAGGGCGTACTGTGACGATTGCCGACGACAAACTGGTCAGTCAGATTAAAGCTAAACTGGCACCCATTACCGAAAAATATCTGGCCGGACTTGAAGCCAAGGGTCTGCCAGCCCGCAAAGTACATGCCGCGATTAAGAAAGCGGTCAAAGAAGAAGAGGCAAAATAGACGCCTCTTAGCGGCAAACTTGTTGGCACAATAATGGCCCCCGAAATAGTCGGCTTGATCGGAGTTCTGATCCTCCTTGGGCTGACCATGATTCGAATGCCGATCGGGCTCGCTTTGGGCTCGGTCGGTATTTTCGGTACTTGGTATTTGCTCGGCTGGGACACCATGGTGTTCGCGCTCGCTGACGCCCCTATCGCCGCCATGAGTAACTACACTTTGTCGGTCCTACCGCTGTTTATTTTGATGGGTATCGTGGCGGCCCGCGCTGGTTTCGCCAGCGCCCTCTACAACGCGGCATTCGCCTTTGTCGGACACCGCAAAGGTGGCTTGGCCATATCGAGTATAATTGCCTGTGGTGGTTTCGGCGCTGTTTGCGGCTCAAGTTTGGCCACCGTCGCCACCATGAGCAATGTGGCTGTACCATCCATGTTGCGATACGGATATTCTCCCCAGTTGGCGGCAGGATCGGTCGCCACCGGTGCAACCTTAGCTATTCTGATTCCTCCGTCCCTGCCTATGATCATCTACGCTTACTTAACGGAGGTCTCCATTGGAAAGCTGTTCGCAGCTGGTATCGTCCCTGGCATTTTGGGCGTCATTCTCTATGCCGTGACCATCAGTATCTGGACCCATTTTAATCCCAAAGCCGGGGCCGGCGGCGAAAGGATAAACTGGTTGGAAAGATTTCAAAGCCTAAAAGGCATTTGGGCGGTTGTGGTGCTCTTCGTGGCTGTATTAGGCGGTATTTTCGCGGGGATTTTTTCCCCGACCGAAGGCGCCGCTGTCGGGGCCTTTGGCGCAATTTTCTTAGGCTTTATCTCACGAAGTTTGACGCTGAGACTATTGGTCCAGTCAATATCGGAAACCGTGGTTCTTTCGTCTTCCATACTTTTCATCGTTATCGGTGTCTCCCTGTTTAATTTTTTCATCACCGGGGCGATGTTCCCTCAGGCTCTGTCGGCTTTCCTTGATCACATTAACCTGCCACCGTTGGTCACGCTGGCTGGCATCACCTTGATGCTGATTATTTTGGGCTGCTTTCTAGAAGTTATGGCGATTATATTCGTCACAACACCGATACTCTTTCCAGCCATGATGGCGCTTGGCTATGATCCGGTCTGGTATGGCATATTGACCATGATGGTGGTGGAAATCGGCGCCGTAACGCCCCCCATCGGCATGAATATTTTTGTTATAGCCAAACAATTAAAGGACGTTAGTGCAAAACAGGTTTTCCAAGGTATTATTCCGTTTCTGGCGGCAGATTTTGTCAGGCTTTTTATTATTATTGCATTTCCAGGGTTGGTGCTTTGGTTGCCGTCGCTGTTGTTTTAATCATCGGATTGGAAATTTAACGGATGACGAAGTTATTTGATTTGATGAGACTAATTCCCCGAGCGATGGCGTTTGTCGCCGGCTGCGCTATTACAATTTTAATGCTGATGACGGTAGGGGACATATTTGGCCGGACATTCGGGTTTTTCTTTTTGCAGGGACTGATTGAGGTATCAACGCTAACCCTTGTCCTGCTTGGTTTTTTCGCCTTTGCTTGGCAATTTGTGAAGGGTGATCAAATCTTCGTCGATTTGTTTACGCTGAAAGTGCCGCCTGACATTAATGCTAAAATTGATGCGGTTTGGACGTTTGTTGCCGGTATTTTTTTTCTGGCTCTCGTCGTTCCGATTTACGGTAGCAGCCTGGATCTCCATGCAACCGGACAACGGACGACAAATATGGAATGGTCGCCTCTGGTTTATGCTATTCCGGCGGTAATTGGCTGTATCGTCGCGGGGATAACCTGCATGGTTACCGGCGCGGCGCGGGTAATACGAGGTTCCAACTGAACAAAATCGGCTAAGCCGACAGGTGAAATACGAACTAATATTATTTGGAGTAATTCAGCATGGACAGAAAGTCTAGCCAGCGGCGATTGCCACGGCCATCGCCCGAATCCCAGCATTTTTGGGATGGCACCAAAGAGAGTGAATTGCGGCTACAGAAATGTGGCGACTGTGGCAAATCTTATTTCCCGCCCCGCCCGTTTTGCCCCTTATGCAGCAGCCGCAACGTATCGGTTTACACCGCGAGCGGAAAAGCAACGCTTTACAGCTACGTTATCAGCCACCTCCCCATGCCGGGCTTTGATGGACCTCATTCGGTCGCCGTGGTTACCCTCGAAGAGGGGCCGCGCATGATGACCAAGATTGTCGGCTGCGAACAAACGCCTGACACCCTCGTTTTGGACATGCCACTCGAGGTCACTTTCGAGCGCCAAAATGACGATATCACGCTTCCTTTATTCAAACCTGCGAGTTAACGACAATGAAACATCAACATGTGGCAGTGGCCGGTGCTGCCGAAACGACCGAAATGGGTGTCATCCCAGGCATGACGGAATTGCAGCTCCACGCTGATGCTGCGCTTAATGCCTTAGCGGATGCCGGACTATCGGCTGCCGATATAGATGGTATTGCCTGCGCCGGCGTGGCGCCAGATGTATTAGCCAGTTACTTGGGTGTTACGCCAACCTGGATTGACGGGACACATATTGGCGGCAGTTCGTTCATGCTGCATGTCCGCCACGCCATGGCGGCCATTCAATCCGGTCATTGCAAAACGGTCATTATTACTCATGGCGAAAGCGGTAAATCCGCTGTCGGGGCCGCTGGGTTCCCTGAATTTTTTGCCGGCCGGCTGGGTGGCGAGTTTGAAGTACCTTATGGGGCCAGCATTCCGCCGACCATGTTTACTATTCCGGTGCTCCGCTACCTGAAAGAATTTGATCTGAGTATAGAAGACTTGGCGCAAGTGGCCGTAGCACAACGCCAATGGGCGGCTTTAAATCCCCGGGCGACCTTCAAAGACCCCTTGACCATCGATGATGTGATGAATTCAAAAATGATTGCCTATCCGTTCACGCTGTTGATGTGCTGCCTGCGTACTGATGGTGGCGGCGCCCTGATCCTGACATCAGCCGACCGGGCGAAAGATTTCCGGCACCCACCGGTCTATATCTTGGGCACTGGGGAAAGCTGTGAAGGTCCGATGATCAGCCAGTTGGAGGATTACACCACGTCGCGCGCTTTTCGGGTCGCCGGCCAAACCGCCTTTGTCGAAGCCGGTATTGAACGCAATGACGTCGATCACGTCATGATCTATGACGCCTTCGCCCATGTCCCTTTATATGGCCTGGAGGACCTCGGCTTTTGTAAACCAGGCGAAGCAGCCAGCTTTATCCGCGACGGCCATACCTTGCCTGGCGGCAAATTGCCGACCAATACCAATGGCGGCGGTTTAAGCTACATGCATTCAGGGATGTATGGCATGTACGCCATGCAAGAAAGTGTCCGGCAAATCCGTGGCATCGCGCCGGCCCAAGTGCCTGACGCTAAAATTTCCATTGCACTTGGTATTGGCGGCATGTTCTCGGTTAGCGGTGCTATAATTTTCGGCAACGAACTGGCATTGTCACGTTAATAGACAATCCGAAGCGAACCGCTGGATACTCCGTAAACTGGGATTTGTCAGCGGTACGCATTTGATGGGAATTTATTACTAAAACCCTACAAATTCTCTCCAATTCTCAGCACAATGAGAATTCCGTAAGCCGCTGTAAGCATAATTTAATTATTTGAATCAACTATAATTCCCAATTCTCAATTGAGTTTCTACTTCCTCCCATTTGACTTAATTCAACCTGGGCCATGCTCTGGAATTCCGGTCACAGTTGGAACTCGCTTACCGCTTTGACAACAGGTCGCGGCTTGGCCTTGCCATCTCGCATTATTC
>PVBE012763367.1_pt1 | contig 17604 bp, 12 predicted proteins | sample 1631181 | NCBI WGS metagenome assembly PVBE01 (sample SAMN08397723, study PRJNA350692) | Marine metagenome, whole genome shotgun sequencing project. | isolation source: water | place: Pacific Ocean | collected 2012-04 | reverse complement strand
GCTGGCCGAGGATAGAGTGTCACCAGAAATGCTAGCTGGCGTGGCGGACAGACTGGTCGAGTTCCACCGGCAAGCCGAAATCGGCGTCAGCATCAGTACCTTTGGCGATATTGACGCTATCACCGTAAATACCGAGGAAAATTTTACCCAGACCGAGAAATATCTGGGCCATACTATTTCCCGGGAGCAGTACCGGCGTATTCGGGATTATACTAACCTCTTTATTCAGGGAAACACTGGTTTATTTAAAAAGCGGATGGCCGAAAGCCGGATAAAAGATTGCCATGGTGACCTTCACGCTGCTCATATCTGTTTTTGTGATAGTATCTGTATCTATGACTGCATTGAATTTAATGACCGATTCCGGTATTGTGACGTTGCTTCCGAGGTGGCTTTTCTGGCAATGGATCTGGATCACTACGGGCGGGCTGGTCTGTCCGGCGACTTTGTTAAGGCTTACGTAACGCGGAGTCAGGATCAAGAGCTGATGACACTGCTTGATTTCTACAAGTGCTACCGGGCGTACGTGCGAGGGAAAGTGGAGAGTTTCAGGCTGGATGATCCGTATATCTCGCCGGAAGAGAAGACGGGAGTTTTGACGGTGGCCCGGCACTATTTTGAGCTGGCCGGATCATATATTGATATATAATAGAATGGCGTAAGCTAAACTGAATCAGGTCGTGCTTGGTAACTATTTGGAAACTGAGAAATGAAAATAACGGTGTTTTTGAATGGGTAAAGAGAGCTGTCTCAGAGTTTGTTGGCGAGGTGGTGTTTCATGGGATTGATACCTTTGATAAAGAGATCTTTTTGGAGTGGTGAATTAGCGATGCTTTGTTTTTTGGCGACAAATCGGTGAAAGTAGGACCGCCTCCTTCATACGAGCAAATAAAGAAACCCATCGCTAAAAGAGTGAAAAGACTATGAGGTCTTGACTGTTTTTGAATAAAGAGATTATAACTCACCAAAGGGGAAAACGGTATCTGAGTAAAGTATTATGACAAAGTGCATACAGCTCCATGCATGAGAGGTGGTAATTGAAAGAATCCTTTAGACCGTTCATCGAAAAAGAGCTGGGTCCCGGTTTTGTGCTGATTGCCTGCGGCCTGCCTGGTACCTGGAAGACGGAGACGACCGAGGAAGTAGCTAGGCTTAAAGGATGCTCACTCTTGCGCTCCGACCTGATTCGGCTGGAGGTATTGAAGAATGAGGACGTCTTTGACGAGAAGACCGCCGCCAGTATGGACAAGCGTACCATGGTCTATGACGAGATGTTCCGGCAGGCTGATGAGACGCTAGCCCAGAGCGGCTGTGTTATCCTTGATGCCACCTTCGTTACCCAATCGTTAAGAGAGCGCGCCGCGGCCGTCGCCGGTAAATATAACCTACCTCTGGTTATCCTGCAGACCGACTGCCCGCAGGAAGCGGCCATCGCCCGTATCCTGAAGCGGACGAAAGAGGACTATGTCTCTAATGCCTTGACCGAACAGGCCTATCTCAACAATAAAAAGCGGTTTGAGCTGGTGGACCTGTTAGAGCTGAAAGCCTGCTATCCCTGTCTTGCTATCGTCCACCTGACGGTCGATACACGGCACGACTCACCGGAAGATTGGTATATCGTCGGTGTGGAGAGGAGGTAGAGGAGACTAGATATTTTCTCCCTGGTAGATCCCTCGGTAGCCTTCTGTCTGCCGGGTCAGCCGTAGGAAAACAAGCTGTATCATTCGGGCGTTTCTCTGCAAGCGAATCCCCTGGGGATGATAGACCACCAGCAGCGACTGGGAACGGCCTGAGTAACCGGCGTCCCAGACCGCCGTATTGACCGTGGCCCCGCAGCGCAGCAGGCTCGATCGAGGAGTGGCCAGCGCCATGATCTTTCTGGGTAGGTGGACAATCTCGTTATAGGTGATGCTGTAGGCCCCGGGCATCAGGTCGATAAAACCCAGCCCGTCAAAGACCAGCGGCGCCAAGTCAGATACCAGACGCTGGTGATTCGTCGTCGCTATCCGTCCCGGTGATTGCAGCAAAGCTACCTCGTACAGGGTTAGGTCAATCCCGTTGGGTTGCACCTGCTGCTCGAGGTCAATCCAGCCTTCCACCAACGGAGGCTTTTGCCGTAATAATCGGTGAATGTCTGCTTTAGCTAAAACGGTGGTCACTGACAAGCCCCTTTAATATGGTCCTGGTCAATGATACCAGTTCCATTACTTCTCGACAATAAATAAGAGTACACTTCCTTTTGGAAATTTATTTACGAGCTTCACCCTTTTGTGGAAAAGGGCTGTTTTGCTACCTAGAAAAGGCATCCCATCCAGCCAGGGTGTCTTATCACTCTCAGCTACTAATTTACTTGTATCCTCATCATCAGGGGTCTTTATAAGCTCTACAGAGTTGTTAATCGCTCATTAAATTTTAGCCATAGAAGATCAATCAGTTCCTGATCTTCACCTATTGTTATCGTTCCGTCTGGCTGGTTTCTACGATGGTGACTCCCTGGTTTAAGAGGATTTTAGCTTCGCGTAGCTTACTGATGATTTGCTCGGGTAAACAGGTTTTCTTGGCTATGATTTGCCTCCTGTCTTAGGTCCCAATCTAACATTATAACTGGACTCCTTATTGAAAAGTAGGTCAGGAGGATGGGGTTAATAAAATAAAGACCAAAAGAGGATGAAGCCAATAAACAATTTCTCAAATTCATAATTGACCTTCGTCTAGAGATAGGCTAAAATAAGAGAACGGGTGAGCGTGCTGATTCTGCGCGGGAAATTATGAAGGAAGATGGTGAGCGAGTAGCCTTCCTTTTTGCTGCGGAAAAGCAAGGACTTATTGGAGGTTAACTTATGGAATCGTTGATGCTGCGAATATTGGTACTGGCGGCTGGGGCCATGGCTCTGGGGTTCGTGGGTTATCTGGTAACTACTATCGTGCGCGAGAGCCCGGGTAACGAGAAGATGAGGGATATTTCCCTGGCTATCCGACAGGGAGCGATGGCCTTCCTGCGTCGCGAGTTCACTTTCCTGGCAGTCTTCACCGTGATCGTGTTTGCTATCCTGGCCGTCTTTATTGAACCCAGACCTTACGTGGCCATAGCCTATGTCTGCGGTACCTTCACCTCGGCCTTGGCCGGCTGGCTGGGAATGAACATTGCCACTCTGGCTAATGCCCGGACCGCTCATGCCGCCATTGGCAGCTGGGCGAAAGGGCTGAAAATCGCCTTTTCCAGCGGTGCGGTGATGGGTTTCTGTGTGGTCGGACTGGGTCTGCTGGGTCTGTCTATCATCGCCTTCATCTGGGATGATAGCCATGTCTGGCTGGGCTTTGCTTTCGGCGCTTCTTCGGTAGCGCTGTTCCTCAGGGCGGGCGGCGGTATTTTCACCAAGAGTGCGGACGTGGGTGCGGACTTGGTGGGTAAGGTGGAAAAAGGCATCCCGGAAGACGACCCTCGGAACCCGGCGGTGATTGCTGATAACGTGGGTGATAACGTCGGTGATGTCGCCGGGATGGGCTCCGACCTGTACGAGTCTTATGTCTCCGCGATTGCCGCCTCTATGGTCTTGGGAGTGATTGTCCTCGGGATGGCGAAGGGCATGCTTTTACCGTTGCTGCTCAGCGGCGCGGGCATCGTGGTCTCCATTATCGGTGCCCTTGCGGTAAGACCGAAAGAAGTTGAGGCCGACTTTGAAAAGCAGGTTGCCCGGGCGCATGCCACCATGAATAGAGGTGTTTACGTTAGTAATATCCTGATGATAATCGCTAGTTTCCTCATTATCCGATTTTACGTGGGGGAGCTGGATCTTTTCTGGGCATTAATCTCGGGCCTGATCGCTGGCTTTCTGATTGCGCAGGCCACGGAATACTTTACCTCGGCGGAGCACGGTCCGGCCAAGAAGATAGCGCGGGCGGCCGAAAGCGGCGCCGCGGTCACTATTATTGAAGGCATTGCCACCGGTCTGATGAGTACGGTGATACCCGTAATTCTGGTGGCCATGGCTACCGTGCTGGCCTATCTCTTCGGTGGGTTGCTGGGCATAGCGGTGGCCTCTATGGGGATGTTGATTAACCTAGGGATGTTGTTGGCCATGGACTGCTATGGCCCGATAGCCGATAACTCGGCGGGTATTGCCCAGATGGCCGGCTTGGGTAAAGAAGTGAGGGCGCGCTGTGAGGCTCTGGACTCGGTGGGTAATACCACGGCGGCCTTGGGTAAAGGCTTTGCTATCGCCTCGGCGGCGCTGGCCTCCTTGGCTTGGCTGGCCACCTACTTCAAAGTGGCTAACATTGACGTTGCTAGCCTGACCAACGTGGGCGTGATTGCCGGTGTGCTCATTGGCGGCATGCTGACTTTCGTCTTCAGCGCCTTGGCGATGAAGGGCGTCGGCGCGGGTAGTTTCGCCATTGTCAACGAGGTAAGGCGACAGTTCCATGAGATCAAGGGACTGATGGAGGGCGAGGCTAGGCCGGACTACGTCAGCTGTGTCGACATTGCCACCAAGAGAGCGTTAAAGTCAATGATGCTCCCTGGTATACTGGTGCTGGCAGTGCCGCTTATTCTAGGTTTTACTCTGGGACCGGAAGCAGTCGCCGGGTTGCTGCTAGGAGCACTGCTGACCGGGTTCCTACTGGCGGTGATGATGGCCAATGCCGGCGGTGCTTGGGACAATGCCAAGAAATTCATTGAGGCGGGTCACCTAGGTGGTAAGGGTAGTGACGCGCATAAGGCGGCCGTTATCGGCGATACCGTGGGCGACCCTTTCAAGGATACCGCCGGGCCTTCCTTGAATATACTGATTAAGCTGGTGGGTAAGGTAGCCGTGATTTTCGGACCGGTCTTCGTCATGCTGGTAGCACTGTAAGCTTGGTTATAATTTAGAGATAACTAGGGCGGAGATAAAAACCTCCGCCCTGACTTTTTAACCTTGGAGGAAAGGATTGGCCTGGCGCTCGGTGCCGATGGTGGTCTCCGGGCCGTGGCCGGGGTAGACAGCGGTGTCGTCGGGTAGGGACGTAAAGAGGGCGGCTAGGCTATTCATCAGCTGCTCGTAGTTACCGCCGGGCATGTCAAATCGGCCGATGCCGTAGTTGAAGAGGGTATCGCCGCTGAACAGGACATTATGCCTCAGGAGGCAGATGCCGCCCGGCGTATGTCCCGGCGTATGCCTGACCGAGAAGTGAAGGTCTCCGATATTCAGGCTCTCGCTACCGTTAAGTAATCGGTCGGGGGGAGATGGTGAGGGGTAAGTCGGCCCGAAAGCGAAAGCTAGCGGCTGGTTCAAGAGTGCTTCGGCATCATCGGTATGAATCACCACCTCGGCGCCGGTGGCTTCCTGGACTCCCTTCAAAGCGCCTACGTGGTCTGGGTGCCCGTGGGTGAGCAGGATAAGCTTTATCTCTAATCCCAGCTGGGTAACATTCGTTAAAATTCTCTCCGCCTCATCGGCAGGGTCAATAATCATTCCCTCTTTGGTGGCTTCCGAGCCAGCGATATAACAGTTGGATACCAGCGGTCCGACGACTAGTCTTCTTATAATCACGGCGTCTCCCTTTTCTCCGGATACCGGATAAAGGATGGCTGCGCTGTTTAACGCAGACACTGCATTTTATCATTAAACTGACTTATCATCAAGACGGGCCTCTTGTCTTAGGGTATTGGTATAGGCTAAACTATTGAGGGCTATATCAAGGTAATTTTAAATAAAGAGGGAAGTAAACGTGGCTGATGTTAGGCCTTTCTGTGGTGTGCGTTATGGCCGGTCGTTGGTAGGTGACTTGGCGGCGGTTATTTGTCCTCCTTATGACATAATTACCCCGCAGCGGCAGTCGGAACTCTATCAGGAGAGCGAGTATAATTTCGTCCGCGTGGAATTTAACCGGGAATTGCCCGAGGATACGAACAAGGACAACAGATATACCCGGGCCGCGGCCACCCTAGAGCAGTGGCTGAAACAGGGTATCCTTGAAATCGATAAAGCACCGGCTATTTATCTTCACGACTATTATTTTGCTCACCAGGGAAAAGAGTATCGCCGCCGCGGTATTATCGCCCGTGTCCGGCTGGAAAAATGGGATAAAATGGTGGTCCGTCCCCACGAGAACACCATGGCCCGGCCGAAGAGCGACCGGTTAAGTCTGCTATGGGCGCTCCAGGCCAATACCAGTACTGTTTTTGCGTTGTATGAAGACCAAGGAAGGCAAATCTCTACGTTGTTAGCTGCCCGAGAGCAGGATAAGCCAGTAATTAGCTTGGATACCGGCGATGGGGAGAAGCACGAAGTCCGGGCAGTCACTGATACTGGGACTATCAATCAACTGTGTAGTGTCCTAGCCGACCAGCCGCTTTATGTCGCCGATGGGCACCATCGCTACGAGAGTGCGCTTACTTATCAGCAGGAACTGAGCGCCAGCTCGGCGATGAAGTCAGCCGATGAGGGGTATAATTTTGTGATGATGACGCTGGTGGATTTGGCTGACCCTGGCCTGGTGATACTACCTTTCCACCGTCTGGTCCGCGGCCTGTCTCGGTCGACTATAGAAGGGCTTTTGCCCAAATTACCGCCGTTTTTTGAAATTAAAAGGCTGTCTTCCGGGGCGCCCAGCGCCTGGCAGCAGGTTGACGACTTTTTGAATGAGAGGGAGGACCAAGTCAGGCTGGTCCTCTGTGGCCTGCTGAAGAAGTCCATTTTCCTGTTAAAGCTGCGTGACTTTGCCATTACCGGCCCGATGATGCCCCAGTTTCATTCTGGGATATATCAGCGATTGAGCGTCAGTATTGTTGACCATGTTATACTGGAAGGACTGTTGGGTATGAGTCACGAACGTGGTGATAAAGAGATGTCCGTAGACTATATTTCCGACTGGCAGGACGCGGCGAGTAAAATGTTAGACCAGGAGTACCAGCTGGCTTTTCTCTTGAGACCGGTCAAAGCGAGGGTAATTAAGGATATTGCCGATATCGGTGACCGGATGCCTCGTAAAACAACCTGCTTTTATCCCAAAATGCCCTCAGGGTTGGTCTTTTACCGGCTAGGGTGAGGCTTTTATTAACCATACCCACCTTAAGTTTTTATTTGGTAACCCCCCATCCCCTTTGATTTTATATGGAAACCATATCCTCCTGTATCCCTATTTCTCTTGAGAATGAGGAATAGGGAAGATTTAGAAAGAAGGACTGGCGTTCCTCTGAAACACCCTGCGCTCTTAACCCAAAACGAGGAGAGTTAAAGATAGGCGAAACCTCTCTTATAAATTATTTCCCCTCTCCTTATCAAAGGAGAAGAGGTCAGGGGGGGGGCACCATATATCCTAATAGTGTTCAGGAGGAGGGCTGTTAGATAACCTCATTTAATTAATTTGACGCTTAATTGGGCTTGTGCTAGTATTAAAAAGTTTCAACGATTGATAATTACATGGTTTTATTAGAATCTCCATTTATATCTAGCCTGTTATAGTCTATTTTAATTCTTGATCAGGAGAGACTATGTCGGTGGAGACAGAGTTAGCCAAGGTATTACCCGAGAAAGACACGCTGCTGACGGTCGGTGTTTTTGATGGGGTTCACCTTGGCCACCAGTACCTGATTTCACAGCTGGTAGCGCAGGCCGGACAGCAAGGTCTACTTCCCGGGGTGGTAACTTTTCGCCAGCATCCCCAAGAGGTGTTGGACCCTCGGACCAGATTGTCGTTCCTGACTGACCTCGCTGAGAGAAGCCGGCTGCTAAAAAATGAGGGGGTGGCTATTATCGTCTCATTATCCTTCACCGCAGAAGCAGCCCGACTCAATGCACGTCAGTTTGTCGGGCTGCTGTGGAAATATCTCCGGATGCGCGGCTTGGTAATCGGGTCTGACTTCGCGCTGGGTCAGTACCGGGAGGGCAATCCCGATGCCCTCCGCGCCTTGGGAGAGGAAATGGGCTTTAGTGTGACGGTGGTGCCGCCGGTAAAGCTGGACAGGAAAGTGGTCAGCAGTACTGCCATCAGGCAGGCACTGGCGGACGGTGATGTAAAAAAGGTGTACCGCTTGACCGGACATCCCTTTAGCCTTTACGGACGGGTTGTCACCGGGGCCGGGCGCGGTGTATCCTTGGGGTTTCCCACTGCCAATCTGGATGTGGACCCAGAGCAGGCCGTCCCCGCCGATGGAGTTTATGCCGGCTGGACTTATATCAATGGTCGGGCTTATCAATCAATGATCAACGTTGGTCGGAACCCCACCTTTGCTGATAGTGAGCGTACCGTAGAGGCTTATATCCTTGATTATAAGGACGACTTGTACGGACAGGAACTGAGACTTGATATCGTGGCCAGGCTGCGCGAGGAGAAGCGATTCGACTCTGCCGAAGAATTAAAAAGACAAATTGCCGAGGATATCGTCCATGGTAGGAGTATCTTGGGCTCTGGAGGTAAAGGCAGAGTATGAAAGCCGATGAACTTAATACCAGAGCTATTGACTGCCTGCTGAAGCGGGGAGTCGCCGAAATTATCATGGAAGAGGAAATAAGGGGACTGCTCCGCTCGGGTCGGAAGCTGCGACTGAAGGAGGGCTTTGACCCCAGTTTCCCGGGCATCCACTTGGGGCATATGGTCGCCCTCCGGAAGTTGCGCCAATTCCAAGAGCTGGGTCACCAGGTCATTCTTATCGTTGGCGACTGGACGGCCCAGATAGGAGACCCTAGTGGCGTCTCGGTTACTCGCCCCATGCTGTCCGCCGAAGAGGTTAAGGCTAACGCGGAAACCTATATGAAACAATTCTTCAAAATAGTGGATAAGGAGAAGACAGAGGTGAGGTGGCAGAGCGAGTGGTTCGGCGGATTTACCTTGGCCGATGTTATTCGGCTCACCAGCAAGTTTACTGTTGCCCAGATGCTGGCTCGGGATGATTTCAGCACTAGGTATAACGCCGGCCGGCCGATTGCGGTCACCGAGTTGCTTTATCCTCTGCTCCAGGCCTATGATTCGGTGGCGATACAGGCGGATGTTGAGTTTGGCGGCACCGACCAGAAGTTTAATTTCTTGGTGGGGAGGGAGCTTCAGTCCATGGTGGGGCAGCGTCCCCAGCAGTGCTTTATGACGCCGCTGCTTGTCGGGACGGACGGCAGCCAGAAGATGAGTAAGAGTCTTGGTAATTACATCGGCGTTGACGAGTCGCCGGAAGAAATCTACGGTAAGGTGATGTCAATTCGGGACGACCTGATTTTACAGTACTTTGAGCTGGTGACCGATGTGCCTGACGAAGAGCTGGCGGAATTTGGACGGGAGCTGGTCGGCGGCAGCACTCATCCGATGGAAATGAAAAAACGCCTTGCCCGGGAATTGGTGAGCCAACTTCACGGCTGGGAGGCGGCTAATGAGGCCGAGGCCTATTTTACCAGGGTGGTGCAGAATAAAGAAGTGCCGGAAGAGATAGAGGAGTTTCGTATATCATTTAGGGATTTATCGTCCGAACAAATGGAAGTCACAGGCGTTGATATTAGTAAACTACTTGTAGTAATCGGTTGGGCCAAAAGCCGTAGTGAGGCTAATAGGCTGATTACCCAAGGGGCTGTTAGTATAGACGGGGAAAAAATTATGGATAGTATGGTCCATATCAAAATAGACAGCATTATCAAAGCGGGCAAGCGGCGCTTTGCTAGAGTAATAAATACTGATAGAATAGAGTAGGTAAAATTTCGTTTAGTAACCTACCCTACCATCTCTCGCTCCTTTTAAGGAGGAGAGGATGGGAGGGAGAGTTGAAGAGAGGTAAAACCTCTACTAGGTAACCCTTTCCCTTTCCCCTTGATAAAAGGAAAGAGGACAAAGGGGGATGGGATTATAAACAACTTGGTAAACATCACTTTATTAGAGTGGTTGATGCTGATAAATAGAAATTAGTAAGGAGAAAATAATGGAACAGTTACGTATTCCCGGGCCTACTCCCTGCCCGGACGAGGTTCTTCAGGCGATGGCTCGGCCGATGATAAACCACCGGGGCGAGGAATTCGGGCGGATACTACATGAGGTCACGGCGAAACTAAAACAGCTTTTCCTGACCAAAGGTGACGTCTTTCTGTTGACCGCTTCGGGTACCGGCGGCCTGGAGGCGGCGGTGGTTAATACCCTCTCTCCGGGAGATAAAGTGCTGTCAGTGGAGGTTGGTGTTTTCGGTGAGCGGTTTTCCACTATTGCTCGGCAATTTGGCGCAGAAGTGATCCCGATCAGTGTCGAGTGGGGTCGGGCGGCCGATGTGGCTGATATCCGCCGGGCGCTGGCCTCGGAACCGAAAATCAAAGCCGTGCTGGTGGCGCATAACGAGACCTCCACTGGCATGACCAATGACCTGGCGGCCATCAGCTCCGTGGTGAAAGAATTCGATAAATTGTTGTTGGTGGATGCCATCAGCAGTCTGGGCTCGATTGAACTGCCCACGGATAAGTGGGGCTGTGATGTCACCGTGACCGCTTCCCAGAAAGGGTGGATGGTTCCCCCTGGTCTGGCTATGGTCAGCGTCAGTGAAAAGGCGTGGCAGGCATATGACCGCGCTAAAATGCCCCGCTTTTACTGGGACTTCAAAGAGGCTAAAAATTATCTGGAAAAAGGACAGACGCCTTGGACACCGATGGTTTCCACTGTCTTTGCCTTGGCCGTGTCGTTGGATATGATGTTGCAAGAGGGCCTGACGAATATTATAGCCCGCCACGTCCGGGTGGGCCAGGCTGCCCGCGGCGGCATAAAGTCGCTGGGATTAGCTCTTTTTGCCGAGGAAAAGTATGCCTCCAATACGGTTACCGCGGTTTCAGCTTCGGATGGACTTGATGCGAAAAAGCTGGTTAAGGTTATGAAAGAGGAGCACGGGATAGTACTCGCTGGGGGGCAGCAGAGTCTGGCCGGCCGGATTTTCCGTATCGGTCATCTGGGTTGGGTAACCGAGGATGAAATTACCACTGTGATAGCCGCCCTGAAGTCAGCACTGCCAAGGGTCGGCTTTTCAAAGACGAAATAAAATCGGGACAAGGGAAAGCGGTGGTACAAGTTCTAGTTGCCGATGCTATTCCGGAAGAAGGTAAGGACGTTCGGCGTGGTCAATGCTCCCGAGGAGGACGCTGTCCCTTCTAGCTCTTTAGCTTGTTTTTAATTTCCATATGGGCATTTCTCACCAATCATATCTGAACTTAACCCATTTTCCCCTGTAATTGACTTGATATATGGGCAATGTTATCATTGAAAAAAGAGGTTATCCTGGTAGTTTTAAAGTTGGGTTAACACGTAATAAGATGTCAGCGCTGAATGAACTCTGTGACGAAATAGCGTATTGCCAACTGTGTGGGATAGCCAAGTCCCGGACTAGGGTGGTGCCCGGTGAGGGACCGGAGGACGCGGGAATAATGTTCGTCGGCGAGGCACCGGGCTGGCATGAAGATCAGCAAGGGCGACCTTTCGTCGGTCCGGCTGGAAAATACCTGGAGCAACTGCTCGCTACCATCGGTCTAACGCGCCAGCAGGTCTATATTGCTAATGTAATTAAGTGTCGACCTGTGGCAAACCGTGACCCCTTACCTGTTGAAATACAGAACTGCCAAAAGTGGCTTACCCGCCAGATAGAGGTTATCCACCCCAAGATGATTATCACCCTGGGCCGTTACTCCATGGCGATGTTCTTCCCCGGGAAAAGTATCAGTAAAATTCACGGCACCGTCCAGAAGCGGGACGGGATTATTTATTTCGCGATGTATCACCCGGCGGCCGCCCTTCACCAGCAAAGTCTCCGTCAGGTCATCGGGGCGGATATGCTCAAGATTCCGGTGCTGCTCGCCGAGACTGGGACTATCGCGGAAACAGAGCCAGACCCGCAGCAATTAGGTATGTTTGAGGAATAAATTTGTGAGTAGGTCAAAGTTAAAATTAATCCCTCTCGGCGGGCTGAGTGAAATCGGCAAAAACATGATGGTCCTAGAATATGAGAATGATATCGTAATCGTCGATGCCGGACTCATGTTCCCCGAAGAAGAAATGCTGGGTATCGATCTGGTGATTCCCGATATCAGCTATCTCATGGAGAAGCAGGGAAAGATAAGGGGTATAGTTATCACCCATGGCCATGAAGACCATATCGGCGCTCTGCCCTATCTGCTACCCCAGCTTAAGGTTCCCGTCTATGCCACCAAGCTGACCCGAGGGCTGATCCAGGTCAAGCTTAAGGCACGCAAAGCCATTGGCGGGGTCAGCCTTAATCTGGTGTCCCCCGGCGAGCCGTTTACCTTGGGAAAATTTAAAATCGAACTCTTCCCGGTTTGTCATAGCATTCCGGATGCCATGGGTATGATTATCCAGACACCACTGGGTACTATCGTCCATAGCGGCGATTTTAAGTTGGACTACACACCGGTCAGCGGTCGGCCGACAGACCTTTCCCGGCTGGCCCAGCTGGGGGCACAGGGGGTTTTACTTCTCCTTTCCGATTCTACTTATGCCGAACTTCCCGGCTATACCCAGTCAGAACAGGCGGTCGGGGAAACTCTGGACCACATTATGGCCAACGCTCCGGGGAGAGTAATTATCACCACTTTTTCCTCACTGATCTCCCGGATTCAGCAGGTGATTGATGCCGCCGCTAAGCACGAGCGCCGTGTCTTTGTCGTCGGGCGCAGTATGAGTGATACGGTGCGTATGTCGCTGGAGCTTGGTTATCTCAGTGCTCCCGACGGGATACTGGGTCGACTTGATGAGCTCCGCGGCCTGCCTCAGGATAGGATTGTTTTTGTGACTACCGGAAGTCAAGGAGAGCCGACCTCAGCCTTGGTCCGTATGGGTAACCGGGACCACCGTCAGCTTCACATCCATCGCGGTGACACGATAATTATTTCGGCCACCCCGATACCAGGTAATGAAGCCGTGGTTAACCGGGTCGTGGATAATCTCTTCAAGCAGGGGGCCCGGGTACTGTACAGTAAGCTGGCTCCGGTCCATGTCCACGGCCATGGTAGTCAGGAAGAGCTGAAGTTGCTGCTGAATTTGGTTAAGCCGAAGTATTTTATGCCGATTCACGGTGAATATCGCCACCTGAGTCTTCATGCCAGCTTGGCTCAGTCGGTGGGTATTCCGAAAGATAATACCTTCGTCTTGGAGGATGGTGATATCTTGGAACTTGGTCCGCAGGTGGCTAAGATAAGCGGCAAGGTTAGCTCGGGCCATGTGTATGTCGATGGTCTGAGTGTGGGCGATGTCGGCGGCGTCGTTCTCCGCAATCGGCGGATGCTGTCCAAGGACGGTATCGTGGTGGCCATTATCGCTATTAACCGTCAGACCGGTAAGCTGGCCGGGCGGCCGGATATTGTTACCCGGGGTTTTGTTGATACCAGAAAGTTCAAAGACATGATAGAGGAGAGCCGCGATTTGCTGGCCCAGACTCTGAACCATAGCGGTGTCCATGCTACCGAGTGGAACTTTATTAATAATAAGGTTAGAGATGTCCTGGACAGGTTTTATTACGAACGGACCAAGCGCCGTCCCATGATTCTTCCCTTCATGGTTAGGGTATAGCTTTAAGAGCCTTGAGGCTGAGCAGGGTTGGCATGTCAAAGCGAAGAGCCAATATAAATGATGAAATCGGAGAAAGATCCCGCCGGAGGCGGGGGTCGGGTGGGCTGTTCCGCTTTTTAATGCTGCCGGCAGTGCGTGGTTTTATCCTGCTGGTAATATTCTTGGTAATCATCTTCTGGCAACAGGATAATATTGAAGCAGCAGCGGCTAAGCTGGCTGGTTTCTTTGGCTGGGGGCTGGTGTTTCTGGCCGCCGCCATTGTCATTGTGATTGTCCAAGTAGGGCGGCGGAAATTATCCTCGTTTATCCAGTACGGAAACCGCTGGCTGGGGCTTATCGCCTTGACCCTGGTACTCTGGGGTATAATGGGTTTCTTGGGAGTGGGCGGCAGCTTTGGAACGGGTATCAGCGGCTATGATATCTCTGGCTACCCCCTCTGGTTGAGTCTGCTGCGTGTACTGGGACTGGTTATTATCGGCTTCGGCCTGGTGGCTCCCCGGGTTTGCCTCCGGTTATTGTCTAACTTTGCTCTGTGGATGAGTAAGCAGTTTCAAAGGCGGCCCATTCCCAAGTATCTAGAAGAGCAGCTGCGGCAGGAACAGGTAACGCCGGTTTATCCGATGGCCCGCACCAAGCCCACCGTTGAGGAAACGCCGGTCATGCCAGCGGAAATGGAGCAGCCGATTATCTCCCCGGAGAGAGCGATTCCGAAATCGCCACTGGTCACCCCGCCGGAGAAGGCGATGGCCGCTTCCAAGGTGGCGCCTCAGGGACTGCGGCAGGTGGCGCAGGAAGTGTGGAAGAAGTATGGGCAGTCGGCCGAACTAGCCACCGTTGACGGCTGGCAATTGCCGCCGATTGACATCTTGGATATTACTCCGGAGATTGAGTTTGGCGAGGCCGATAACGTACACCGGGCCAAGATTATCGAAGATGCCTTGGCTAGCTATGGTGTGGACACCAAAGTGGTACAGATAAACGCCGGCCCGACCGTTACCCAGTTTGGGGTGGAACCAGGCTGGGACCGCCGGGTAAAGGAAAAGAAGGAAAAGGACCAGAACGGTGATGTCAAGGTGACGCTGGAGGAAGTATCCAAGACGCGGGTAAAGGTGGAAAGAATCACCTCCTTGGCTAATGACTTGGCGCTGGCTCTGGCCGCGCCAAGTATTCGGATTGAGGCGCCGGTACCGGGTACGTCCATAGTCGGTATTGAGGTACCCAATACTAGTGCCAGCTCGGTCAGTCTGCGCGGCGTCATTGAGACCAGCGCTTTTCAGAAGATTGAGGCCCGGTCTAGGCTGTCCCTGGCGCTGGGGAAAGGCGCCGGCGGCGAGGCCATATCGGCGGACCTGTCCCGTATGCCCCATCTGCTCATTGCCGGGGCGACCGGAAGTGGCAAGACAGTCTGTCTCAATACCATTGTCAGCTGTCTGCTGATGTATAACACGCCTTTTGACGTCCACTTTATCATGGTCGACCCCAAGCGGGTGGAGCTGACCCCGTATAACAGTATACCTCATCTGGCCCACCCGGTTATCGTTGATACCAACAAAGCCTTGGGCGCGCTACGCTGGCTCAGCCAGGAGATGGACCAGCGCTATGAAAAGCTGGCGACCGCCGGTGCCCGCAATATCGAGGGTTATAACAAAGGTAAGGAGAGGGAAGAAAAGCTCCCCTGTATAGTGCTGATTATTGACGAGCTGGCTGATTTGATGATGGCCGGCTTTGACGAGGTAGAGCATATCCTCTGTCGGTTGGCCCAGCTGGCCCGGGCGACGGGCATTCACTTGGTGGTGGCCACCCAGCGTCCGTCGGTGGACGTGGTTACCGGTCTGATTAAGGCGAACTTCCCCACCCGTATCAGCTTTGCCGTGACCTCTCAGGTGGACTCGCGCACTATTCTGGATGGCGGGGGCGCCGAAAAACTGCTGGGCCGGGGAGATATGCTTTATATGCCCACCGAGGCAGGGAAACCGAAGCGCCTCCAGGGGTGCTTTGTCTCCGATGCTGAGGTGGAGAGGCTAGTCTATTTCTGGAACGGCCAGAAAAAGGAAGAGGCAGCCTGTCTCAAGATTGATGAGGTTATCATACCTTCAACGCCCGCCGGCCGGGGAGGCCATCCCGTCGACCCGCTGCTGGAGGCAGCCCAGGAGCTGGCGCAGCAGCACGAGCATATCTCCACTTCTTTCCTGCAGCGGCGCCTGCATATCGGCTACCCCCGGGCGGCCCGCATCATGGAACAGCTTGAGGAGGAGATGGGTCAAGAGGTGGAGGAGATAGGAGAGGAAAGGGAAGGGTTAAGCTCGCTATAAAAAGCTCGTTGGTAAAAATGTTAGCGAGTGTTATTGGCAATTCAAATAATAGGATTGTGTTATGCTAATTACCTGATATGAGATAGTTATAAATACAATCTTTGGGAGCCCTATCACATTTACCGGCTGGAAGAGTCGGTTCCTCCCGATGAGACCCGTGGCTTCATACAGGTTCACAGTGTTGCCCGAGAGTTCGGTGTCTACATCGCCACCGGCGAATAGCACGGGACGCTTTACGATTTCCGTGAGCTGATCGATGCCGGTGCGGTGGACATTATTGAGCCTGACAGTGATTACTGTGGCGGTATCACTGAGTTCCTGCGAACTATAGACTTGGCTTGGTCTTACTCGGTAATGATTTCACCTCACGTTCTCCAGCACATGCACCTCGTAGCTGCCTTCTTGAAAATCATGTGGGTTGAGTTCTTCATGGTGGATAACGAGCTAATGGACTTCATACTTCGCTTTTTCCCGGAGCCAAAAGAGGCGCTCCAGTACCGAGGTGGGATGCTGGATCTGCCAAAAGCACCTTGGTTCGGATTGAAGATGAATCCAGAGCTGGCCGAGCGTTGCAAAGTAAAGGAAAATTAGAGACAATTCCTCCCTGGCTAGAGTAGTGCAAGCCTCTCTATTTTCATTATTTCCTGTAACTGAATTGGAAAGACAGGCGTATCTTTTGGAGCGATATCGTCCGCGAAATATATAGAGAGTCGAACTCCACCTGAAACAGTTTTATGCTGTTGCTGATCCAATAAAGACACTTGACCGCGACCAAAAGGAATTACTAGACAATGCAATACGGGGATTTCCTGAGATCCTTATTATCGCTGAGAATAAGAAAATGAACGCTAAGCGGGCTGCTCCAGAGGTACAAAAGACGGAGTTAGAGACGCAGATTATGGCCAGCTGGGACACTGTCATAAATGTACCCAACTTGGAGCGTTTTGTGGAGCTTGTGCGCCGGAAGCTAACTACATTGGATTTTGAGGCTAAACGTGTGGTGCTTGATATGCTGGGTATTCAGGTATGGCTGGACGACGAAAATATGGAAATCACCGGCGTTCTGTCAATAACAGATGGTGTTACATTGCCTGTACAGTCATGACAATCGAGGGAGGTGTTGGTTACTATGCGAGGTGATATACTATTTCCATTAGTAAACCCTTTGAATCAACCTCAGGATTTGCTGGAACGGTTATGAGCGCTTGCTCGCCTTTGGATGCTGTGACTGCTGCTACCATAGCGTCAAGAATATCGTCTCTGGCTACATCTTTACGAGAGAATGTATGTTCAGCATACTTGAATATACGCTCACAAAAAGGGTAACGGGGAAACAAGACCTCTTTCCTTTCTTGAATACCTCGTCTATCTTTCTTATTGAATACCATCGGGTTTCTATGATTCAGTGCCCAGAAACATAATTCTGGATGAACTTCTCTTACTCGTAACTTAGCAACGTTGTTTGAGGTAAGAAGTTGGTCTACCTGCCTAATTTTGGGGATTATCCCTAAAACTTGCTTGGATAGTTTCTTATTCATGAGTTTATTATTGATATTACTAGCTTCTGTTACATCTGCATAAACTGCATCTCGGCATGGAACCGGGAATACACTTGATCTTCGTTTAGGACCTAGCCATTTTCGGGCTTCTTTATCGCATGTCCTCTCGTCTGAATCCTTTTTCACTAAACCGATTGGTATATCAATGAGTATCAGGCTCGCATCTTTACAATTATTCCAGAGACTGTGTATGTCTCGATAGACATTTACTTCCCAGTTGG
>PVBE011846138.1_pt1 | contig 17604 bp, 17 predicted proteins | sample 1631181 | NCBI WGS metagenome assembly PVBE01 (sample SAMN08397723, study PRJNA350692) | Marine metagenome, whole genome shotgun sequencing project. | isolation source: water | place: Pacific Ocean | collected 2012-04 | reverse complement strand
TGGTTCATTTCATGAAATGAAGAAGATTGAATTTCAGGTATTGCTATACCTTGATAATCGATTAGATCAATCACTTCTTTAATCCGTAAATCTTCAAAAGGAACCCCAATCATATACAGATTTTCTGTTTTTTTAGATTCTATAGAAATTAAAACTTTTACATCTACAAGCTCATCTATCACTTTTTCGATTAAAAAATAAGAGATCTCAAGTTCTTGAAAAATTTGTGATTTAGTTAAAGGAGATTCTTTTTTTCTAAAACGGGAAATCGCTTTATGTACAATCCAAAGGGATAAAAGAACTTTAAGATGACGGTTCCATTTAATCACTTTCCAGCCATATTCATATTTTTCTACATTTTGATACCCGTATGAAATTTCAGCTCCAAAAAGAACAATCAACCAGCTCACATAAACCCAGAGTAAAAAAAGAGGAAATGCTGCAAAACTTCCATAAATTGCGTTGTATCTTGCTGCTCCTATCTGAAAAAACAGATATCCCCATTGTAAGAGCTGATAAATCGTACCTGCAATAACTCCTGCGATGACTCCAGAAGTAAAACGTACTTTGGTATTGGGAATGAATAAGTAAAGAAAGGAAAATAAAATCCAAATTAAGCAGTAAGGAAAAAGTTTAACGGAGAAAAGTAAAAAAGAGCTCACCGTTTCATAAAGCTCAAGAGCTTGAATGTAGCCTTTTAATTTACTAACAATAAATAAAGTAAAACTATTCGCTAAAACAAAAAAGATAGGTGTAATAATGATCAAGGCCAAAAAATCACTAAATTTACGATGTAAGGGCCTATTTTTTCGCACCTTCCAAATCGTGTTGAAAGATCTTTCCACATGATGCAGTACCTTCAACACACTCCAAAAAAGAATAACAATTCCAATCCCGGCAAGTAAACCACTCCTTGTTTGGTTCAAAAGATTATGAACAAAACGGATCACTTCATCGATAATCTCTTTTTGATCACTAAAACGACTATAGATCTCCTTTTCAAGGTGTGTTTGATATCCAAATCCTCTTGCAATGGCAAATAGCATTGCTAAAACAGGGACCAGTGACATGATAGTATAAAATGTAAGGGCAGATGCTCTTAAAAAACACATCTCCTTTAAAAACCCCTTCACCGAAATATAAAAGGTTCGGACAGATTTAAGAAAAATCAAATGAAACCCTTTCGCATTTTTTAATGGATAGACCCAAAGATCTATATTCAAAAAACGCAAAATATTTTCAAAAACGGTTTCCTTTAAAGGTGGTTTTTCCATGTTTCACATCTTATAATAAGTTTTATGACGAAACAACTTCAAAATTCGGCTTCAAAATCTTAAAAAATGGACAAAAAATTCATTTATTCCCTTTAGTGGAATAGCCTCTAAGCAGCTTTTTGCTGATAAGATAAGATCATTGATTGTCTTTTTCTCATAAAATACTCAGACATCTTAGGATGATATTTTTGTAGCCAAAGATGTAAAAATTTAGAAGATTTTATTAATTCTTGTTCATAATTTTCAAAAAAAATCATCTGTGGGTCTAAAAAAAGTCGACCCGTATCCAGCATAATCGGACAATCTCCATCAAATCCAATATTGAGCCCAACATTTAAATCATCATCCATAATTCCTTTTACAATACGGCTTGAAATCAACTCTAAAACAGAATCAACAGCTTTTTCAAAACAGCTTTCCTCTTGAAGAGACGCCAGATAAGGGTAAATCATTTTGTCTGCTTTTTTTTGAATCATAAAATTAGCTAAATTTAAATCAATGTTATGAACATGTCCTGAACTATCTAAAAGTATTACAGATTTTTCAAAAATTTGATAAGGCTCTAGTTGTGTGAATACAATTTTTGTTTGCTCTTGTAAATTTTCTGAACCAATTTTAAAACTCATCATAAAATTTTCAATGCGATCATTTCTTCTTTTAATCCGTTGATGAATGATCTTTTTAAAAAAAGGACTCCATTGAAAAATAGAGGATACGTAAAATCTACTGTGATTTAGAAACTTAATCACATATTTTTGATCTTCGCTGACAAAAACAAAACATTGCCTTCCCCCATCTAAATAGTAAAATTTTTGATCTAAAATATTTTTTATTTCTGCAATAGTTGCCTTTGAGGGAGTTTCTAGTTTCCAATGAGGTTCATAATGAAGCTTTGAATAGATTTTTGACTCTGAGAATCCTCCTGTTCTATAAAAAGCTAGAGTTGAAAAAAAACTCATAAAAATAATTAAAAGAAAAAATCGAAAAATTTTCATATCTCTCTTCTATAAGTCTTGAGTTTGCCATCAAAATAATTTAAATAATGAGGTGCTTTTATTTGTAGAAAATCCCGAAAATCTTGACATGATTTGTTAAGCTCTTCATTGAAATTTTCAGGATTTTCAAGATCAGGTTTTCTTCTAAACTCTCCTATATCTAACTCCACAACACAACCTTCACACATCCCTAAATTTTTCATCGTTCTTCTGTTTTTGTTTCGAATTTTTTTATCCACTCTTTTGGAAACGACATCAAAAAAAGAATCAATAACATAAGAAAATTGATCAGGATGCTGGTCTAAATAGCTTAAAAGAGGCTCCATTTTCCTTTGAATAATAAACTGCATCTTATCAAGTTCTAAATAATACTTACGGTGTAATGAATCAATAATACAAAAGGTTTTATGAAGATCGTCTGTTTTTTGCATATGAGAAAAAATCAAATGCGTTTCATCTTTTAAATCTTCCATAGCAATTTTGATACTCATCTGTGTTTGCTTTTTTCGATAATCTTTCATATGCAAACTCTTTTTTGCTTTTTCCTTAAGCTTTTGAGGCAAAAAAGAAAGATAGGACCAAAAAGGGTAGCGATATTTATGATCACGTAAAAACTTAATCACATATTTACCATCTTGGCTTTCAAATACATAGCATTGTTGTCCTTTTGCAAGATATGTATAGGGTTGATCTAAGATAGTATTTATTTGATGTTCTTTTTCATCCAAAAAACTTTGAGAGGCGACCCAAGCAAAAAATCTTGGTAAAACTTTTTGCACCCGAAATCCTTCTGTTATCCGATAGTGGGAAAAAACTAAAAAAAGGGCTATCAAACCAAGGAAGAAATTTTTCAGCATTCTTTTTGAGCTTCCTCTTTCAAAATTTTTAAAAACTCAGAATGAAATTCTGGGAAATGTTGCTGAAAATAAATTTCAAGGGGATGTGCATAGCGCATTAAATAAAGCTCTAGATCAGAGTTTGTTTTACAAGGTTTCGATGCAGAATATCTTCCTGCATCAATTTCATAAACTTCATCAAAACCAATGATTCCATAATTTTGAACCCAAGAATGATCTTTGTTTTGAATTCCTTTTTGTTGCCTTTTAATCACTGTCTGAAAATAAGCTCGGATCACTCGCTGTAAATGTGTAAAATCTTTATTCCTCACAAGTTTCATGATTCGATCTTTGAAAAGATCCACCTTCTTTTGAATCATAAACCCTGTTGTGTCCGCATTCACTGTATAGGTTCTTCCTATCTTGTCTTTAAATTGAATGTTTTTTAAATGATTTTTAGTTTTTGTCAGATGCATGTAAAGAATACCTGTCTCTTCTTTTAAATTTTTATGAGCTAAAACATAACTATCCATCCAACAAGAAAATTGCTGTTTTTTTCTCCTCAGTTGATACTTTCTAAATTCTGAAAAAAATTGAGGATACTGTAGAAGATAATATCTGAGTCTTGGACGAATTAAATGATAGCGTAAAAACTTAATCACATATTGTTGATCTTCACTTTCAAAAACATAAGACTGCCTTCCTTTACCTAAATAGATAAATTTTTGGTCTAAAAGAGTTTGAACTTTTTCAAAATCATCTGTAAGGGGCTGCTCCCATTCAGAGTTTTCAGGAAGATCAAAAACAATCTTATTGAGTCTAAATCCTCCTGTCAAATGATGCCAAAGAGAACCTACAACAAAAGATCCTACAATCACAAAGAAAAAGATTACGAGGCGTTTTTTCATAAAAAAATCAAAGTTAGACAAGGCTTGATTATATACCGCTTCCAATTAAAAAATAGAGGTTTTGAGCTAATCATTCACGTTATGAGACTATCTTACTAAATTGAATAATGTCTTTTGTCCCCATTTTAGATCTTTTTTGCCTCTTTTTTGATAAACTTTACAAGTTTATCTGTAAAACTCGACTTCAAAATCTCAAAAAATGAAAAAAAATTAGATGAACTTTTTTCAGTCAGATTTTCCTAAAATCTACAAAAACTCTTGTTATTAATTTTTTTTTTTGTAGAATCATTGCCAAATAAATTTAGAAAACGATTTTCTTAATTTGTTTGGGCACATTCTCTATTTTTTTTTAGGTGATAAAATGTCTGAAGTATCAGAAGTATCCGGGAGTTCTGGGGATGATTACGGATTTAGTCCTGAAAATAACGAAGGTTTTTTTATGGGAAAACTCTTCACACAGATACACTATCCCTTAATGGGAGCAGCTCTCTTTTACTTATTTAAACGAACTTTCCCAGAACATCCGCCACAACCTCACATTCCAGAGTTCCAGGGAGCGTTTGCTTCTGCACACCCTCCTTTTCAAAGACCCCCAAGAGCGCCTATTCCCTCTCCAGATTCTTCAAGAAGAGAGCCTCTACCTTTACCCTCTCAAGGTGTTCCTGATTTTTTTCAGGCCTTAGTATTAGATAAAAAAAGTGAAGCAGCTATTCGATTTCTTGTTACAAGTCTTGCAAATGATTCAATGACAGATCTTTTGAAGAAAAAAAACGAATTAGAAGCTGCTGGAAAAAATATCACAGCTCATCCTTTAAAATTTTTAGAATTTATACTTCAAGACCCGGCCCTTCAAAAAGATCTAAAAACTCTTTCTCAAAGTTGGTTTAAATCAATCCAATGGAGAGAATTAGTTAAAGGAATTTCATCGAGTCTTGAGAGAGCAAACAACCGGGGTGATCTTTTTCAATACGTAGCCGGCTTTGCTCGCCAAGTAGGAAAAAATCCTTCAGAAATTGATAAATGTTTAAAACAAGCTCAATGGGAAAAATGTGTCTCTTTTTTAGTGACAGCTTCGAAATAAATTGCTAACTTGAAAATTGTAAACTGTTATGCTGATTATGATGCTCTGAATTTTGAAGTTATATTTTATAAAACCTTAAGTAAGGAAAAAGCTCATGTTCGATGCTCCTGATGTCAATCAAACACCTCATTATGAAGAAGTTTATTTAGCAAAATCAGTTATTAGCGGAGGAACTGAACTTTTTTATAAATTGAACAATGAACTTTCTCAAAATATGACCCTTGATAAAGAAGATTTAAAAACTTTGTCCATTATCCGTCCCAAGCCAAAACAAAATTTATCCTATAAAGAACTTGTATGTGATGAAAAAGATAAAACAACCATCGCAACCATTATTAGCTGGATGGCAGAGCATGGAAAACTTTGGCTTCTCGCTCATAAAGGCGAGTTAAATCGTATGGGAGATGACATTGATCACGTACATCCTCTTAAATTTCTAGAAACAATTTTCTCTAACAGCTATTTGAAAGATTGTATGTTTGAAATCTGGGATGATTATTTTAAAAGAAATGGCTTTATGGATGGATTAAGAGGTAGCTTAGATGCTAAAGTAGCCACAAAAGAATTACACAAATATCTTCCCGAATTTTCAAAAGCTATAAAGATCCATCAGGATAAACTAGCGCCTTTTTTAGATAACCGTTCATGGGATGATTTTGTCTATTTTTTAATGGTTAACTGAGCTTATTAATTAACCGATTCAGGATCGTTGATTTAAAAAGCTTTAGCACGGTCAAAAAGCCAACTTTTGAATTCCGATGGGTACATCAAGAGTTTATACTTTCATTCAAACTCTCAAAAACAACATACTACTTAAATTAAAATAAAGGTATCACTTCTTTTATTTATAGATTTATATTATTATTGCAATAAATCAATGTAATTAAAGTATTTTAATCTATTTATGTAAAGGGAGTTTTTTATGTCAACCATACCACTTAGCTCTTTGTATCCAATAAGCGACTCTAATAATCACATTCTCTTTCAAGAATATTTATTAAATGTACAAACATTAGCAAAAGAATTAAAAAATTCATCCCTAACACAAGATCCACTATATACATTACAAAAGGAACTAGAAGCTTTACCAACTTCTCTGAAAGAAATATTTGAAAAACAACTAGATTCAAGAGAGCTAAAAGAAGCATTCATTCAACTACTCGAAGATTCAGCAGAAAAGATCGCAGAATTAGCAATTCAATTCGATCGTTCTCCATTGACAATTGCCATAATAGCCCTCTATTTAAAACTAGATACAATAGAAGATGTAGCTACAATATTAGAACTTTTAGAATTAGAACTTTTAGAAAAATTAACTACAAAAATAAAGGCAGATTTAAAAATTTCATTGAAGAAAAAAGCTCCTCAAAAACCTCTTTTTTCAACTAAACTTTTTCTTAAAATTTATTTTATAGCTATTCCTTTGATAGTTATTCCTTTAATGTATAGATGTATTAAAGGATATAAAAATAAAACGACTCCAGAGAATATAAAACTTCCAGAAGAAACACAGTTTTCAAGGCTTTTAAAATTTCGAGAAAAAGTAGACAGCTTAAATTGGCCTGAAATCATACCTGTAGTTACGTGTTCAGAGGAATATGCTGAGCAGCTCGCCAAAAGAAGACCTTTACCCCCCATTTCTGAAATACAATTACCTTTTTTTTAATACCGCTGACTGTTCAAGCCTTAGCTAAAAAAGATTCAAAGTAAGCTCCGAATGAATAAGGAGTGACAATTTTTGCATCTTTTTTATCCATAAGATAATGTGCGTTTCCTGCTTCCCATCCAGGAATGCCTTGCAAGAGCTCTTGCATATTTTGAGAACTTTTATCTTGCAAGACCTTGGATTCTGAATGAATCCATACAAGACCGTTTGCTACCTCTAAGAGTTCCATTGAAGTATGTCCTCCAGAACGAGTGCAGGTAATATCGCTTCTATAAAAAAGAGGAGCAATAGCTTCTTCGTCTTGAAAAGATACAGGGATAATTGTTAAATGTTCCGGATAATTTTTTTCTTCCATAACGAGATTATGGATAGTTTTTAAAAGACTTTCCTTACCTACTTGATGATGTGAACAAAAAATAAATGCATGAAAATGACTGTTTTTTGGGGGATATTTATTCGAAAGTTCGATGATTTTTTTCACATAGCCAATAGTGGCCTCATAGGCAGGTTGTGATCCTAAAAGAAGTGTAAAAAGCTTATCGTTTGGAGCAATCGTAAATACTACAGAATCATCCTTTTGTGTTTTTTGGATTTTTCCTCTTTCGCAACTTTTTTCAATACAATCAAGCTCTTCTTTGTTTTTGATCTTAATCGGTATTTCAAAATCTTGTTTCTTAGGCTTTCCCTGGTTACGATATTTTAAAAAACTATTTCGAACAAAATAATCTTCATAGCATACTTCCTTTTCCGAAAGTCCTGCATATTTAAGCCAAAAATCATCTGCACTTTGTCCTTTTTCTAAAAGAGGTTTAATAGTAACCAAACGAAGAAACTTGCCATCTTTTTTAGAAAGATTTTTTACTGTTTCAAAGAAAGGACTCGCTTTTTTTGTCGGTAAATCAACTATCACTTTTTCTAAAAAAAGATTTTTTTTTCGAAATCTATTATAAATCCGTATCGCTTTAATCGAGGCAGAAGTTCCCAAAGGTTGTGTATCAATAAAACGGTCGATGTTTTCTTTAAATAATAAACGTAATACTTCACTAAAAATGCGAGGCCAAAAAATAAAATCTGCTAATTTTTGTTGGTGTAAGAGAAATTCTAAAACTTTTACTTTTCCCTTTCTTTGAGCTTTATCCCACATATTAATACCAAAATTACCAATTTTTTTCCAAACCCACTCTTGAAGCATATTTTTTTTGATAATCTTAGCATTGGGATTTTCTCTTAAAACTTCTTGCTCTTTTGCTTTTGCTGCTTGTAAAAGCCCGCCTCCTCCAGAAGATGTAATGATTAAAACTTTATTATTTTTTTGCATGTGCATGTATCCTATTGTTTTTTATCAAAATTACTGAATTCTTATCGAGCACCAAAGAATCCATTTGAAGAAAGGTTCTTACGCTCAAGGTTGATAAGTAGCGTGCAATATTATGCCAAATATCTTTTTTTTAAGCTCCTAGAATAGCACCGAGAATGCCAAAGCCAAAAAACCAAAAACCAACATAAATAAGATAGAGCTTAAATGACATTTTGCTCCACAAAACAGCTCCAAAGTGTGTTGTTGCAACAAATCCGAGCCATACTCCAAGTCCTACATAAATTCCATCGATAGTGGAAGTAGCTCCTAAAAACCCCATTAAAAGGGATAAAAAAAAGCTAATAATTAAAGCAACAATAAATTCTCCTATCAAAGCAGGAAATAATTTAGGCTTTTTATCTACATGTTTCAGCTTTCGCCATACTTTTCCAAAAAGTGCAGGGGAATACCAAATAGCTCCAAGAATGACATAAACAATCGCACCAACAATCACAGTTAAAAAATCAACATACACTTCTTCCATATGAACTCCTAAATACCTAAGGGCAATGTTAAAACCGGTCCTACATTTTTCGCTTCTTGAGATTGCAAACTATAAAGTTGAAGTAAAAGAACAAATGTTTTTTTCGAAATAAGATCCGTATCATCTATATAAAACCAATAACCTCTGTATTTCACAGCCACGTAAGCTTTTGTTGGCTCTAAAGGAGAGCAACATACTTTCATAAGAGTTCCTATAACTTGTGCCCAATCAAAATACTCTCCTTCTTCATCACTTTTTGTTCTAGGAACAACTCCGTTTCTTATATCAGCTGCAGGAACATCAACGCTATTGGATAGATAATACATACAAGAAAGAATAGACCTAGGTAAAATCCCAATTCGTCCTGTTTGATTAAATCCAAATTCCAAGTTCAAAACATATCTACCATGAGAAGCATTTACATTGGATAAAAGATTAGAGAGCTTTTCAGCTTCCTCCCCTGTTTCTGGAAAAGCAAGTTGTAAAGAATAGTGATCTCCTTTTTCCTTTGTTTCTTGCCGTACAACCCCGACCATTAATTGAGATCGTCTTTGGAAATAATGTAAAAGAGATGTCACTTCGAAAAAAGCTTTATAATTGGGAACATACTCAGGAATCGGAGCTGAAGCTTCAGGAGCATTCGAAAGTTCATCAAAACTTTGAATCGCTAAACGAAATACAAGGTCTATATCCCATCCTGATAAAATGAGTTGTTGCAATGTCTTTAGTTCAATCGGTCTTAAAAGTTGTGTAGCAAAAGCATGTCCTTCTAAAGGCGTATACTGAACCGTTGGCTGATTTTGCCAAGAAAATTCTCCTCCTAAAGAAAAAGGATTTCTACTTGTGAAACCAGGAATAGGTAAAATCGGTGTTGCAGATGTTCTATACGTAAACTGCGTTGTGATATTGCTAACATCTAAGAAAAAAGGTGTATCTAAATAACGAAGACGGATCAAATTAAGAAGCATTTGTTCATTATTCGTCATTTGAAGAGATTCATTATAAGAAGATCTACCACCAGAACCATCCAAAGCAGTTTTGCTGGAAACATGGCAGCTTGATAAAAAAACAATTAAAAGCAAAAAAACAAATATATGCATAATCAATCAGTTTAAGCTCTAAACATCATTATTTAAGTTTGCTTGGGTAAAGTTCAATTAAAATCTATATCCCAAGTAAAGAACTGCTGAATAAATAGTCCATCTAAATTTTGCACGATTCATAGTGCTATCCCTTGCAAGGGTGTTCCCAGGCAAAACAAAACGAAATTCTTCTGTGTTTGTTTTTGCATCTGTTGAAAAAACCCTCGCTCCATATCCTTGCAATCCCACAAGGACATTTCCAATTGTTTCAAAACAAATATCAAATCCACCTTTGTGGGCCATTGCATTACTACCATGCACTGAAAAATCAAAATCAATATTTGTAACTGTAGATCCAGGAAAAGAAAACAATTCTAAAGTAGGCTCTAATTTATGGCGATAAAAGATAAAATGATACTGATAAAAAAGTTGAATATCTACAGCTCTTCGAAAGGAAAAATCAAATCTAGCTTCAAGATAAGGGCCCCAAAGATCTGCATGATTCAGTCTAGCTTCTTCATATACTGCAGCAGAAGGCAGTCCTAAAGAAGGAGGGATAAGAGCTTTTCGATCGTTAACTCTAGTTGCCAATGCCCAATAGTGAACACCAAAAAAAGGAGTTATGAGAAAAGAGAAAAATCTCGATTTATATGCTTGAAGATCATATCCCATTTTTGTATCTCCATCTGCTTCGTAACCATTTACCTGTTTAAAGGTAAAAGGTAAAAGAATGCCTGAGCTCAAAACTTTGACTTTAGCACTTGAATCGACAAGCCAGGCAAAGTCTCCCCAAGATTCCCATCTAAAGTGATCCCAGATCAAATTAATATAAAGAGCTTGCTGTGCAGAATGAGCTTTGGAGAGTTTAAATTGATAGTATACCTGATCAGAGTTTGCTGAATCATAAATCTTGAGATTCACTTCATCTCTTCTATACCCGGGTCCCATGAAAAGCTCAATTTCAAGGGGTCGATAACAAAAAGCTTTTATTGAAAAAAGAGTACATAGGATTAAAAAAAGCTTCATGAACCATCCGGTCTTTTACTATTCTTATAAAGAATTTCTTTTTTAAGAGTCAAATCTGAATAAGCAAACAACAACTCTTTTAAATACAACAACATTGCCTCATAACTAATATGTTCTCGTGCAAATTTCACACTATTTAAAGCAATTTCTTGAGCATAATCTTCATGATTTTTTAAATTTAAAAGCTGATCTACTAAATCACTTAGATCTTCTTTTACAGGAACATAATGAACTCCAGGAATTAATTCTTTATAATACCATTGTGTATATTCTGAATTCACTTTCAATACAGTAGATCCAGAATATAATAACCACCCTGAGTTAGAATAAGACGGTGCATTTCCATCTATCCATATTTGATATTTATAATTTAGCATATGTTCCCAAGGCATGAAGGATTTTCCGTATTGATTTTCTATCTTCTTATAAAGTTCTGGCACTATTTGAGCAAAATTAGTAAATCCTGCATCGATTAGTTGAGGATGTTCTAAAGAACAATCACAAAGTTTTATTCGAAGATTTTGCTCTAGACCATCTGGAATTATTTTCCCATGATACGCACTAGACCCTCTCCAAATAAGTTTATTTTCTCTTTCACTCCAAGGACAAGCAATATAATCCATCTTTTCTACGTTAACATCTTCAATAACTTGATACAATCGACCTAGAGCTTGCCAATCTGGAAACAAAATTCCAGCTTCATTACTTTTTTTTGACATCACAAAAAGAGGCATTTCAGAACAAAAATTTTTACGCACAATATCTCTTATACTGACATAATAAAGTGGTGTTCGGTAGAGAATATTTTTGAAGCACATCCTTTAAAGCATTGTAAACATTTTTAAAACGTAGACTTAACGCCTCTTCTTCCATATTTTCCCAAGCTTCATAATAAATTTGATTATTTTTTATTTGAAATTTCACTAAGGCAAAAGTTTTTTTGTTTTCTTGAAAAAGTTTTTCTGTATTTTCTTGTGAATACGAGTTCTTTTTATAATATTCTAAATCGGAAGCGATTTGTTTTTGCATCCAAGTCATTTCTCCTAAAAGAACTACCGGAAGGCCTAATATAAGGAGTAAAAATAGAATACAGATATTCAATAGCTGTCTCAACTTACACCTCTCATTATTTAAGAATCGGTTTTTGAGCTATGAAAAAGTGCTAAAATGGAAAGAAAGGATATCATTCAATTTAGTAGGGTAGATTCATAATAATTGCAAAAAGATATGCATATGTATTAATATTAACCCTTCTGAATTTACACCCATTATGATTCAAAAATTAATTTTGAGCCATGAAAAAGGTCCTTGAATGAGAAAGCGTACTATTTCTAAATTTTCTCTTTTATTTACATCTATTTCATCGATCATTGGTTCAGGGTGGCTTTTTACCATGTTTTTTACAACCCAGCTTGCAGGCCCTGCTTCCTTACTTGCTTGGATCATTGGAGCTTTTTTTATCACTATCATTGCTTTTGTGTTTGCAGAGCTCACTGCTATGATCCCCATTACTGGATCTTCGACTCGTATCCCCCATTTTGCCTGTGGATCTGTTGTGAGTTTTATATTTGCATGGATGATTTGGCTTTCTTATGCAGCTCTAGTTCCTACAGAAGTACAAGCTGTTTTGCAGTACTTAAGTTTTTTCTTTCCCTTTCTTACAGAGCTTTCTGGGGCCCTTACTGCATCAGGATTTTTGCTTGCCATCGTGCTCATGGCTCTTCTCAGCTATATCAATGTATATTCTCTTCGATGGTTGATCCGATGTAATAATATTCTTACTTTATTTAAAGTTTTTATTCCTTGTTTGATTGCAATTACCCTAATTTTATTTTTCTTCACTCCCTCTCGCATTTTTCATCCTGATGGATCTTCTTTTATGCCTTTTGGACTTCGTGGAATTTTTCAAGCTCTTTCTTCTGGAGGAATTCTTTTTTCTTTTAACGGATTTAAACAAGCCTGTGAAATTGCAGGTGATGCAAAAAACCCTAAAAAAGCTCTTCCTTTTGCTATCATCGGATCGATTTCTGTAACGGCTATCATTTTATTGCTCTTACAAGTTGCTTTTCTCTCCTCTCTTAGCCCTGAAAATCTCATAAAAGGATGGAGGCATCTACAGCTTAGTGAAAATCAAAGTCCTCTTGCTGCTATTCTTTTTCAAAACAGATTTTTTTGGCTTGTCCCTATTTTATATATTGGCGCTATTATAGCTCCTTTAGCAGCTGCTTTGATGTATGTGAACAGCTCTTCTCGTTCTCTTTTTGCAATGAGTAAAAATGGCTATTTACCCGCTTTTTTTCAAAAAATAACACCTCAAGGTAATCCCTATTGGGCTATTGCTGCAAACTTTGTCGTAGGAATGCTGCTTTTTTTACCTCTTCCTGGTTGGGGCCAAATGGTCCGCTTTTTATCTTCTTTGATTGCGGTTACCTACAGCATTGGTCCTATAGCTTTGCTATCTCTTCGTTATCAAATACCTGATATCAAAAGACCTTTTCAATTACCTTTTGATAAAATATGGTGTTATATCGCTTTTTATCTCTGCACTCTCTTGATCTATTGGACAGGATGGGATGTCGTTCAAAAATTATGTATTTCCTTGATCTTTAGCCTTATCGTTTTTGTGCTTTATCATTTTCTATCCAAAAAAGGGCATGAAATTCGTATTGACTGGATCTGTTCTATCTGGCTCTGGATGTATTTTTCTGGGATTATTCTTATTTCTTATCTAGGAAATTTTGGTGGTGGAAAAAACTTTATCCCTTTTGGAATCGATGCTGTGGTTATTGCTGTTTTCTCTCTTATTGTCTTATATTTTGCTGTAAAATTACGCCTTCCGGCACATCTTACGAAAAAAAGCGTTGAAAATTTGATCGCTAAGAGTGATGATTTACCTATTAGCTGAGGTTATTAACCTGAATTTTGGGTTCATTTTATCCATTCTCAGAGGGAAAATTCCCTTTCTTCCCTCTCTTTTTATTTTGAAGAGGGCCAGTTGACCCTCTCCTGCAATAAAAAAAGAAAGAATTTAAGTGAACTCCCTTCTGATTATGAACAAACTGAACCCAAAACTCAGGTTATTATGATTAGCGCTGCAATACTTGTTAGAAATAATCAAAAAACAATAACCAAAACACTTGAATCGTTAAAATCATTCGACGAAGTTTTAGTTTTAGATACAGGCTCTACAGACGAAACAGTTCCTATAGCAAAACAATATTCCAACGTTCAGATTATATTTCAAAAATTTACCCATTTTGGACCTCTTCGTAATCAAGTGGCAAAACTTGCAAAAAATGACTGGATTTTAGCCATCGATAGCGATGAAGTTTTATCAGATGAACTCATTCAAGAAATTTTGGCTCTTCATTTAGATCAAAATGCTATCTATTCACTTCCTTTCAAAAATTACTACCGAAAAAAACAGGTTAAATGTTGCGGTTGGTATCCTGAAGAGCATATCCGTCTTTATCACAAACAAAAGACATCTTTTAAAGAAGACCATGTTCATGAAGGGCTCGATACTAAAAACCTCAAAATCGTACGCCTTAAACATTGTGTGCATCACACACCCTATCTATGCATAAATGATTTTTTACATAAAATGCAGCTTTATACTTCCCTTTTTGCAGAACAACAAAAGGGGAAAAAAAAGAGCACTTTTTTAACAGCTTTTTCTCATGGATGCTTTGCATTTTTAAGAAGTTATTTTTTAAAAAAAGGTATTTTTCATGGAGAAATCGGATTTATCTTATCCCTTTACCATGCAAATACCGCATTTTACAAATATCTCAAATTGCGTGAAAAAAACCGATGCTCTTAACTTTACTTTATCATCACGCTCAAAAAGATCAAAAATATGCGAACTCCCCTGCTTTTTTTAAAACACATTTAAGTTTTTTAAAAAGTAGATACCCTATCTTGTTACCGGGAGAAAAAATCCCCCCCCAAATGAGTTTGTGCCTCACTTTCGATGATGCTTATTTTGATTTTTATCATGAAATCTTTCCTCTTTTACAAAAATATCACATCAAAGCTGTTTTAGCCGTCTCACCAAAATACATACTCGATGATTGTTCTATTTCAGATAGAGTTCGATTAAATATTTCTCATAATGATGCGATGAAAGAAAAGATATACCTAGAAAAAGCTCCTTTTTGCACCTGGAAAGAAATTTTAGAAATGCAAAAAAGTTCTCTTGTAGAAATCGCATCTCATTCCTATAGCCATGTAAATTTTTTAGAAAAAGGGATTGATTTAAGAAAAGAGATCCTAGGATCTAAAAAAATCCTAGAAGAAAAATTAGAAAAAGAAATTTCTACGTTTGTGTATCCCTTTGGAAAATTCAATAATGACGTTCATCAAATGGTTCAAAATCATTATTCATACATAATGAGAATCGGATCTTGTTATAACTTTAGCTGGAAAAATTTCCATAACCTGATCTATCGTATCTGTTCTGATGATTTAAAATCAAAAGATCAGCCTCTACGTTGGTCTCGATTTTTAGGTTACTCTTATAAATTTCTTCTTCATTCCCTCAGAAAAAGATAAAAATTCCCAAGCGAGTTAACTTTTAAGATCTCCACAATCCTTGCAAGGATAAATAGTCTAAAATATCTTTAAGACGCTCCTCTATTAAAGGATCTGTAATATTTCCAAACCAAATGCCCCATTCTGAGTTTTTTTGTACATCATTTGCCTGCCTAGACTTAATAGAAAAAGCAAAAATTTGATTGTCTTTAGTTTTAATCAAATAGGTAGCCCCTATCTTTTCTGGATCCATCTCATCACAATATAGAGGACTATCGATTAGATTTTCTAAATATTCACTAAGCGCTTTTTGATAAATTTTTTGTTGCTTCTCTGTTCTACTCTTCAATCCTTTTTCAGGATACGCGCTATATAAGACTCCTCCTTGGCTTAAATATGTACGTATAATCTCAGCTCGAGAGCGAATTGTGTTCAGCTTATCAGGATCCCAATGAATAGAAGGATCCAAAAGACTGTCACTAACCTCTCTTGCTACTTCTGTACATAAAGGAGTTGGAGGCATAGGAGTATGGATCACTCCTACTAAAGTTTGAATTTCGCCTAATGCAAGTAAACGCCCTACAGCATTTTCAAAAAAAGCCTGAGTGTGTACAAATTTTGATCGAAAGTCATCGCTTCCTTCTTGTATATAGACTTTATGAGCACGAACTTGTTCTATAAGCTCAAAAATTTCTTCCTTAGAATCAATCTCCTCTTGTGAAGAAAGAAAACCCTGTACTAAACAAAAAATTTGCTCCTGAAAATCCTGTGAAATGACTTCACTTTTTGCTTGTTGTTCAGGCTCGTTAAAACCATTTCCTTGCAACGCTAAAAATGAGACTAAACAATGTAAAATCATAGAAACCTTCCCTATAAAAAATAAAAAGTCTACAACGGTTCTGAAAAAAAAGCTTCCTTTTTATAAATTCTAAGATTGACATCCTCCTCGCCCTAAAGGACGGGAATTCCTATGTTAAAACACAGGATAGTACTTCCTTACGGTTTCCTATAGGTTCCTGCTGCCGACTTCTAATGAAATTCGCTTGACAGGCTATTGCGGAATGTCCTTCCGCTAAAATGTTTAATGCGCCGACATGATCAGCATTATTCTTATAGTGACACTTTATACATTGAAATTCTGACTGTGTCTGTCTATTTTGTGAGTCTATATTCGAGCAGTTTGGACATCTTTGACTTGTATATTTTGGATTTACGTAATGCACATTTCCGCCCAACCATACCAATTTGTACTCCAAAAAATTACAAAAAATCCCCCAAGCCTGATCAAAAATAGATTTATTCAATCCAGATTTTTCTTTGACCTTTGTTCCTGGCGATGCAAGTGATCCTTTTGCTGACTTCGACATATTTTTGATCCTTAAATCTTCTAAGAAAACCATAGCGTGGTTTTTGCTAATTTTTCTTGTGATTTGATGCAAGTAATCGAACCTACAATTTCGAATCTTTCGATGATGTTTTGTAATTTTTCTTTTTTGCTTTTTCCAGTTGTTAGAATATTTGGTTTGTCTTGAAAATTTTTGTTGTAATTTTGCTAGTTTCTTTTCGTATTTTCTAAACGAGTTTAAGGGTTTAAAAAACTTTCCTGTTGATAAAGTTGCAAAACGTGAGACCCCAAGGTCTATTCCAATGCTTGAATCAGAAGGATGGGTAGTCTCTGGTATTTCAATTTCAACTTGAACTGAAAGGTACCACCCATTAGCTTCTCTTTTTATTGTCAGATTTTTTGGTTTTCCTTCAATATGTCTGCTTTTGAAAAAACCAACCCATCCAATCTTGGGTAAAAAAACACGCCTATTATCAAACTTAAAACCCTGAGGGTAACAAAAACTATCTCTTCTGAATTTCTTCTTAAACTTTGGAATTTTTTTATTGGGTTGTTTACGATCAAATCCATCTTTAAATGCCCTATCTAAGTGCTTTAAAGTCTGTTGAAGAGCCTGAGAATGACACTCTTTTAAAAAATTTAATTCTTCTGTTTTTTTCCAGAATGTAAGCCAAAAAGCAAGTTCATTATACCAAACCAACGACTGTTTTGCTTCAAGTCTTTTCAAATTCAAAGCTAAAGCCTTGTTCCACAAAAACCGGCAACACCCAGACATTTGAGAAAACTTTCTTTCAAACTCATGATTTGTTTTCAACTTAAACTGATAGGCTTTGCGGATTAACATGGAAATATATTAACATTTGGTCTATGAAAAAATCAATTATTATTCGAACAGGAAGACATTGTGTTTTTAACATACATATTCATGTTCATTTGTATTTGTATTATCATCCCCATTGTATCCTACATTATTCTATTTCTGATTTCTGTTCTTTTAATTCTTGGGTGGGTGGGTTG
>PVBE011110703.1_pt1 | contig 17604 bp, 21 predicted proteins | sample 1631181 | NCBI WGS metagenome assembly PVBE01 (sample SAMN08397723, study PRJNA350692) | Marine metagenome, whole genome shotgun sequencing project. | isolation source: water | place: Pacific Ocean | collected 2012-04 | reverse complement strand
GCACCAACGTTTAATAGATTTGTTGTTAAGGAAAATATGTGGTATGAAGAATCACAGCAAAAAGGAGATTGGCATTCAGTAAGTACTGTTAATTGTCCTGATGATGTTGAGGGTAGATGTGCAATAAGATTTTTTTATTATATTAGTTCAAGTGATTATGATGAAAATGATCCACCACATAGAAGTATTTATGCTTCTGATGAATATACACATACAAAACTTTATTAATGATAGAATATATTAAAGAAGAGTTTGATAATATAGTTTATTCTTTAGATTTTGGGTTTGAAGAACCAGATAAGTTAAATTTAGAATGGATAGATTTTTTGGAAAGTGTAGATTGGAATAAAAATTATGTTGTATTGGAGAGAGCGGTTGAAGGTTATTTTCCAAAAAATAGCTTTGTAAGATTACACAAAGAAATAAGAAAACATAAATATCCTGCAAATAAAATAATATTTTTAACCAGTGATTTAAAGATAGAAAAAAATTATAATAATTGGAAATTAAAGAGTAAATTTAAGGATGATGTTCCTATTAATGTAATTGGAATTTTGGGGTTTTCTCTTGATGTTATAGATTGGGTTCAAAATTTTGAAAATTATAGAGAAATTTTTATAAAAAATACCAGTAGATGGTTTGGTAGGAATGAAAGAGATAAGTTATTTCTTTTTCTTACCAGAAAAATGTGGGAATATAAAGAGCAGTTTTTCAATAGGATTAAAAATATTGGAGGATTAGATGTTTCTATTTATTCAGCCATTGATTATGGGATATATTTAGATGATGATGAACATTTTAAATCAGGTGGAGATTGGTACAATCAAAAAAAATATGAATTAAGTAAATATTATGAAAATACATATTTTGAAACATTTTGTAATTGTGATGGGGATGAGGGAGATGGTAGAGTATTCTTATGTGAAAAGAATGTAAAACCATTACTTCACGGGCAACCATTTATTAGTTTGTCAAATTCGGGAGTATTAAAGGTACTTAGGGATATGGGATTTGAAACTTATCCAGAATTATTTGATGAGAGTTATGATAATGAAGTTGATATTAAGAAGAGATTTAATATGGTAGTTAAAGAAATAAAACGATATATTGATATGTGGAATAAAGATAAAAGTGAAGTTCATAAAATATTTTCTCAAGATAGTATTTTAGAAAAAAGAAAACATAATCAGAATTGGTTAATATATCATAATCCAGTATTACCAGATTTGTATTATAAATTAGGAAGGATTATTTATGGTTAAGCTATGAGTGGTATTTTAAAATGGACCGAACCACATAATGGTGGTGGATATTTTACTAATAAAGATACTGGGTTATGTAATAGAATTTTTCATTGGGAACTTGGTTATAATATTGCAAATATTAATAATATGAAAATGGAAGTTCAAAAACAATGGTGGCCAGAAATGGAATTTATTAATTTACCATTGACGAAGTGTGTGAATAAAACTAATAATGAATTTGTTGATGATGCATATCCGTTTGATACAAATATATTAAGACACCATAATTTTAAATTGGATAATACAGAAAATTGGTTTCCAATTGAAAGATGGGCTTTTAATAGATATTGGTGGGATATGTATTTTACTGATAATGAAAAAATAAGACCATTGCAATTAATAAAAATTAAAGATGCAAAATTAAGATATTTGATTGAAAGTACAGTTAGAGGTGCTATTGGTATTCATATAAGAAAATTAATTGGGGTAAAAGGTGTATTCGATCCAAATGGATTTGAGGGGGGATATGAAGATGTTAATAAAGATGTTTATATTAAATTTATTGAAAAAATATTAAAATTTAATCCAGAACAAAAATTTTATTTAAGTACTGATTTACCTTTGGAAAAGGTGAACTTTTTATTAGATAATTATGATATGCTTACATATAAAGATATTTTAAAAGATTATAAACTAGAAATTGGCCGTAGGATGCCAAAACGTAATAATTTATTAAAGTTAGATACAGTTTTAACACGTGGACTAGATAAAGATAGATGGAGAAATAAGTATCCAGAGTTGGTAAATAAAATCAAACATTATAGATATGATTTAGTAAAACAGAATACTTTAAAGGATATAGCAGATTTATTTGGACTTTCATTTTGTGATTCTGTAGTGATACATCCAAATTCAGTTTGGAGTGAATTTGCAATTAAATATAATGGTCAAAAAAATTTTGTATTACCAAGAATTAGTAATATAAGTATGTTTATAGAAAGATTAAAGGGATATACTAAATGAAATATTTGTATTATAATGGAGATAGTTTTTGTGGGGATGGAGTAACGCAGTGGGAAGAAGATACAGATGATGGAGAAGTTGTTGTAGAGAGTAGTGATTCATTTGGCCAATTATTGGGTGATAAATATAATTTAGAAGTTAATCATGCATGGCAAGGTGGTTCAAGTAGTCATAGAACACATAGAACTACTATAAATCATATTATGAATAATCAGTCTAAGTTACAAGATACATTATTTTTAATTGGTTGGACAAAACCTACTCGATTTGAATTATATAATTCTCTTTATGAGGATTACACTCAATTTGGCCATCAAAATTTTTATGAACATCATGATGAGGATTTTGAATATGATATAACTGAAGAATTTCAAAGAGAATATATAACAAAATTTTGTGATATTGATATTATGTTAGAAGACCATCTTAGACGAGTTTATTCTTTAGAATGTATTTTGAAAGCAAATAATTGTAAATATTTATTTTGGAATGTATTTCACGATACTTGTATTTTACATCCTGATCTTCCTGATACTATACCACTTTGGAATAAAGCAGTAGAAATTTTTGATTGGGAGAATTGGATATTACCTGACAGTTCATTTGATGAGTATTTAGAACAATTTCCACATGGGGACGTGAGACAGAAACCATCAGCTCCGAATTACTTACCAGATGACCATCCGAATGAATTAGGTCATCAAAAATGGTTTGAAGTTGTGAGTTCGGTTATAGATAATAAAGAGTTATTATGAAAAAAACAGTACTTGTAGGTGGATGTTCACATTCAGATTCATATTTTGTTAAAAGATCACAAACATGGTCTGCACTATTAAGACATAAATATGATTGTAAGGTGATAACTAAAGTATCTCCAGGTACTGGTAATCTTTTTATTATTGATCATTTAATGTGGGAGTTGAATAAGACTGAAGTTGATTTAGTTATATTTCAAATAACAGAACAGTTTAGAACTGTACTTGGGTTGAATCATGATGAGTTGGTTAGAAATGATCATGAAAATTTTAAAGGTGCAAGTTGTAAATCAATGAATATATTTTTCAACGCAGATTTTTGGGAAAAATATAGTTCAATAAATTATAGATTTAGTCCAGACAGAAAAGATTTTGATGATAGAAAAAATATTTTTTTAGAAGAATTTCCAACAGTAAAAAATGATATTATATATGATCCAGAATATTATGAAATGTTTGATACTTTTTATTTAGAACAAATTTTACCTTCAGTATATGAAACTCAAGTCAGATATTTAAGAGAGTTGTATTTACTTCAAAATGAATGTAAGATGAAAAATATTCCTATACTTTTTATTGAATTTTGGAAACCTTTATTAAAATTGGATGTTGATGGAGTACGGTTTTATTATCATAAATTAGATAGAAATAAATTTGTAGAAGTTGATTATGATAAAAATTGGATGAGTGATGATGAACATTTTGGTCCCGATGGAGCTCATTTTAATGTGAAGGGACATAAAATGTTTTTTGAAAAATATGTTGAACCTAACTTACCTATAAAATTAGATGTCAAAATATAAAAAAATTCCATTTAATGAAACTGCAATAGAAATTGATGGAAAGGTTGTATTATCATTTGATCCTAAATATAAAGAATATTTGAAATGGAAAGAAAAAAATCCTGATTTGGAACTAAAGTTAAAGAATGAATTAGAAGAAGAAAGAATAACTTTATTAAATAAATCAAAAGAACCAGAAGAGTCTTCTTGGCCATTACCACCATATACATTTAATTGGAAAAATGGTAATAAAATGGTAGATGGTAATTTTCATGGGAATAGAATTGAAGGTACTTGGAAATGGTATTATGAAAATGGTAATATACAAAGTGAAATAAATTATAAAAGTGGTATTAAAGATGGTCTTTTTAAATTGTATTATAAAAATGGGAATATTAAAGTACAGGGCAGATACAAAGACGATAATAGAAATGGTGTTTGGTTAATTAACGGTAAAAAAAGAAAGTATCGGAATGGTAAAGAGTTGTAATGAATGGGATACTTTGAAAGAAGTATTCGTAGGTAATATAGAGAACGCAAATAATCCAATGAAAGGTAAAGACTTACATTGTATTAATTATGCTGATAAACCTAACATTGACGATATATATGAAGGCTATTATCCCGAACAAGTTATAGAAGAGACTAAAGAAGATTTAGAGGAATTAGTTTCTACACTTAAATCATTTAGAGTAACAGTTAAAAGACCAACTACACAAGATAATTCTAAACCATTTTTATCAAACGGAGAGTGGATGTCAGATGGTTATTACAATTATTGTCCAAGAGATAGTGTTACAGTAATTGGAGATACAATAATAGAATCACCAATGACTTTGAGGTCTCGTTATTTTGAAACATTTTCATTTAGAGATGATTTTATTGATTATATGAAAAAGGGAACACGGTGGATATCTGCACCAAAACCTATGTTACGAGACGAACTATACGATAGGAGTGATTTATCTCAACTAACATTAAAAGAAATAGAACCTATATTTGATGCAGCAAATATTTTACGGTGTAATGATGATATCTTATATTTATTATCAAATACGGGCAATAAATTAGGAGCCCAATGGTTACAGAATTTTCTTGGGAATGAATATAGAGTTCACATATTAGAAAATATGTATTCTTATTCTCATTTAGATTCTACAATGGCGTTATTGAGAGAAGGGTTATGTTTATTAAATCCCGATAGAGTTAATGAAGATAATATGCCAGAGTTATTAAAATCTTGGGATAAGATTTGGTGTCCAGAGATGGTAGACATTGGGTATTATGGAGAGTTTAATCATGCATCAGTTTGGATTGGGATTAATTTATTATCATTAAATTCAAATTTAGTTATTTGTGATGAAAATCAGAAGGAGTTACATAAAGAATTATATAAACATAACATAGAAGTTATCCCAATGAAACTTAGACATTCAAGAACTCTTGGTGGTAGTTTTCATTGTACGACATTGGATATTTGGAGAGAAGAGTGAATCATGAAAACAAATTATATTGTTCTATAGCGATGGGTGGATGGGCTGAAATAGGTCATACTGGAGAACCAAGTAAGAGTCCAAATGTAAATGGGGATGTCTACCCTTGTTGTCCTGGGTGGTTGAAAGATGATACCAATCCAGCTGGATATGATTTTGGGAATATTTATAAAGATAAATGGGAAGATGTTTGGAATGGTGAAAGGGCTCAAGAGTTTAGAAAATCTATTTTAGATGGTTCATTTAAATACTGTAATGAAAATTTATGTCCACATTTACAAAATGTACATAGTAAACCGAATGTAGGCTCTATTGAATCAGCTCCAGTAGTTAGAAAGATGAAAGATATAGAATTATTGTATGAGGAGAGGGGAGAACAACATCGTGATATAATAGAAAAACAATTAACAGAATTATCTTTGGCTCCAGATGTTGTGAAAATGGATTATGATAGAAGTTGTAATTTATCTTGTCCATCTTGTAGAGAAGATTTAATAACACCGAGAGGAAAAGAATTTGAGTTAATTGAAAAAATACAAAACTCAGTAATTAAAGTTATACAAGAGGGAACGAGAAAGTTATATATTACTGGAACAGGGGATCCATTTGGAAGTGCAACATTAAGAAAATTTTTATTGAACTTTAAGAAAAAGGATTTTCCAAGTGTTAAGACAATTAGACTTCATACCAATGGAGTAAAGTGGACAAAGGAAATTTGGAACAAAATGACAGACCTTCATGGATTAGTTACTGATGCAGAAGTATCTATTGATGCCGCCACCAAAGAAACTTATGTGAAAGTTCGGAGAGGTGGAGATTGGGATCAATTAATGGAGAATTTAAAGTTTATTCCAAGTGAAGTTCCTTGGTTTGGGATGAGTATGGTAGTTCAAGATACGAATTATAAAGAGATACCACAATTGATAAAACTTAGAGATAAATTAGTAAAAGAAAGTGGAAATAAAAGTATTTATGTTTATTTTTCTAAGATTACAAATTGGGGAACTTTTACAGATGAAGAATATGAAAAGAAGGCGGTTTGGAAGGAGAGTCATCCAAATTATAGTGATTTGGTGAGAATATTAAATGAGAATGTTAAAAAGTCATATTGGCAGGATAGATTTATGGGAACTAATATGACAGATTTATTAAGGGATTAATATGAATGTATTAGTTATAGGAGATAGTTGTAAGGATGTATTTATATATGGAGACATAGAAAGAATAAGTCCAGAAGCACCAATTCCTGTTTTTGTACCAACACACGAAGAATCAAATGATGGTATGGCAAAAAATGTCTCAAATAATGTTGAGTCATTAGAGATGCACATTTATACCATAAGAAATAAAAGTGGTATTGTAAAGAAAAGATATGTAGAAAACCGTTCAAGTCAAATGGTATTAAGAGTTGATGAACATGATTATTGTGATAGAATAAAAATAAAAAAATTACAAGGTATAATGAATAATAAATTCCAATCTTATACCTTAATGGGTACTGTAGATAAGATTGATGCGATTATTATTTCGGATTATTGTAAAGGATTTTTAGAAGAGAGTGATATAGAACATATTTGTAAACACAATAAAAATGTATTCGTGGATACCAAAAAGAAACTTGGTAAGTGGATTAAAGACGCAGATTTTATTAAAATAAACGAATTAGAATATCAGAAGAATCACGAAGTATTATCAGACAATGGGTTTGAAGATAAACTTATTGTTACATTAGGTAGTAAAGGATGTAGATATAAGGGAAAAGAATTTCCAGTAAAAGAAGTTCCGGTAAAGGATGTTAGTGGAGCAGGAGATACATTCATCGCAGGATTAGTTCGTGGTTATTTAGATACAAATAATATAGAGAGTGCAATAGAATTTGCACAAAAATGTACAACAGTCGTAGTTCAACAACACGGTGTTGCAACAGTTACATTAAAGGAGATACAAAATGGCTAAAAGAAAACTTCCCCAACAACCACAAAAAGAAGTTCAAGTGGATTTGACAAAGGCAGATACTATAAAATGTGATGATTGTGGAAATTACCTTTTTATACAGGCAAGTGTAATTAAGAGAATTTCACCAATTTTATCACCGACAGGACAAGAAGCACTTGTACCAGTTCAAGTATATAGTTGTGGTAATTGTGGTAAAGTTCCAAAGATGTTTTTGGAAGGTAGTGGATTGGGTTTAGGTGAAGAAATAAATAAACCAAAAAAAGATGCACTTTCACGACCAGATTTGGAATGGGCCGATAGTAAAGGTATTTAGTGCTCGAATCAGTATCATTAGATATTGCAAATTATTGGACATCAAGTGGTTTCTTAACAGAGACTAATAAAAGATGTGGTACTCTTGTTGCTTTTGATTGGAAAGAAGGTTATTTAACTGAAATAAATACTAATATTGATTTGGGAGAATTGGAGAGTAGAAATTTTAAATATGATGATTTTATAAAATTTTTGAAAAATTATAATTTTAAAATATTATTGGGATTAGTAAATGTAGTGGGAGGACCAGACCGTGAATGGTTATATCGACTAAATTTATTAACAAAAGGTAATAATATAGATTATGAAGAATTTGTAGTAGATACTTATCCAACCCCAGTTCCAGAATTTGATATACCAGATAATGTTTTTATTTTAAGATATTCTTATGATGAATATAGTGCAATAGATAGAATGGCAGCAAATCAGTATGAATTTAAAACTTTTATCAAGAAAAGTAAATGGAAAAAATATTATAAAGAATCTCATGGACAAAAGAAGAGAGTTATAGTTTTCTGTAGTGATAAAGAAAATTTAGTTTTACATGAGGAATTTATTAAATGAAAATCTATGAAGGAGAAATTGTAGAAGTTATTAATAAGTTAATTTCATTAACTCAAAAATTTTCGGAAGAACATTTTAATAGTATTCCATTATGGACACCTTCTATTTTATCTAAAGAACATTATTCAAAAACTCAATATGAGGAGTCATTTTCTGATAAGGGAAATGGAATTTACAATAAAGGAGAATTGGTTGCACATCATTGTCCAACGGGATGTTATAATGTTTATGCTAAATATGATAATAGTATATTGAGTGGGGATATTGGATATACATTGGTAAATAAATGTTTTAGAAATGAAGTTGATGAAACTCATGATTTGAATTTTACAGTTTTTGAATCAGTACATTTGGGAGGTGAAATTTATATTTTAGAAGTTTTAAATAAAGCTGTAAACTTTCAAACTCAACTTTTAGATTTTTGTGGAGTAAAGTGGAAATTAGTCAGAACAAATGATCCATTTTTTGGAAAAGATTCGGAAAAGAAAGGTAGGGCACAAAGAATAAGTGGTTCTAAGTTAGAGTTACAAGTTAAGAAGGATGATAGGTGGATTGCACTAACTTCTTATAATAACTTAGGTAGTGTTATGTTTGGTAGGTTTAATATTGAAACTGGTCTTGATATTAGTAATCCTTCAAGTTGCTGTTGGGGGTGGGGAATAGAAAGAACTGTAGAATATCTATATGGTGATTATATAGCTTTTCCAAGTGATTTAGATGATTTTGAATATGAACCAACAAATAAAAGTATATATATGAATACTTTAAAAAATCAGATTGGTTGGAATATTATAGATGGATTTTCTTATTGGTTTTGTGAGAGGGATATAACATCAGTCCAAGAAGGTAATCATGAAGATGGATTTGTTGTGATAGATTCTATAGAGGTGGTTGATAAGTATGAAAAAGAACTTAAATTGGGTATTGAAGATATGAAAGTTGATTTACATGAATGGTCAGATAGATGGGATTTTGAAGAACTTAAAAATAGAGTTAATAGTGGATGTGTTATGTATGTAAATATACTCGATGGAAAGGCAGCTCAATGGCAGTGGTTTTGGTTTGATGAATTTGTTATAACGGATCATGATTGGGAACTTGATGTTAAATTATCAAAGGATAAAGCTTATAGTGGACATTGGTGGGTTAATCCAAAATATAGATTTAGAAGAAATTTGTATCGTAATTTTTATAAAAATCTATGGACAGATTTAAAAAATAGAGGTATAAAATTGGATGTATCGTATGTTGATGGTTGGAATAGTAAAGCAATAACTATTGGTGATAAAATAGGATATGTTGGTTCAGATTGGATTTTAGAAGAAGAATTATTAAAATGATTTTTAAATTTATAGATAGAGTATTAGAACAAACTGATGATAAAATTGTTGCAATTAAAAATGTTACAATAAATGAACCATATTTTAGAGACCATGTTATTGATGGTACACCAGTATTACCTGGTACTATACTTTTAGAAACAATTGGACAGGCGGCTGATATATTATTAGGAACTATGACTTATTTGGTTAAGATTGAGGAAGCAAGATTTTATGAAAAAACAATCCCAGGTGACCAATTGAGAATTGAAGTTATTAAATTAAGAAGTATTGGTAAGATTCATAAGGTTAGTGGGGTTGGAATAGTTGATGGTAAGAAACACGTAGAAGTTAAATTTACACTTAGAGAAGATGATGTCTAAAATATTTGTATTAGGATATAATAAAACAGGTACTAAGAGTTTATCTAATGCTTTAGAATATTTAGGATATAAAGTATTACATACTGGTAGTACTGGTGATTTTATAGGTTTTTTAGATAGAATTGGAAATAATTTAAATAAGTCAAAAAATGTATTAGATGGTTTAGAAGGTTATGATTGTTATATAGATTATCCATTTTACGAACCAACGGTATTTAGTCATATTATTTCGGAATATCCAGATGCTAAATATATTAGTTTAACTCGGAGTTTAGATGGTTATGTAGATTCTGTTTTGAGAGATAAAATTAAAAGAATACGACAGGGAAATTTTGATAATTGGAATTGGTTAGGAGTTGGTGATGAAGAAGTATTTAGAAATTATCCAGAATATCAGAAAGAGTGGGTTAAAGGACGAATCCAATTTAAACATTATAGTAATGTAAGATTTTTAAATAAGAAAAAAATAGATTATTTACAGATGAATATATGTGATAAAGGAGATGGTTGGGAAGTATTGTGTTCTTTTTTAGATAAACCAATTCCAGATAAAGAGTTTCCATGGATCATTTAAATAAATTTTTGAAATCTCCTGAGTTTGATGATAATCCTTGTTGTTATATATATGATTTAAATAAACTTAAATCTAAAATAGATATATTAAATGACAAGGGGAAACAATTTTTTTATTCTGTTAAGTGTAATCCACATGAAAAAATTCTAAAATATATTGCCAATAATTTTGATGTTGGTGTAGAAGTTGTATCTGATGGAGAATTTCAGAAGGCATTAAAATATTTTAATTCAAATAAAATTGTTTGTGGTGGAATTGGGAAATCAGATTTATATTTGAAACTTATTGTAGAAAAAAATCCATATAAGGTTGTTGTAGATTCTTTAGAAGAAGCAAAGAGACTCAATAAATATTTGTCTAAATCAATTAAAGTTTTAATAAGAGTATCTTTTAAAGATAGTAGATTTGGTATTCCAATAGAAGATTTAAAATATACTGTTGATAAAATAAATCAATTAGATTTTATAGAGGTCGAAGGAATACATAATCATGAAAAAACTAATTGTTTGGATTGGAGAGAATTATTATTACACCATAAGAAAGTAATTAATTCTACAGAATTAGATATTATTAATTTAGGTGGTGGATTTGGAGTAGATTATAAAGGTGAGTTAGATTTTGATATAGATAGATACTTTGATGATTTACAAACTGATAAAAATTTGATTTATGAAATTGGTAGATATTTAATTGTAGATTGTGGTTATTATTATGTTAAGGTATTGGATTTAAAAGAAGATAATATTATTACTTCTGGTGGAATTCATCAAATGCAACGATATTTTATAACAAAACAAAATGTCCCTTTTAAAATATTTAATCTTGATACTTCTTCAAGTTCTAAAGTATATAATCGTAAGATAAATATATCAGGATCAACGTGTGTTGAAAGTGATATTTTAGCATTTAATGTTCACGTAGATAAAGTATCTATTGGTGATATAATAGTATTTGAATTGGTTGGTGGATATTCACATACTGGAGCACTTGTAAATTTCAATTCATTACCTAAACCTATAGAGATTTTCCGTGAGTAAAATACTGGCATGTTTATCGGGTGGAGTTGAGAGTACTTATGGTGTATATGATTTGTTAAAAAATACAGACCATGATGTAACTTTATTTCATTTGTATTTTAGAAATCATCCACGATACGAAGGGGAAACTGAAGCGTGTGAATATATTGTAAATTGGTTGGAAAAAAATACAAGAGAATTTAGTTGGAAATCTGTAAATGTTAGTTATAGTGGAGAGGATGAAATCACACAACCACCACATTCGGCTGATATATGTTATACTATAGTAACTACTGCAAATATTTGTATAGATGAAAAAGATTATGATGAAGTTATGTTTTTTATAAACAAAGAAGAATGGGATTCGGCGATAGTTAATAGTGTACCCACATTTGATTATCCATTTATGGTAAATTTGTTTGATTTAATATTAAGTAGATTTCCTTACATGGAAACTAAATTAAGATTTTACAAAAATATTCGTGAATTAACAAAGAGAGATATTTATAATAGAATACCTACGGACTTGCGAAGGTATATTTATAGTAATGATAAAAATTATAATGGAGTTATTAAATGATATTTAATTATGATACATACAGCGGTAGTCTAAAAACTCAAACACTTACTATTGGGGATGAACTCTCTAATAAATTTTATGGATCTTATCCAGCGAATATGGGCGAGTTGTTGAGCGTAGATTGGCAACCATCATCTGGGAGTTTGTGGTTACTTGAAATTAATACGTGTATTTTGTTAGCTAATACAATTACAGTTTTTCAGACTGGATTTGATTGTGATGCAATATCTTCATTCGTATCTTCTTCTGGATATAATAAATTACATTATGTAAAATCTGCATTCGAGAATTTTGAATTGGGTGATTATAATCCATATTTTTTATCTGAGCTTAGTGCGAGTGTTGTTAGTCATGGTTTAACATATACTTCATCATTTGTAAGTCCCCGAACCTCAGGATCAAATGGTTTATTAAGAAGTCTTTTAACAGGTTCAGCGGATGGAGTATTACACGCAGGTGAATATGGATGGCCTGGAGATGATGATACTGCTTGGTTTATGGGGATAGGAGAAGATACATCAACATTTTATTTAGTAAATACACCATTGAGTAATGCAGATCGTGATACGGTAGATGCAGGTATATTTCATTTATCAAGAAATAAAGCTAATTTTGATACCTTTGCATCAGAATCAGGACATTATAACTGGTTACCATCTGCTTCGTCATGGGTAAGTAATCCAATATTCCAAGCAAATACAGATTTTCCAGATGTAGTTATAAAAGAAGCATCACAAGATGTTGGTAATGGATTAACTTTTATTAACGACAGTACAGATTCATCTTTTACAGCATCATCACATGATTATGTACAACAATTTATACAACCAGATGTAGATTCAAATGGATATCCAATATCAATGAAAGGAATTGTAATGGTGCATTCTGGATCCAGTCTGTGGTTAAGACCAAGTGATAGTTTACCATATTGGCATGATAATGTTAAATATACTACTTCGGGTTCTAATGAATATGATTTTACCTATACAGGCACGGTAGGTATATTTGGTAGTGATACTAAAGTTGCTATGTCAGATGGTAGTTGGAAGAATATTCAGTCAATTGTAGTAGATGATGAAGTATTTTGTGGATATAAATCAGATAGTATTGATGGTCATATGCGAAAAACTAAATTACGTGATGATCATTATTTAAGTGGTTCAAATGAATCTTGGAGAAGTTTTGAGGAATCTAATTTAGAAGGTTTGTCTATAGTATCTTCATCAGTATCAAATATAGGCAATTATAAATATAGAAAATGGTGTACTATTAATGGAACTTTAGAAGTGTCACCTGTAGAGAGTTTGTTAGTAAAAGATGGTTCAGATTCTAAATATAAATTTAAAGAATCTCGAAATATTACAACGAGTGATAAGTTGGTACATTCAGATAAATCAGATGTTGATATTACAAGTGTTACTCTTAATAGTGGTTCATTAAAAGACTTTTATAGTTTCAGTTTGACAGACCAAGATAATTATTTTGTATCACAGAGTATGGTTACAATACAACATTATTTAGTATAGGTGACTGTAATTAAAAATTTAATAGAGTTAGATAGATATTTAGATTTAGATGGATTAGAGCCAGTAAACAGAGAATTTAAAGAAACAATCGGAACTATTTCTAAGAAGTATTGGAATATTTTTTATGCGGAAACGTCCGGGACAGAAGATTTAGACTCAAGAAATATAGATTTTACCTTTGATGTTGAAATACCCGAGGATTCGGGTGATATGTATACATTATATTTGAGAGAATTTGCAGATGGACACAAGAAGGCAACTGATTTAGATTATTTATTGATAGATAAACATGAATCTTGGGTTGATTTGCCTATATATGAGAAATTTCCAAAAACAAAAAATTTGGTATCTAAATTACCATTTAAGAATGTCGCAAGAGTGATGTTTTGTTTTCAGGAAAAGACTGGAAAAAGTGGAATACACGTTGACCATGTAGATAGTAATTGGAGGCAAGAGTTTATATGGTTTCGCTTAGATATTTCCAAAAAATTCTATCTCTTGGAAAATAACAAACCTATTTATATACAAGGAAGTTCTGGGTGGTTTGATACTACAATACCACATGGAAGTGAGACTGAAGAATATGGTGTTAGTTTAAGAGTAGATGGAGAATTTACACCAGAATTTAGAAAAAAATTATTCGGTAAGGATTCAAAATGGGAAACAATAACGAGTTATGAAAAATAAAGGTCTATTCGACCACGTTACACACATCACACAAAAACAGACCAAAGGTTATTGGGATTCTCTAAATGAAACAGAGAAGAGGCAGTGGTCTAACTATATGATACATAGATTTCTATCTATGAAGATGGAATATGTAGATATAGTGAATGAGTTTCAGAAATATAATTTGAAACCAAAAGAGTTATATAAGTTATACACCAATGTACTTCCAAAGAAGAAAGAATGGTTAAAGTATGTTAAAGGAAAAAAGACAATGAAATATGAAAAATGGGTAGTAGAAATAGTTGCAAAACATTACGAGTCAAGTCTTTCGGAGGCTAAGGAATACTTGGATGTATTCTATTCAACAGAGCAAAATAAAGCTAATCTAAAAACGATACTTCAGAAATATGGAGTGGACCCAAAAGAAGTTAAGAAGTTAAATTTACCCTAATGCCAAGGGTAGACTATGAAACTCTTGGTAAATTCATTGAGATAGATGAAAAAGATTTAGAGTTTGAAAGGGTTACAAATTCAATAGATGTAGTAGATAAAGAATATGGTGTAGATGTCATATTCGATTATTACAGGCGTCATGGATTTCCACACTACAAAATTCGTGAAGAAGAAAAACACGAACATATGAGGAAACTCAAGAGATTTGATGTCGATACGATATTCATAGACAATCAGATAGTTCAAACTATGCACTGTTTAAGATTAGCTTGGTCATACTTTCCACATTTTTGGGAAGTGCATTGTGGACATTCAAAAACATCACCGATGGAAGCGTTTAAAGATGATAAGATATTTAAATCTGTTATTAGTAAGTGTTGGAACTTTCAAATAAAACATTATAAAGGTGAAGATCCAGAAGGGAAAAGAAATAAATTTCATGAGAATAGATTACGACAATCTTTGAAGTTATATTCAGGTGTCCAAGCAGTATCCAATTTCAGACCTACAGCAGCCAAACTCATCTACGAGAAGTTTGGTGGTGATGGAGTGATATGGGATATGAGTTGTGGTTGGGGTGGACGATTACTTGGATTCCTTTCATCATCTAATACCAGACATTATATAGGAACTGAACCATCCACGAGAACGTATAAAGGTCTATTAAAAATGCAGAAAGATTTTTCGTATTTTGATAAAAAAGTTGATATATATAAACAAGGGAGTGAAGAATATCTTCCAAATAAATCATCTCTTGATTTGTGTTTTACTTCACCACCTTATTTCGACACGGAAAAGTATTCCGATGAGTCCACACAAAGTTATAAAAAGTTCCCTACTCAAGATGAGTGGGTAAATGGTTTTTTAAGAAAGACAATAGAGAATTGTTATTACGGATTAAAAGAAGGCGGTTATATGTTATACAATATCGCAAACACACCAAGGTATAAATTTATAGAAGAACAAACAGTAAAGATTTCAAAAGAGTTGGGTTTTGCCCAGGAAGATACATTACAATTAACATTATCAAGTGTGATGGGTGCTGGTTATAAATATGAACCAATATTCGTCTTTAAAAAATAGGAGAAAGTATGTCAGAACAACGTGACCTTGAACGGTTATTAAAAGTACATTACGCAGATATGCCAGGATTAGATACAGAAACACAAATACTATTCAAACAATTAGAATGGGGTATTAATTTAGGTAATAATACTATGTATTTAACTTATGAGATAGATACAGACCAATTATACTCTGTTATGACAAGGTTCGATAATTTTATTCAATATACTAAGGGAAAGAAAGATGTGACTTTAGTGATCTCGTCTTATGGTGGTGATGTTTACGCTATGTTGGGAACTATTGACTACTTTAATTCCTTACCAGTCAAAGTAAATACTCATTGTATTGGAGCCTGTATGTCTGCTGCCGCAGTAATATTGGCATGTGGAACAGGTAAAAGAACAATGACTCAAAACTCAACGGTTATGGTTCATGAGGGTTCAGCATTTGAAGTTGGTAAAACTTCTGATGTATTAAAAGGAGCAGATCACTTGAAAAAATTACAAACAAATATAAATCGTATTTTAGGTGATGTAACAAATAAAACCCAAGAATTTTGGGAAGAAGTTTCAAAACAAGATACATATCTAACTTCAGAACAATGTTTAGAATATGGTATTGTGGATGAAATAAAATGAATATGGTAAATGTGTTATTTATATTAGCTCTTAATCATTACACAGGAGTAACTACTTGGGCATACGAATTAATGAAAGGATTTAATCAATTTAATATTGATGTAGTTTTTATTAGTGATAATCCATATCTTATTTCAGAAAAGGAATATACTAAAGATGTTAGTCAGTATGCCAATGCGATTTCTTCGGTAGACTTTAATAAAAAGTATGATGTTGTTTTATTACATAATACAGACCATGAGGATATTGCAAAAAGAGTAGGTGAGAATACAATATTTGTAAGTCATAGTAGTATGGTAGATAACGCTAAACCCAAATTAAAACACAATAAACATATAACGATATCTGGAAGGTCTAAGTATGTTTTAGGTGCAGATAAGTTTATTTTGAATGGTATAGATTTAGATAAATTTAAAAGTAATAGTAATGTAAATGAAATACCAAAAGTATGTTTATATCATAATAGAATTCCACCACAAGATTTTGTATTTGGGGCATGTAGAGAATTGAATATAAAATTAATTTTTTGGAATGTTATAGAAAGTGATGTTAGAGAAAAAATTGATAAATCAGATTTTGTTATGGGATATGGAAGAAGTGTCTATGAGGCGATGTCAATGGGTAAACCTGTTTTAGTCTTTGGTCACAATAGTCCTGTAAATGAGGATGAATTATATAAAACTGGAATAAGTTCTAACAGACAAGGTGGATATTCAGACGGATGGGTTGATGAGAGTAATTTTAAAAAATTATTATACAGGAATTGTAGTGGGTGGTCTAAAAAGATTTATATAGATAATAAAAATGATATGATTAGTATGATAAAAGGATATGATTATAAAATGGGTAATGTTAATAGAGCATTATCAGAAAAATATTTATCGTCTGTTTCGATGGTCAATTCTTTTGAGAAATTAATTTATGAAATTACTTGACTTTTACATTAATTGTTCGTAAGATCAAGTATGAGATAAGGAGAATAAAATGCCAAAAGCAATAAAAGAATCAAAGAAAAAGGTAATATATGAAACTATGAAAGAAGAAAAAAAGAAAAAAGAAGTAAATTCTTATTTAATAGGTGACCACGGCGACATTGTAACAATGATGGAAGAAGAATGGCCACAAATGACGGCAGAGTTTCGTAGGTTACAACGAGAACAATATGAATTGTTCTTACATAAACAACACGATTACGGACCAGGTAACATTTCAGTTGGAACACAATTACAAACTAAAGAAGAAGTGAAACTAT
>PVBE010450377.1_pt1 | contig 17604 bp, 17 predicted proteins | sample 1631181 | NCBI WGS metagenome assembly PVBE01 (sample SAMN08397723, study PRJNA350692) | Marine metagenome, whole genome shotgun sequencing project. | isolation source: water | place: Pacific Ocean | collected 2012-04 | reverse complement strand
TCTCGGCGGCGTCTTCGGCGTGGATCATGGGCGATTGCTCGTCCTGGTGGAAGGGCATGCTCACGGGCTTCCCAACGGCGGGCAGTGACATCAACAGTCCGCCAATCATTCCGGTCGCTCCGGTGACCCTCCCGTGGCCAAACACCGTGCAGATGCGTACAGCACGCAGGTCCAGACCGTGCTTGTTGATGTATTGTTTCGCCGAATAGTCATTCACCGACTTCGTCATCCCATAGACGTTGATCGGGTCATTCAGGTCGTCTTCGTTGATGGGACGCTCGCCGAAGGTCTCCTGAACCCCGTAAACGGCGATCGAGCTGGCATAGACCACTCTTTCCACCCCGGTCCAGCGGGCTGCTTCAAAGATATTGTTGGTCCCACCGATGTTCACCTGCATGGCATAGTGGTGGCGGTCTTCGGTGTCCGGCGGCAGCAACGCGGCCATGTGGATGATGCGCGTGACCCCGTTATTATTGATTGCCTCCAAGATATGGGGCAGTTGGGTGACATCACCCCGGTACATCTTGATGCGGTCCAGATAGGGCTCCAGGTTCGCTCGAGGCGGCGCGAGGTCGAAACAAACCACCTCTTCGCCCCGCTCCAATAGCTTGCGAATGATCCTGTTGCCGATAAATCCGGTTCCGCCGGTGACCATCACGGACATAACAACCCCTCTCACAAATCTTGTCTGATTAATTTGCCAACACAGTGAACGCGCCAGCCAGGCGAGCCTTGTAAATCATATAGGCGTAAGCGAGCCCTCGCAATGGCAAGCTGGGTTCACATAAAACCACTGGCTTCTCTTGACCGAGAGAAGCCATGAGAACATAATTATGGCAACAAAACTGATAAACATCGGAAACGTATACCGGTCTCACACCTACCAAGTAAGTAGGTGCGGTAGATTAGTCTTAGGGAACAAGTATCTTTGAGACGAGGATGGGAAAAATGAAATCAACTTTGAAGAAACAATTCTAGATACTGGCAGTAATGGCCGCAATCCTGCTGGCTGCGATGGCCGCCTCTCCCCTAAGCGCCAATAACGGACATGGGGAAGTCATCGCCGTGACAGGCGTGGTTCCAGGACAGGGCCTGATGGTCCACGTTATCGCTATTGTGCCGTCGGGAGAAAACCGGAGCGATGTCGCTAATGCCGCTCTGGCAGCCCCGGGCGCTCGCGCGATAACCGCTGAAGAGTACAGTACCATCGCCCTCAAATGGGATCAGTTCTCTGATGCCGATCCCAACAACGATTTCGTAGACCAGTATTACAACTCTGCCAACCAGCCTTCTGGAGTTAGCGTCGCCCAACTTGACGCTTCTCAGGCCGCTTGGAACGACGTAGCAACCTCATCCTTCTTGTTCAACAACGCTGGTAATACCAGCCGCTGCCCGTCATTGGTCAAAGAATGTCGGGGCAAGCAGACCTTTGACGGCTGGAACGACGTTGGCTGGCTCGATATCAAGGACCCCAACACCCTGGGCGTCACCTGGTCCGGAACCTCCATCGACGAAGCAGACATGGTCCTGGACACCGGTCACAGTTGGGCCACCGATAACATAAACAACTATGACGTGCAGACCGTCTTGGCCCATGAAGAGGGCCACGCCCTTGGACTTGGTCACTCAGGAGTGGTTGGCGCGATCATGGAAGCCATCTACGCTGGGCCGCGGCGAGGACTCCACGCAGACGACATCGCGGGAGTGAGCGCCCTGTACCCAAGCGGACCGCCTCCGCCAACGGCCACATTGGTTTCGATTGCCGTTACCCCCGCCACCGCCTCGATTGCAGCGGGAGAGACCCAGCAGTTCGCGGCCACCGGTACCTATGACGACAACAGCACTGCCGACATCACCGGCAGCGTTGCCTGGGCATCCGATAACACCAACGCCGCTACCATCGACGGCTCCGGCGTTGCCAGTGGCGTTGCCGAAGGCTCTGCCGGTATCTCCGCATCTCAGGGTGCTATCGGCAGCAACTCCGCGGCGTTGACCGTTACTGCGGCCCCGCCGCCGCCACCCACAGGTTCCGAGGTTGGCGCCACCGGCGTCGATCACATCTTTAACGGTGGCAAAGGCGGCGAAAAGGACCTCCGAGTTGTTGTCCACGTGGCCGACGATCTTGGAGCGGCAGTGGAAGGCGCGGCAGTGGATATTACGCTTAATAACACCACTTTCGGCGCATCCTGGACTGGCTCAGCCGCCACCGGCGCCGACGGTTCGGTAGCGTTCCGGCTGCGGAACGCGCCTGCTGGCTGTTATTCCACCGACGTTGACGGCATCTCAGCCGCCGGCCTGACCTGGGACGGCAACACTGGTCCGTTCCCTGGAACTACCTGTAAATCAGGCAGTTCTGGGAACCGAGCCAGCTCTGGAGCGCTCCAGGCAGACTAGTCTTTCTTAAGCCGGCAAAAAAAGGCGCGCCAAATGGCGGGCCTTTTTTATCGTTCGAACCAGACTAGAGCGGGCGCTTGCCAGGAACTCCCACAGCCCGTGGATAACGATTGGGCGTCGGCGCAGTCTTCTTGACCGAGATGACCACCCGGTCATCTGTCAGGCCTTCCACGCGTACAGTGGACACTCTCTCGATGAACCCATTCAGTTCCGACAGGGCATTGGCGGCTTCATCCTGCTCTGATCCATCTCCACCGTGCTTCAGCGCAACCAGACTACCGCCGGTCTTGCAGAATGGCAGTCCAAATTCCAACAACAATGGCAGCTTGGCCAGGGCCCGCACCACAACCAGGTCAAAGCCGTCTCGCAGGTCTTTCCCTCGTGCCAACTCCTCAGCACGGCCGGTATAAACCGAGACTCCCTCCAATTCGAGGGTTTCAACCATGTGGCGCATGAACGCGGTCTTCTTGGCCACCGATTCCACCAAGGCCAGTTCAATATCCGGATAGGCAATCTTGAGGGCCAGGCCAGGCAATCCCGCTCCAGACCCAACGTCCATGACACGGACTGGTGTTTCGGTCGAACTTGCCAGGATATCCCGGGCCGTCAACCAGACAGTCAACGAGTCCAAGAAGTGTTTCACCTGAACGGCTTCGTACTCGATGATTGCCGTCAGGTTGGCCCGTTTGTTCCACTCGGCCAATTCTTTGAAGTAGGTCTCAAATTGGTCTAATTGATGATCAGTAAGTGTGACGCCCAGTTCGGTCGCGCCGCTCTTAAGCAGTTCCATTCGTTCAGGCATAGACACCCATTATAGCCGAGCTTGGTATAGACGGGATTGGGCGTGGGTTCGCCAGGCTGTTGCCAAATTGACACCATCGGAAGCCGAGCCGTAAAATGACCTCCAACAATCGGCGAGCCTGGCGCACGTCTGGCCTGCCACCTGGCAAGACCTAAGAGAGGGAACTATGGCAACCAAAGCCTATCTATTGATTGAAACCGCAGTCGGAAAAACGCGTGATGTGGCCAACACCCTGGGTAGTCTCCCGGGAATCACCACGGTGGACGTGGTCACCGGCCCCTACGACATCATCGCCATCGTATCCGGTGACGACATGACCATCGTGGGCGACTTGGTAACCGGCCATATCCACACCGTCCCAGGCGTGGTCCGAACCGTCACCTGCGTAGCTGTGGGTAGCTAGCAGAAAATTTGGTATTCGAATCCCGAGAGGGGTTCCGGTAGGAGATTCACTGTGGAGTTTAAGTTCACAGAAGAGGACGAGCAATTCCGAAGCGAGCTTCGGGCGTTCATGAAGGCCGAGCTTCCCGAAACTTGGGAGGGCGCTGGCCGCTACCCAGAGGAAGACGACTGGGACTTGAACATCGTCGTCCGGAAGAAGATGGCCGAAAAGGGCTGGCTCACCATGCACTGGCCCGAGGAATACGGCGGCCAGGCCGCATCACCGGTGAAGTCGGCCATCTACAACGAAGAGATCGCCTACATGAGGGCTCCAGGACGCGACATCTTTGGCGTTCGCATGCTTGGCCCAACTTTGATGATTCACGGCTCGGAAGAGCAGAAGAAGACCCACCTTCCCTCGGTGGCCAAGGGCGAGATTCAATGGTGCCAGGGCTACAGCGAACCCGAATCCGGATCGGACCTGGCATCGCTCAGCACCCGGGCAGTACGCGACGGCGACGAGTTGGTGATCAACGGCGGCAAGGTCTGGACCACCATGGCCCACCGCGCCGACTGGATCATGCTACTGACAAGGACCGACCCAGATGCCCCCAAGCACCGCGGCATCAGCTTCGTGCTGGTGGATATGAAAAGCCCCGGTGTGACTGTTCGCCCCATCATCAACATGGCTGGTGGACACGAATTCAACCAAGTGACTTTTGACGATGTCAGAGTGCCTAGGGCGAATGTCGTCGGCGACGAAGATCGCGGCTGGTACGTGGCCGTGACCCTGCTCGACTTTGAACGGTCTGGGATCGACTATTCCGCTGCTGCCCGCCGCATGCTGGATGACATCAGGGAATTCGCCACTGAGACCAAGCGCAACGGACAACCGTTGATTGAGATTCCCTGGGTACGGACGTTGATGGCCGACCGGTACGTCGATTGTGAAGTCGCCCGATTGATGGCTTACAACGTGGCCTACATGCAGTCTCAGGACCTGATACCGACCAAAGAGGCCTCCATGAGCAAGGTCTTTGGCAGCGAGACCGTCCAAAGAGTAACCGACGCTTCCCTGGACATCCTAGGTCAGTACGGAACCCTGGGACGCGACGACAAATGGGCACCCCTTAAGGGCCGAGTCCAAGAACATTGGATGAACGCATTCGCCGGCACCATCGCCGCCGGCACCTCAGAGGTACAGCGCAACATCATAGCCGGAAGGGGCCTGGGCCTACCCAGAGGCTAAGACTTCCTAGGCAATGCAAGCAAATAAGAAAGAGGGGCCGCTTAAAGCGGCCCCTCTTTCTTATCCGAACGTAACTACAGCAAACGATCCTTTGACAGGCTCAGGATGAGCGGTTCTGTTGAGCGAATTCAAACCCCGCACGATACATTTACTGCCCCTAGTGGGTACCGCTCATGGTGAGCTTGTCGAACCACCCAGGCCCGTAGAAGGATTGTTTCGAACTGGGGGCCGCGACCTGGATAAGCTTGCTAACTTATTCCAATCATTGGCCACCAACGCCTCTTTCTTTGAGCGTGACCAACCCTTAATCTGTCGTTCTCGCCTGAATGCTTGATCCCTGGAGTTCGATTCTTCACAGAAGATTAATTCAACTGAACGCCGCTCATACGTATATCCACGTATTTTGCCTGATTGATGTGCCGCGATCCGGGCTTCAATATGGTCAGTATGTCCTGTGTAATAGGAACCGTCTGAACACTTCAGTATGTACACGTAGAATCCCATCGGCGCAGTTGTTTCCTTCGACAAGCTCGGGATGAGCGGGAGGGTAGCGGGTTTGTTGAGAGATGCTCATACACCCGCCCCGTTAGTCCGCAGCAAACACCGCCAGTTCTTCTTGGTCGGCTACGGAGGCGTCACGGCAGCGGCGCATGATGCGGAAGATGGTGCGCACGGTAACCTCAAAACGCTCTGCGGCCTCTTCCACCGTCAAGTCGTGCTGCTGCATTGCAGACCATATCTTGAAGTCCCGGGCCAAACGCCGATTGCGCTGGAACCAGGCTGGGTCGTCATATTTGCACTGGGGCAATGGGCAATCGAGACAGGCTGCTGAGACCTCACAACCGGTATCTTCGTAATGGTAAAATTCGGGCACCGCGTCTAGGGCGGGACTGGAAGTGATGGGCCAATCTAAAGCGGTCATGCCGTTACTCCAAAAACATATGTTCTAATATTGCTTAACAGAGTTTAGAACACCCGTTCTTAACATGTCAATACTTTTTAGAACGTATTTTCTATTTCGCGAAATTCAGGCATAAATCAACCTGGATTACATAACACCACACGTATAACCCGGAGGTGGCCGCGGTGCCAGACACATCACCAGATACATCAATCGAAGAACCCGAAATCATTACCGAATACGAAACCATGATGTACAAAAGGCGGGACAGAGTCGCCTACATCATGTTCAATCGCCCCCAAGCCCTGAACGCTGTCAACGACCAGTTCGAAGAAGACCTGCACTCGGCCATGCTGGAATTCGACCTGGACGACGAAGCCTGGGTGGCCATCGTCCACGGCGCAGGCCGGAGTTTCTGCGCCGGCGCCGACGTCAAACAGAGATTGGTGGCCATGACTCCCGAACAGGCCGCCCGCAGGCAGAAGGGCCCCAACGCCGAGGGCTACACGGGCCGCAGTGCCAACTGGAAGCCCATCATCGCCGCCGTCCACGGCTACGCTCTGGGCGCAGGCATCGTCATCGCGGTGGAGTCCGACATGATCGTGGCCTCGGAGGATGTGAAGTTTGGCATCACCGAGACCAGGCGGGGATTACCCGCAGCCCGCATCTGGGCCAAGGTAAACGCCTTCATGCCCTCCAAGATTCTCAGCGAGATGGCCATCACCGGAGAGCCCATAGAAGCCGCAGAGCTGTACCGGCTCGGCTTGATTAACCGGCTAGTCCCGACGGGAGAACACCTCAGCGCTGCAGAAGAACTGGCCGAGAAGGTCCTCAAATCCCCGCCGCTGGCGACCAGGGCCGCAGTGAAGTTGATGCGCCGTCAGTGGGTGCAGCCAAGCGCCGACGCCGATATGCAAATGCTACCCCTCAAACTGCATGAGACCGAGGATTTCAAAGAGGCCAGTCTCTCGTTTGTCGAAAAACGCCCTCCCAAATACCACGCCCGCTAGTGCCTGAGGCGGCCCGGTCAAGTTTTATACCGTGTTGTCCGATAACATGGCTTCCAGCCTGTCCCGTTTTAATACGGCGAACAATTAAAACCTAACAAGGACTATTCATGAAAATCACCGATGTTGAGTGCCTTATCTTGGACAAGCAGTACCCTTTTGTCCGTATCTATACCGACGAAGGAATAGTCGGCATCGGCGAATGTTTCCGCCGCCTGCCAGAGGTGGTCAAGACCGTCGTTGAAAAAATTCTGCGACCCGTCTTGTTGGATAAAGACCCCATGGACACCGAAGTCCGCTGGCGGGAGATGATTCAGGCTGCGTCAGCCTCGGATATGGGCGGTGCGGTCCACTGCGCCATCGCCGGCCTGGACATCGCTATGTGGGACATCAAGGGCAAGGCCCTAGGGAAGCCCATCTATGAGCTGCTGGGCGGGAAGGCCCGCGAAAAAGTCCAGATGTACGCCAGCTCCATGAGGCGTGACCTGACGCCGCTGGAAGAGGCCAAACGAGCGGTGTCACTGGTAGAGGAGGGCTACAAAGGCTATAAGCTGCACAGCGCCCTCCCCGGGGCCATCGACGACCCTTCCGATGAGACAATCGCGACGGTGCGAGAAGTTAGGGCAGCCGTGGGACCGGACATCGAGATACTGGTGGACGTGAACGGGGCATTCTCGGCCCACCACGCCATCGAGATCGGGAAAGCGCTGGAAGACCTGGGCGTGTTCCATTTCGAGGAACCCCGCCCCCACTACGACCTGGAGGGCTTGGCGACGGTCGCCGACGCCCTGGACATACCCATCGCATCGGGGGAGATGATCTATACCCAATGGCAGTTCAAGGACCTGATCCTACGAGGGAAGGTCGATATCTTACAGCCAGACATCGTCAAAGTCCCCGGGTTCACCGAGTTCCAGCGCATCGCGGCGTTGGCGTCGGCCTTCGGCAAGCCCATCACGGTACACAACATCCAACCGACCCTCAGCGCGGTGGCCCACCTGCATGTTTGCGCCGCTTACGCCATCATCCCGTACGCTCAGGAATACAACATCGAGCCAATTTCAATCAGGGACGAGTGGCCCATCCTGAAAACGCCGCTGCAAGTGAAGGACAGCTATCTGGAGGTGCCGTCTGGCCCTGGCCTTGGAGTGGAACTGGACGAGGACGTAATCAAGCGGCTGTCCGCCGTTTAGAGCTGCCTAAACAAACTCCGGCATGACTTTCTCGGCGAAGAGGCGAAGGGATTTAGCTGTGACGTCGCCCTCCATGCCCGGCCACTGGGAGCGGAGTATCAATTCCTCCACACCCTGCTCCTTATATTTGTTTATCTCTTCGATGCACTCTTCCGGGCTGCCAATGATGAACCGTCCTTCCAGCACCTGCTCGAATGGCACGTCGATACGGTCAGCCTCGGGTAGTTCCTGGCTGTGGCCCAAAGACGCCCGGTCTTTGTAGAGCCACTCCACCTGGGGGCGGATGATGTCGATGGCCTGCTGTTTGCTCTCGGCGACAAACGCCTCACGCCAGGCGGCAATGTAGCCCGGTTTACCAGCCTCTTTGACCGCGTCTCGGTATTGGGGCGCCTGAATCCCAATGGTGGGCAGGGTTGAGCGGGAGCTGATCAACCAGCCGTCGGCTTCCTTGGCCGCCCGCAAGACCCCCTTTTCTAGGTTGGCCGCCAGGTAGACCTTGGGGCCGGGTTTCTGAATGGGATTTCCTGCGCCGGGGACATCATCCAAATGGAAGTACTTGCCCTTGTGGGTGACACGGTCCTGGGTCCACAGCTTTTCCATCACCTCCTGGACCTCACGAAAGCGGGAGAGGCGTTCCGATTTGGGAACCTCAAAGGCCTTGAACTGAAATTCCCGCCAGCCCAGTGCGGGAGCCATGACAAATTTGCCGCCAGTAACCACGTCCAAGGTGGCCATCTGCTCGGCGGCCTCCACCGGATGGTACAACGGCAGGAGCGCAACCATGCCCAATTCCAACCCTGGGGCCTCCGCAGCCACGCGAGAAAGCAGCATCGGGGGATGAAAATCGTTGTTCAGATAACCAGCGCCGGTCCACAGCGAGTGGTAACCCATCTCTTTGGCCAAACGTGCCTTGCCAAGCCTCGCCGCCAGCCCTTCTTCCCGGGATTGCCCTCGCCGATCTCCACCACCCAGGTTGATTCCAAATCGCATGGTCCATGCCTCCCAATGACTGCCGTATTCCGAGCCTGGGCAGTATAGCAGAGGCAAACAAAAAGGCCCTGCAGTTTATTGCTGCAGGGCCTTTTAGTGTTTCGGGTCAGTTGCTGGAGATCAGGCCCAAGAAGCACGCCTGCCTAACACCAGGCCGTTCTCCAATTCCAGTTCTGCCTTCAGGTTGCGGAAGAACAGGAATTTCTTGCTGTCGATGCTCATGGACGTGGTGTGATCAGCCAACTGCGGTAATACGAATAGTTCCACACCATCTTTGTTGATTATCTTGTAAGGCGTGGTGTCCCGGCGGGCGAGTCTGGTATCGACCGATACCTCTGTGGTGTTACCGCCTCAAGACGAGAACGAGAGTATATCAACGGCCGCTTGACCGCCCTTACTCTGAATATGTTCAACTGCATTTGGAGTCAGATTGATCTGCATCGGTACCTCTTGGGCCGGTTGCCCCCACGGGCAGGAATGAACGGCGGTCACACTCTGGAGGGCAACCGCTGTAATCTATGATGCCTCAAAACCGAATGAGGTTCAAACTCTTTTCTTCCGGGTGTATCTAATTTTTCAGGCTCAAGATCAGACTGTTGCGGGCATCCACACTTGCGGGATGGATGGTCCCTCCACCCTCAACTCGCTTGGCCATCTCCCGTGTCAAAAACTCCAGTAGGGCCAGATCGAGGCTCTCTAAAGCCATGTCATGTAGTCTGGCCTGATAGGAATAGACAGCGGCCTTTTGTGGGTCCAGCTTGTCGGCGAGGAAGACCAGTTTGCCCAGCGGGTCTAGCGACGCGTGGGCGGTGGAGTGCCAACGCACAGCCTCACAGAGAATTTCGTCGCTGAGGTCTTCTTCTTTACGCAGAAGTTCTGCACCTACCGGACCGTGGAGCAGCAGGGGGAAATCCTGTTCCACATCAGACACCGCTACGCCCAACTCGGAGGCCATCCGAAGCAGATCTTCTCCGGGCACAGCGCGGCAGACGTCGTGCGCTAAAGCGCCAAGCTCTGCAGCTTGAAGGTCGATCTTATGGGGAACAGCCAATTCCAAGGCCACATCACGCACGCGGTAGATGTGCGCCTGCAGGCCGTCTGGCAGGGACTCCAGGCGACTCTGAAGTCGTTGGAGCAGATTGGGCATTTGGCCTTAGCCCATGGCTCCCAGTTTCTTGCCGCCCAGTAGGTGCATGTGGGGGTGGACGATCTCCTGGCCGGAGTCGTCACCCTGATTGAGCACCAAACGGTAGCCGCTGAGGGCAACGCCTTCGCGGCGGGCGATCTCTTCAGCAACCACGAACATGTGACCCATGATTGGAACCTGGCCAGGGCCGACATAGGCCAGGGAAGCGATGTGCATATTGGGGACGATTAGCATATGCACGGGAGCTTTGGGGTTAATGTCTTTAACGGCGAAGACTCGGTCGTCTCGGTAGACGGGGGCGGAGTGCATCGGGTCCTGGGCCATGGTGCAAAAAACGCATTCGTTGGTGGTGGTCATGCCGCGTTTGCCTCTTTAATCAGTAAAAAATTATTTGGGTCAGTCAGCAGACGATTAATCGTCGTCTACGTGCAGGAAAGCTATCTCTTTGTGGTGGTTTGCGTCGCCGTAGGTCAACTCGTGTACCTTGGCCCGGCGGGTGTATAGCTGCAAGTCATGCTCTTTGGTGAAGCCGATGGCGCCGTGGCATTGATGCGCCGTGCCGCACACGCGGCGATATGCGGGGCCGATCCAGGCTTTGGCCATTGCGACCTCTTTGTGGGCAGGTAAGCCCTCTGCCAGGCGCCACACGGCCTGATACGCTATGTTCTTGGAGCCTTCAACGTCGGTGGCCATCCGTGCGCAGTGGTGTTGCACGGCCTGGAAGCTGCCGATGGGTCGGCCAAACTGGGTGCGGCCCTTGGCATATTCGACGGTCATTTCCAAAACCGCCTGAGCGCCGCCCAGCATCTCGATACACTGGCCGGCAGTGGCTCGCATGATAGCTCGTTCGATTATTGGCCAGGCCTCTCCTGCCGCTCCGACCATGGCGTCTGCAGGCACGGTTACATTTTCCAAGGAAACTTCGAAGACCCGTTCGTTGCCGACGGAACTCATGGGGGTGATGGTCAATCCACTGGCACTGGAGGGGCACCAGAAACAGGGAGATACCTTTGGCGGGGTCACTGTCTGATGAAGTGCGGGCCGCAACTAGGATCGTGTCAGCGGTCTCGGCGTCGGGCACGAACAACTTGGTTCCTGTGATCTGGTAGTTGCTGCCCTGTTGGGTCGCAGTGGCTTCCACACCCCAAGCTTCGGTGCTGACGCTGGCCTCGGTGACGCCCATGGTCATGATTATGGTCCCAGCGCAGATGCGGCTGAGGATTTCGTCTTTCTGGGCGTCATTTCCCCCGTCCTCAACTGTCATGCCGCCAAGGACCACAGTAGAGAAGAATGGCGAGGGGGCCAGGGACCGGCCAATCTCTTCCAGCAAAACACCCAGGTCGGCGAAGGTGCCGCCGGTGCCGCCGTATTGCTCGGGGAAGGCCACGCCGGTCCAACCAAGGCTAATCATCTGCCGCCATAGATTGTCGGTATAACCCTTGGAATCTTCCTCCATTTCCCTAACCAGGGTTAGAGGACATTCCCGGGCCAGGAAATCCTGGGCGCTGGTCTTCAGCATCTGCTGTATTTCGTTTAGCCCCAGGTCCATGATTTCCTCCGGATTTATGGTCGATTGGATTGAGCGCGGCTTGAGCGCGAATAGTATAGCCCAAAGGCCGTTGGGTGGGTAGTGGCCAATCTTGTTCTACTGCCGCTTGTGACTCTAACCCCGCTCACGGTGTCGTTCCGCGAAAGGATGTCGAACCACGGTTTCGGGGATGCCGGGTCCTTCGACAAGCTCAGGATGAGCGGGATGAATTAACCCACTAGGCCTTGGCCGGCTCCACTTCTACCACAATCTCGATCGGTGTGTTTCGGGCGACGATGATCTCCATGTCATCTGCGCCGTCGTTGATGGGCTGGTGTACCGCCTCTGCGGGAACGTAGATGAAGTCTCCAGGACCGATGGGCATTTCCGTGTCCAAGTTGTCGCCGATGACAAAACGGCCCTTGCCCTTGATCACGTAGATGGCCGACTCGCAGTTCACATGGTAATGGGGGCTGGAGGCGCAGTGAGGCGGGATGGTGGCGATGGCCAGGTGGATACCGGTGGAGCCGGTCAGTTTCTCTGACACGCCGGCCAGGCGTGTCATCGCACCGGATTGAATCTCGACTTCCAGGCCGTCCGGATGGACGACACTTATTTCTTGCTTGTTTTCAGGCATTTCAAACTCCGTTGATTACTAGTTAAAGGGCGCGGACCATCTTGTCCAGTTTATCGATGGCCTGCTTGATGTTCTCCTGGGAATTGGCGTAGGACAGACGGACGTAACCCTCGCCGTACTCGCCAAAGGCGCTGCCCGACAGGAGCGCAACTCCTGCCTCGTTCATGGCTTTTTCTTCGAACGCGGCGCTGGTGAGTCCAGTGCCTTTGATACTGGGAAAGGCGTAGAAAGCCCCCTCCGGTTCAGGACAGTTGATCCCCGAAATGCTCCGTAGTCCGTCGGCTATGACTCTGCGGCGGATGGCAAACTCGGCGATCATTGCCTCTACCTCGTCCTTGGGGCCTTCCAGGGCCGCCACGGCTGCCATCTGGGTGAACGATGCGGCGCAGGAAACGCTGTTCACGGCCAGTTTAACGATATGGGGCACCAGTTCTTCTGGAAGGATCCCGTAGCCCATACGCCAGCCGGTCATGGCGTAGCTCTTGGAGAACCCGTCCAGGATGATGGTCCGTTCCTGCATGCCAGGTATGGACGAGATGCTGTAGTGCTCTCCGGTGTACAGGATATCTTTGTATATCTCATCGGCCATCACGTACAACCCAGGGTGTTGCTTGACGATGTTGGCGATGGTCTCCAGTTCTTCTTTGGTGAGGGCTGACCCACAGGGGTTTTCCGGCGAGTTGAGGATTATCAGGCGGGTCTTGTCTGTGATCATCCCTGGCAGGGCTTCCAAGTCTGGGTGGTAATCCTTCTCTTCCAGAAGCTGCATCGGCACCGGTGTGGCACCGGAGAACTTGATCATGGATTCGTAGATGGGGAAGCCAGGATTTGGGTAGATTACCTCCACTCCAGGTTCGGCCAGAGCCAGCAGCACATAGAACATGATGGGCTTGGCCCCAGGAGTGACCACTACGTTGGCCGGGTCGGTGGTAGTTCCCCGGACCTCACCGCTGTTTCTGGCGATCGACTCCCGCAATTGAGGCAGCCCAGCCGTCGGGCCGTAATGGGTGAAACCGTCTGCGATGGCCTTCATGCCGGCCTCGACGATGTGCTGCGGGGTCTCGAAATCCGGCTCGCCTATTTCCAGATGAATTATCTCCCGACCCTGGGCCTCCAGGGCACGGGCTCTAGCGAGCACTTCAAATGCCGACTCGGTACCCAGGTCGTTCATTCGGGCGGCAACTGTCATCGATCCTCCGGAATCAAGGGACTATCTAGATAAGCGGGGAGTTGGTCGCACATTTGCGGGTTTAGTCAGACTGGACCTGGTTTTCGGTCTTCACTGACAGGCCGTAGATCTTGATAAAACCTTCTGCGGAGCTGTGATCAAACTCGTCGGCGCGGTCATAGGTGGCCAGCCCGTAGTTATACAAAGCCTTTGGCGCCTGCCGTCCAACAACAACGCAGGTGCCTTTATGTAGTCGTACCCGAACATCACCGGTGACGTACCGCTGGGTGCTCTGGATGTAGGCGTTCAGGTCGGCTCGGTGGGCGGTGAACCACAGTCCGTTGTAGACCACATCGGCGTATTCCTGGGAGATGCGGGCCTTTATCCTGGCCTGGTCTTTGGTCAGGGTCATGGCCTCCAGGGATGTGTGCGCCGCATGCAGCAGTGTGGCTGCCGGGCATTCGTAAATCTCCCGGGATTTGATACCGACCAGACGGTTTTCAACATGGTCGATGCGCCCGATACCGTGGGTGCCGGATAGCGTATTCAGGTGGCTGACCAGATCGACACCGCCCATGCTCTCGCCGTCGACAGCCGTAGGGATGCCCTGCTCAAAATGAATCTCGACGTAAGCCGGCTCGTCGGGCGTGGCCGTGACCGGACTGGTCCAAGCGTAGGCGTCCTCCGGTGGTTCCAACCAGGGGTCTTCGAGTTCTCCTGCCTCCACGCTGCGGCCCCAGAGGTTCTCGTCAGTGGAGAAGCGACTGCGGTTGGCGTTGATTGGCAGGTCCCGAGCCTGGCCATACTCTATCTCGTCATCACGGCTCATACCCCAGTCACGGATGGGGGCTATGACATCGATCTCCGGCCCCAGGGCGGCGATACCGACCTCCAGCCGGACCTGGTCGTTGCCCTTGCCGGTACAACCGTGGGCGATGGCGTAGGCGTCGTGCTGTTTTGCCGCCTCCACAAGGTAACGGGCGATGAGCGGACGGCCCAAGGCTGTGGCCAAGGGATACTGCTCTTCATAGATGGTACCGGCCTGGAGCGATGGAAAGAGGAACTCGTTGACCAGAGTATCCCGACCGTCAACGGTCAGAGCTTCGGTTGCGCCGATGCTTAGCGCCCGTTGCCGGATGGGCTCCAGTTCCACCATTCCCAGGTCGATTGTCAGTGTGATTATGTCTGCGTCGTACTTCTCCTGCAGCCAAGGGACAGCCACCGTGGTGTCCAACCCGCCGCTGTAGGCCAGTACGATTTTTGGTTTTGCCATTATTTGGTTTAGTTGCTCCCTAAATTCACTTCGTTCAATTCTATGTCAGGCGTTCAGTGCTTCCAAAAATTCGACTGGAGTTACATCTGCATCGCGTAGAATTTTTCGAACCAACCCTCGGCTGATGTCCTGACCTGGATGCACCGGAACTGTTACCACCCTTGCATCTTGGTGCCGAAGTCGCACGTGGCTCCCGCGTTGACGAACAACTTGGAAACCCAATCTTTCCAATCCCCTGATTACATCTTGAGCCTGTAATATTGGGAATCGAGCCATCAGAACTTAAACTTCTATTTTTTGAATTCCAACGAATTCCGGAAGATCAGGACTCTGATCTTCCAGGCACAATTCAATGACCTCTTTCATGTTGGTCATGAGCTCATCTATGGTTTTTCCCTGGGTGTAACAGCCCTTCAGTTGTGGAACTTCACCCACAAAAATCCCGTCTTCGTCTTTTTCGATTATTACGTAGAACTCTCGGTTTGCCATAGCAATCTCCAGCTCTGAACCTGAGATTAAATCGTTGCCAGGGCGTTGCCCAGTAGTTCCATGCCCTGATCGATCTCTTCCTTGGTGATGGTCAGCGGCGGCATGAAACGGATGGTGGTTGGTCTGGGAGCGTTCAGGAGTATTCCGGCCTCGTTGGCGGCTGTCAGCACCTGGGGTGAGATATCACTCTCAAACTCCATGGCTGCCAAAAGTCCCTTGCCCCGAACTTCAGAGACGAAGGAAAAACGGTCCTTGAGGTCGTTCAACCGGGCAAGCAGATACGGTTCCATCTCCTTGGTCTTGGCAGGAATGTCATTGTCGATGAGGAATTTGGTTCCAGCGTAGCCAGCGGCGGTGGTCAGCATGTTGCCGCCGAAGGTTGAACCGTGGTCACCAGGAACCAGGGCCATGCAGTGCTCCTTGGACATAAACGCGCCGATGGGAGCGCCGAAACCCAATCCCTTGGCCAGGGTCATGACGTCAGGTTCGATTCCATACTCCTGGTAGCCGAACAAGCTGCCCAGTCGGCCCATACCAGTCTGAACCTCGTCCAGAATCAGCAGGATGCCCTGCTTGTCACACCACTCCCTAACACGCTTCAGGTAGTCATCGGCGGGGATTATCACGCCAGCCTCACCCTGAACCGGCTCAATCATCACCGCTGCGGTCCTTTCGTTGGTGGCCTCCATGATGGCTTCGACATCGTTGTAATCAACGTGGACGAACCCGGGCTGCAAGGGAGTGAAGTTCTCCTGATAGTGGGGTTGGCCTGTGGCGGCCAATGTGCCCATGGTGCGACCGTGGAAGGAGCTTAGGGCCGTGATGATCTCGTAAGCGCCGTCGCGGTTAAGCTTGCCGTAGCGGCGGGCCAGTTTCATAGCCCCTTCATTGGCCTCGGCGCCGGAGTTACCGAAGAAGACCAGGTCCAACGCACTGTTCTCGACCAATATCTCGGCCAGTTGAAGCTGGGGCACGCTGTAGAACTGGTTGGACACCTGCATCAGGGTACCAGCCTGCTCGGCGATGGCGTTGGTCACCGCGGGATGGCAGTGGCCCAGCTGGTTTACGGCCCACCCGGCCACAAAGTCCAGATACTCTTTTCCGTCGGCGTCCCACGCTCGGGTGCCTTCGCCCTTGACCAGCACCACCGGTTGGCGGCGCACCGTCTGGGCGTAATATTTCTTCTCAATCTCTATCCAGTCGCTGCTCTTGGTCATTTCGGGTCTCCTCCAATTGACTCTCGTAGGCGTTCTACAGCCTCTTGAATATCTTTCAAGGCCTTGTCCAGCTCGGTAATGGTCTCTTCAATCACTTGAAGGTCTTCCGAGGCCGGATTTGCCTGGCCGTCCACACCCGTCTCCGTGCCCCCCACGGTCTCACCAATAAGAGGCGCCCCGCCCTCCAGCAGCATGGCCAATCCCTCACCGACGCTATCGGCCATCACGACGTTGCTTCCGTCGGCCAGGATCACCTTCTTCAGCTCCGGAAATGCCAACACTTCCGACTGAAGGTACAAAGGCTCCACATAGATTATCGCATCGCCCACTGGTATGACCAGTAGCTGACCACGGACGATCTGAGAACCGGCCCCGTCCCACAGTGTGAACTGTTGGGATATGGTCTGGTCGTTCTCAATCCGAGCCTCCACCTGTGCCGGCCCGTCGACCTGCGGGTCGCTGGGGACAGTGAAGGCCTTTAGCTTGCCGTAATTGGCCCCGTCATTCTGGGCCGTGAGCCAGCCAACCAGGTTCTTCTTCTCACTTGCCGGACTGAATGGCAGCATTAACACAAACTCTTCACTATCGCCGTCTGGCATCTGCAATATCAAATAGGAGGGGTGAACCTCCAAGCCCCGCTGGCCGAACCGGGTGTCCTGGGGGATGGCCCATTGATCTGCCTGGTTGAAAAACGCCTGGGCGTCGGTGATGTGATACCGCAGGTACATATTGGTCTGAGGTTTGAACAGACCAGGGGGATAGCGAATGTGGGCCTGCAATCCCATTGGCATCTGGTCAAAATCTAGGAACAGGTCAGGGAAAGCACGGCGGTACATCTGTAACAGTGGGTCGTCCTGGTCCATCACATAGATGGAGACCTCACCGGTAAAGGCATCAACCACTGCTTTGACGCTGTTTCTTATGTAATTGAACTCGTCATCGGCCAGGGTGGAGTACGGGTAACGGTTGGAGGTGGTGAAAGCGTCCTGCAGCCACCAGATCTTTCCCGCCTCATCAACCACCGGGTACGGATCATCATCCATGGTCAAAAATGGAGCAAGCGCATGAACACGGTCACTGATCTGACGTCGGTACTGAATCCGGGTATCAGGCGATATCTGATCGCTGAGCAGTATGTTGATATCCGCGAACTGCCAGGCGTAAGCCAGGCGACGGAATGTGGAACCGAGCTTTACTCCACCGTCTCCGTCATAGTGCCGATCAGCTC